>OKRY01003805.1_pt1 | contig 10899 bp, 9 predicted proteins | sample 1601121 | NCBI WGS metagenome assembly OKRY01 (sample SAMEA3541546, study PRJEB24748) | human gut metagenome | biome: human gut; feature: human-associated habitat; material: faeces | place: China | collected 2012
CCCACTTAAAATATAAAACACAATGAAGAAAATTACTTTATTTACTTTACTTACGTTACTGTTATGTACTTCATGTGTAACAAAAAAGAAGTTCATGCAGGCAGAAATGGCAGCTACTATAAGCAAAGATAGTTTGCAAGGATTATTGACCGACTGCCGCAATATAAACGCGCAAATGTCGGCACAAATCAAGAACCTTTTGCGTGATACGACCAAAATGGGAAACAGTATCCGCCAATATCAGAGTATGCTGAATGTCAACATGACTGAACACGGATTCCACGACCTGGGAGGCGATGGTGCCTTCCTGAGCCTTGCGACCTTCGCGCTTGCCAGCGGCCTGGATGCCCTTGGCGCGGATGATTTCCTTGGCGCGAGCCACGTCACCCTCAGCCTCGGTCAGAGCCTTCTTAACGTCCATCATGCCGGCGCCAGTTTCCTCGCGCACCTGCTTGATCAGAGCTGCAGTGATTGCTGCCATTGATTTGTCTCCTCTGAAAAATAGTGATGCCCCATGTGATGGGAGGCACAACACCTCCCATCATAGTGGATATTTTCACTCAGCCTTGGCTTCGCCTTCAGCTTCGGCTTCGGCTTCAGCCGGTGCATCGGCGGCCGGAGCGCCCTCAGTGAGGAGCTCCTTCTCCCAAGCGGCCATCGGCTGCTCGGTCTCGCCCTCAGCCTTAGCGGCCTTGCCGGAACGCTCCAGCAGGCCTTCGGCCACTGCGTCAGCCATGAGGCTGGTCAGCAGTTCGATGCCGCGGATGGCGTCATCGTTGGCTGCGATCGGGTACTCGACGGACTCCGGATCAGCGTTGGTGTCGACGATGGCAACGACCGGAATGCCCAGCTTGTGAGCTTCCTCAACGGCCAAAGCTTCCTTGTTAACGTCAACCACGAACATGGCGGACGGAGTACGGTTCATGTTGCGGATACCGCCCAGCTGCTTAGCCAGCTTGTCCTTCTCGCGCTCGAGAAGCAGCAGTTCCTTCTTGGTCAGACCGGAACCACGCACGTCGGTGAAGTCCATCTCTTCGAGTTCCTTGAGACGGGAGACGCGCTTGGACACGGTCTGGAAGTTGGTCAGCATACCGCCGAGCCAACGCTCGGAAACGTACGGCATGTTCACGCGGACAGCCTGATTGGAAACGGCTTCCTGAGCCTGCTTCTTGGTGCCGACGAACAGCACGGTGCCGTTGTGAGCGACGGTAGCCTTGATGAAGTCGTAGGCCTTGTCGATCATGTCGAGCGACTTGAACAGGTTGATGATGTGGATGCCGTTGCGCTGGGTGAGGATGAACTGCTTCATCTTCGGATTCCAACGACGGGTCTGGTGGCCGAAGTGCAGGCCTGCCTTCAGCATGTCGCTCATATTGATCTGAGCCATGGTATTACTACCTCTTTCTGTCGGTTCTTGCCTGGTCATGCGTTCCTGCGTGCAGCCAAAGCCTTGCGGCGTCGGCCGACCGACACAGGTCGTCGCGAACATGACGCGAATTGGTTGTATGCCGATTGACAATATTGGGTGGCTCAGGACTTTCACGACAAAGCCCTTCGCCGGATGGCACACAAGGCATAAAATACCATGGGGTCACGTCTTTTCGCAAAGACGTGACCCCAAGTCGTCATATCGGTGAGATGCGAACAATCACTTGTGGTGATTGCGCATGTAGCGCATCGCCTCTCGGCGTTCCTCTTTCTCCAAACGATCAAGATAGACATGACCGTTCAAGTGATCGGTTTCATGCTGCAACATGCGGCCCATAATGCCACGACCTTCCAGCACGACCGTCTTGCCTTCCAAATCGATGCCACGCACACGAGCGTAATCAGCGCGACGGGTCTTGTACCACAATCCCGGCACAGACAGGCATCCCTCATCTCCGTATTGTTCACCGCTGGTCTCTTCGAGGACAGGGTTGAGCACATACCCGATCTTGCCGTTGATGTTATAGGAAAATGCCCTCAGATTCACGCCAATCTGATTAGCTGACAAGCCAGCCCTTCCTGGATCGTCAACGGTATCAAGCAGATCCTGTACCAGATGACGCACGGCCGGCGTAATTTCCTTGATAGGATCACAGGGGGTACGTAGCACCGGATCAGGTACGACTCGAATCTCACGAATTGCCAAGATTATCGCTCCTCGTTCATGGTTGTTTCCTCAGTTTCCGATGAGTCTTCCGGCGTTTGGAACTCGCCGGCGTCTTCGGTCTGCTTCTTAATTTTCTCCTGCATGGTATCAAATGCCTGCCGAACCTTCGGACTTACGGATTCGGAAGCCTGACGCATGGATTCGGAAGCCTGCTTGACCGTTTCGGTGGTTCGGTCAAGAATCTGCACCGTCTTTGGCAGCGGTTTGTTGGATGGCTTCGGCGCATACAGCACATTGTCGATGACATTTTCGTACCGCTTAAGCACCTTCGGCCTGACAACTTTCAGGCTCGCCGTCAGAGTGCCCTTCTCCTGGCTGAACTCCTCGTCGAGGATTTCGAACTTGCGAACGGATTCAGCACGAGAGACATTCGCATTCGCCTTTTCGACATACTGCTGAATGAATGCGCGCACGGCATCGTTCTTCGCGATCTGCTCCATGGGCATGTTGCTATCAAGTCCCTGCTGTGCAAGCCAGGAACGAACCATCTCCTGATCAAGCTCAATCAAAGCTCCGATGAACGGCTTGCCATCACCGACCACCACACCATGCGACACGATCGGGCAAGTGTTGATGACATCTTCCATAGGTGCCGGACTGACGTTCTTACCGCCGGCCGTAATGATGATATCCTTCTTGCGACCCGTAATGTACACGAATCCGTTGTCGTCGATGGTTCCCAAATCGCCGGTCTTCAGCCAGCCATCAGCCATCTTGACATCGGCTGTCAGCTCCGGCTTCTTGTAGTAGCCAAGGAACACGTTGGGGCCCATCACCTGCAGTTCGCCGTCGTCATCGGTGCGCACGCCCATGCCCGGCCCGGGCTTGCCTACGGAACCGACGCGGTTGGCGTCCTGCCAGTTGACAATCATGGGAGCGGCGGTTTCCGTCATGCCATAGCCCTGAATGAAGGTAATGCCATCCATACCGTTGAAGAAATGGGCGAGATCGACGTTCAAAGGAGCGCCGCCACAAGCCAGATATCTCATGTTCGGACCCAAAGCAGAACGAATGGATTTGCCTACGACAGACATAAAGAACGAATGTTCGGCACGAGCCACAATGGAATGGCGTCCGGTTTCCTGCTCGTCCTTCGACCATTGCACAAAATGATCGAAAGCCTTGGCGAACACTCTTCCACGAATACCCGCTCCGGCCTTTTGCGAAGCCGCGTTATACACTTTCTCGAACACACGGGGAACTCCCAGCAGATAGGTCGGCTTGAAGCTACGCAGATCGGCAAGCAGATGCTTGGCTCCGGGCAGATAGCCGACCACCCCCTGCCCGCCAATCGCAACATACTGAATATAGCGAGCGAAGCAGTGCGCCAACGGCAGGAACAACATCAGACGATTCGGCTGATATAGCATTTCATCGAGAATGATGTAGCCGTTCAGCACGATATGCGTGAAATTCCGGTGAGACAGCATCGCTCCCTTGGGCTTGCCAGTGGAACCAGACGTGTACACAATGGTGAGCATGTCATCGGCCTTGACCCTGGAAATCACCTGATCGAGCGTGTCCTCGCCGACACCTTCTCCAAAATCAGCAACGGCATCAAGACCATCCGCCTTGAAGTTGAAGACGTAGCGCAGGCTGCTGTGCTCATCGCGAATCTGTTCAAGCGTTTGTGTATGCGCGGAATCACCGGCAAAGGCGATGATCGGATCCACCTCTTCGATGATGGACGCGGCCTGCCTGGCGGAATCGGTTTCATACACGGGCACGCTTACCGCGCCGATTGCGGCGCAGGCAAAATCGATGACTCCCCATTCGTAGCAGGTAGGCGAATAGATGACTACCATGCTTCCGGCCTTGACCCCTAGGCCAAGAAGACCTTTCGCAACCGCGCGCACACGCTCAAGCATCTCCCCCGCCGTAACGTCATGCCATCGACGAGTCCCGTCGTCCTGCCATTGGGCGATGAGATCATCAGGATCACGTTTAGCGCGTCTGGAGAGCAGTGCGAAAACGGTATCCTCATCCGTAGTGCTATACGCAGGTTCCGGTACAAATTCTCTCAACATGAGTCCCTATAGTAGTTGCAGTATGCTCAAGGCACGCTGAAAACCCTTGAAAACGGCTGAATTCAGCCAATTCCAAGGGTTTTGAATGGTTACTTGTTATACGTCACACGCCGAAATCAGCGACTTCGCACTTCCAAGCAGATCCCTTGAGGACGCACTTCAAATTGCTGCACAGCCTTCGTCCTCCAATGCCCATCAGCACGGTGCTTTCGAAGCATGTCGGAGAGACCAACCAGCTGTCAACGTAATATACGGTGATCGGAAGCAGACCCAACTGCGCGTATATCCTCACATCCTTCTTCATCTGTGCTGCGATCTGAGCGGAGGCATTTCTCAGCTTTCTCATGCAGGCCTCGCTCAATACCCTTTCCACGCGTGCTTCTTTCTGCCTGCCACGGAAGATATCGACAACATTGCAGATCAACTGCGCCGCGAACATGTTCATGGAGTAGGCAAATTCAGCATCGCACGGCCCAGGCATTATCTGGATGTAATGGAATGGTATTTTCCTGCCGAAAAGATCTGAATTAAGAAACCCATCATACGAGGGAAGCGTTTTATCGTAATCGAAAACCGGCTTTCTGCCAAGCTCAAGAGATATCCTTTCCCACTCTGTCAGGTTTTCTCCCTCGCGTTTCTTCCCACTTTTATCAGCGCGCTTCGCATTGGCCGCTGATCCCTGGTCAGAAGGTGGAACCTCCGAGAAGGGCTCGTTAGCCTCCGGCGGCGGAACATCATTTTCACATGAATCATCCATGATGAATCCCTTTCTTATTCGCCCGACTCATCGTTGAGAGGGGGTGTAAGAACCATTAAGGCACAAAAGCCATCCCCCGTCAAGTTGACATTTGATTCTTGTGGATAAGTGGATAACTTCAGATATTTCAAACACTTTAGAACACCCTAAAGATAAATTTTATACCCCTAAAACATTACAAAAAAGGGTGGCATATCGTTGAAAAAACAAAGAGAATCCTTCTTTGGCGAAAAACCCTAAGTTCGTCTCAAAAACGCTTAGTAAAAATGAACGGCATTAGCCTTCACTGAAAGATAATGATCATGTTTGTTCGTATATGCTCACATAAAGTTATGTTACCGGGCATACACTCCTCTAAGTGCGCTCAAGAAAAATAAAAAAATTGGCTCTGCGGCGTTCGCCGCAGAGCCGTCTGAGAATGGGCTCCCCCACCTGGACTCGAACCAAGACAAAGGGTTCCAAAGACCCGTGTGCTGCCATTACACCATGGGGGAATGGCGGAAAACCTTGCGGTTACCGCCAAGTGTCTATTATGCCACATGTCGCCAACACCGCGTGTCTCGACGTGTCGCACTAATAAAAAACGTTGTTTAAGGTGCACAAAAAGTGTTATGCGCACCTCAAACAACGGTACTCGCTTCACTGATATGGGAGTTACCCCACAAACATGCGGAACGTACGCTAAGCATGCCCGCGCAACGCGTCATCAGGCGAACAAGAAGCCCTGTCCGTGATGCTCCGGATATGTGTCGAATAACTCAGCCACAGAGCCGTCTTCGAACACAGCACGGATGGCGCTGGCCAGCAGCGGCGCGATCGACAGCACGGTCAAACCGTCCCAACGCTTCTCTTCAGGAATCGGCACGGTGTCGGTAAGCACGACTTCGCGGGCTCCGCTGTTCTTCAAACGTTCGACGGCGGGACCAGACAGCACGCCATGTGTGGCGACGACAGTCACCGACTTGGCACCGGCATCCTTAAGCACGCTGCATGCACCGGCAATGGTTCCGGCGGTATCGATGAGATCGTCGACGAGCACGCAGTCCTTACCTTCGACATCGCCCACGACTCGGTTGGCGACCGCTTGGTTCGGACGGGTGATGTCACGCGTCTTGTGGACGAATGCGAGCGGACCACCACCAAGACGCTGCGCCCACTGCTCCGCAACACGAATGCGGCCCGCATCCGGAGAGACGACGGCAACATTGTCAAGCTGGTTGGAGAAACGGTCGCGAATGTAGTCGACCAGCACCGGCATAGCGATAAGGTGGTCGACAGGACCGTCGAAGAAGCCTTGGGACTGCGCCGCATGCAGGTCGACACTCATGATGCGGTCGGCACCTGCGGTCTTCAGCAGGTCGAACATGAGACGGCAGGAAATGGGCTCGCGGCCGCGATGCTTCTTGTCTTGGCGCGAGTAGCCAAGCAGTGGGCAGACCGCGGTGATGGAACGCGCGGATGCACGCTTGAGCGCATCAATCATGATGAGCTGTTCCATAATCGATTGGTTGATCGGGGCTGCGTGGCTTTGCAGTACGAACACGTCCGCGCCACGCACGGATTCGGTGTAGCGCACGTACATTTCGCCGTTGGCGAAGTCGTATGCTGTGGTTTCCAGAACATCGATGCCAAGTTGTTCGGCGACTTCCGCCGCCAGTTTCGGATGTGTTCTGCCTGTGACAAGGATAAGGTTTTTATCCGGCTTTCCTTCAAGGATTGCGCTCACCATGTCTCCAAACGTCTGTTTTCGCGTCAAGTGGACGTGACCCATATTAACCATCTGCGCAGACCGTCTCACCCGCGCGTGTTCACCTGAAATTTACCGGTACAGTCCGTGCTTGCCAATATATTGCACCACGCCGTCCGGTACGAGGTACCAAACAGGCTCCCCATGCTCCGCACGTCGCCGCACATCGGTCGAGGAAATCGCCAGTGCCGGTATTTCCAACGTATCGACCTTGCCTTCCGGCAGTTTCACCCCTTCCGGCGATGAGTACCCGGGGCGGGTCACGGCCACGAAGTGGGCCAGATCCCACATTTTGTCGGCGTCTTTCCATTGCATGATTTCCGCGACCGCGTCAGCTCCGGTGATGAAGAAGAGTTCCGCGTCGGGATGTTGCGCACGGATGTCTCGCAACGTGTCGATGGTATAGGTGACTCCCGGACGGTCGATGTCCACGCGTGATACGGTGAATTTCGGATTGGACGCGGTGGCGATGACCGTCATGAGATACCGGTCTTCCGCGTTGGTGACGTTCTTGTCGAGTTTGAATACGGGGCGTCCCGTCGGCACGAAGATCACTTCGTCGAGGTCGTACACCCACGACACTTCTGAGGCCGCCACCAAGTGGCCGTTGTGGATGGGGTCGAACGTGCCGCCCATGATGCCGATGCGAGGCCTGCTATGCCAGTTGCCGCGTGCTGAACGTCGGCCTGTGGCCACCGCGGAACCTGCTGATTCCACGGAAAGGTCGGACATGCGCCGTTCCGGTTCCACCACATAGCTGATGGCAAGTTCGGAATCGGCTTCGGCGGATTCGGGCCGCATGCGTTTCGGGCCGGTCATGAGGCATCCTCGTTTTTTTGTTCCTGATCGGCGTCCGCGGTCTCACGGCCGATGCTGTCTGCCGTTGGCGATGCGTTGTCCGGGTCGATTTTGCCCATATCCTCATCCCACTCGTCCTGCACGACGCGCCTGATCTCCGCGAAAGTCGGCAGAGGGAAGTCCGGCTGATAGGCGCGACGCACTTCCGCCACACGTTCGGTGACGCGAATCAGCGTATCGGTCATGCCGTCAATATCCTGTTCGCGCTCCATGGCGCTGAATTTGGCGATGTACTGTTCCATGAGCCGCATCTGCTCATCGACGCTTTTAAGCTTCTCTTCGTCGAGTTCCACCACGTCTTCGGCATCGACTTCCGGCCAACCGATCAGCACCGCGTCGGCGTATTCGAGTGAAGCACGCTGTGCCGCCGATGCGATGCCGTCCTCGATCTGCACGAGAAACACGTATCGTACGATGCTTAATCGTTCGGATGCGAGCTTCAATCCCAGATAGGGGTCATTGAGATCCGCATTCCATGGGTTCTTAGCGTCAGTCATTGTTTCCTCCATCTGGCCGTCATTATTGTTGTGTTCGTTCATGCCCGTACCTGGCCTGTTCCGTAGCCGATCCACTTGGTCGTGGTCATTTCGCGTAGTCCCATGGGCCCGCGTGCATGCATTTTTTGCGTGGAGATACCAAGTTCCGCACCGAAGCCGAACACTCCCCCATCTGTGAAACGCGTGGACGCGTTGACCATCACCACCGCCGAGTCGATGCGTGAGGTGAATTCCTCAATGGCCGAATAGTCTTCGGCGATAATGGATTCGGTATGCCCTGTGGAGTGGCGGTTAATGTGGCTGATGGCCTCGTCGAGTGAGTCGACCACTTTGACGCCGATCTTCAACGCGAGATACTCGGTATCCCAGTCTTCCTCAGTGGCATGTATCAGTTTCACCCCGTCAATACCGGTTTTGTCGATGATCTCGTAGGCCTGTTCGTCGGCATGCACTTCGACGTCGGCTGCGGCAAGCGCTGTGGCGATTTGCGGAAGGAACGCTTCGGCGATGTCACTGTGCACGAGGAGTTTTTCAGTGGCGTTGCAGACGCCGACGCGTTGCGTTTTGGCGTTGAGAATGATGGGGATGGCTTTGTTTTGGTCGCCGGTTCGGTCGACGTAGATGTGTACGTTGCCCGCTCCGGTTTCGATGACGGGTACTTTGGAGTTTTGCACGACGGCTTGGATGAGGCCCGCTCCCCCTCGTGGAATAAGCAGGTCGATGTGGCCTTGGGCCTGCATCATGGCGTTGGCGCCTTGACGCCCGTATTCGTCGACGGAAGCGATGAGTGCGGCATCATATCCGTGTTCGTGCAATACGTCGGCGATGATGTTGAGGGTGGCTGCGTTGGTGCGTTCGGCCGCGTGTCCTCCTCTGAGGAGTGCCGCGTTGCCTGATTTGATGCAGAGTGACGCGACGTCGACGGTGACGTTGGGTCGTGCTTCGTAGATCATGCCGAGCACGCCGATGGGCACGCGGGTTTGTTCGAGTCGCAGACCGTTGTCGAGGTGGTATCCGCGCACGATTTCACCGATCGGATCCTGTAGGGTGGCTACGTGGCGCACACCTTGTGCGGCTGCGTTGACGCGGGGTACGTCAAATTTGAGCCGGTCGAGTTTGCCTGCGTCCATGCCATGTTCGGCGGATTTCTGCATGTCGATGGCGTTGGCTTCCGCGATTTCATTGGCGCGCGCGTCGAGTGCGTCAGCGATGGTGGCGCTGTCGTCGAGGATGAGGATGTCCGGCTTGCCCACGAGGGCGCGGGCGATGGTCAGACGCTGTTTCTGACCGCCGGAGAGGTTGCGTCCGCCCTGTTCCACCGGCTCGTCGAGGCCGAGGGGCTTGGCTTTCACGAACTCCGCAGCCTGTGCCGTTTCCAGCGCAGCCCAGAGGTCGGCGTCGGAGGCATTCTGGCTGCCCCAGAGCAGGTTGGAGCGGATGGTGCCGCCGAAGAGCTGGGCCTTCTGCATGACCACAGCCACCTTGCCGCGCAGGTCGGCGCGGGGGTACTGCCGGACCGGTCGGCCCATGATCTCCACACTGCCCTCGGTGGCGTCGTAGAAGCGGGGAATGAGGCTGATGAGGCTGGATTTGCCGCTGCCGGTGCCGCCGATGACGCCGATGGTCTGGCCGCGCTTGGCGGTGAAATTGATGTCAGAGAGGCTGGGCGCGCCTGCGCCCTTGTAGGTCAGGCTCACATGGTCGAAACGGACGGCGTCGTCGGCCTTTTCCGCCGGAACATTGCCGGTGAGCTGGGCCGGGAACTCCATGCCGGGCTTTGTGTCCAGAACTGCCTGCACACGGCCTGCACAGGCCAGAGCCTTGCTCACCTGAACGATGAGGTTGGCCAACTTGACCAGTTCGACCAGGATCTGGTTCATATAGTTGACCAGTGCGATGACATCGCCGGAGGCCATGCCCCCGATGTTGATCTCGATGCTGCCCACATACAGCAGCGCCACGATGGCAAGGTTGATGATGACATAGGTCAGCGGGTTCATCAGGGCGGAGAGGCAGCTCCTCGGCGATCACGGCGTCGATGCCGGGATTCTGCAGTCCCACAGCGTTGATCATCCCCGCCGTACATTCGGCGATGCGGGGCGTGGGATTGCCGAAGCGCGGTTCGCGCGTGGTGCCCTTGAACGAGAACGAACCGAGGATGTTGATATCGTAAAAATCCCGGAATTCGTTGCCGTATCCGAACGTACCGCTGGCCGGAACGACCGGGTTGTCCAGCTTCAGACCGCTCAGGGTGACGGACATATCCGGGGCAGGTTTTCCTGCCGGCCGGTTCTGTGCGATGAACTGCTTGCTTACCATATGATCTCCCCTTTCGTTAATACGGGGCCCTCCTTGCAGATGCGTTTGTTGCCGTATTTCGTTTTGCACGAACAGCCCATGCAGGCGCCGAAACCGCATCCCATACGCTCCTCGAACGACAGCTGGCCGTCCTGTGCGACCGAGTCGCACAACGCGCGCAGCATCGGCAGCGGACCGCAGGCATAGAAGTAGTCGAAGTCGATGCCCTGACCGGCGATGGCCGTCGTGACGAAGCCTTTCGTCCCGGCCGAACCGTCGGCCGTGGCGACATGCACGTCGCACCCCAGCGCCCGGAATTCGTCGGCGTAGAAGACCTCGTCCGCCGTGTTGAATCCCAGTACGACACTCACCGGTTTGCCCTCCGCCAGCAGCGCTTTGGCCAGCTTGTAGAGCGGAGGCACGCCTACGCCGCCGCCCACCAGCAGGGGCCGCCGCGCATCGTTGGAGGTGTCGAAGCCGTTGCCGAGTCCCGTCAGCAGGTCCAGCTCCGCGCCCGCCGCCATGCGGCTCATCTGCTCCGTTCCCCCGCCCACGACCTT
>OKRY01003806.1_pt1 | contig 10898 bp, 8 predicted proteins | sample 1601121 | NCBI WGS metagenome assembly OKRY01 (sample SAMEA3541546, study PRJEB24748) | human gut metagenome | biome: human gut; feature: human-associated habitat; material: faeces | place: China | collected 2012
TGAATCCTAAAATCCGTATAGGTGCAGTATTTACATACGCAGCCAATAATAGTCAGGATGATGAACAGACCGGTATGGGTACAGGGCAGTATGCAAAAGAGAGTGTGGGTGAGGCGGATGAACTGCAAGCCATCATGGACGATTATAATGAAAATTTCGGCACATTTTTTACCACAGAGAACTTCCGTGCTTACTATGATGACATCAATCTGCGCATGAAAAAGAAGAAGGCGGATATGAAACCGCTTGATCTTTGTCTTGTTGTGGGTATGTTCCTTACAGGCTTTGACAGTAAAAAGCTGAATACGCTCTATGTGGACAAGAACATGGAATATCATGGTTTGCTGCAAGCGTTCAGCCGAACCAATCGAGTATTGAACGAGAAGAAACGTTTTGGTAAAATAGTTTGTTTCAGAGATTTGAAAAACAATGTTGATACGGCTATTAAATTGTTCAGCAACTCTGATAATCCTGAAGATATAGTACGTCCTCCGTTTGAGAAAGTAAAGCAGGAGTACAAGAGTTTGGCAACTGATTTTCTGCAAAAATACCCGACACCAAGTAGTATAGACTTCCTGCAAAGTGAAAATGACAAGAAGAATTTTGTATTAGCGTTCCGAGACATTATCCGTAAACATGCAGAAATTCAGATATACGAAGATTACAGCGAGAATGCTGAAGACCTCGGTATGACTGAACAGCAGTTTAATGATTATAAGAGTAAATACCTTGATATTACAGTTGGGTTTGTTGATCCACCTGCTGCACCGACAACTGTAGCTGAAGATCCAGCCCCATATGGAAATAATCAAGGGTTGGAAGATATTGATTTCTGTCTTGAACTTTTACATAGTGACATTATTAATGTGGCGTATATTCTGGAACTCATTGCGGAACTAGACCCATATAGTGATGATTATTCAGAAAAACGGAAGCATATCCTTGATACAATGATTAAGGATGCCGGAATGCGAGGCAAAGCAAAACTCATTGACGGCTTTATTCAAAAGAATGTAGATGAAGACAAGGAAAACTTCATGAATGGGCGCAATAGAGCAGATGGAACAAATGAATTAGAGGAACGTCTGAACCAATATATTGTGTCAGAACGTAATATGGCAGTGAGTGGTTTGGCTGACGAAGAACAAATTTCTGCCGAAGTGCTTAATCTCTACATAAAAGAGTATGACTATTTACAAAAGGAGCAGCCGGAGATTATACAAAAAGCATTGAAAGAGAAACATCTCGGTCTTATCAAAACTCGAAAGGCTTTGACGAGAATAATGGAAAGATTGCGTAGTATTATAAAAACTTTTAGTTGGGAATAATATAGAAAATAAGTTATGGCAGAATTAAATGTTAGTAGAAAAAACATGCAAGGTCTATTAAGTTTAAACGATCCTACAACAAAAGGAAAAATATTTGTTATCCCAGAGTACCAACGACCATATCGTTGGGAAGTTGATACTTGTGATGTCCTTTGGAATGACCTTAAAAATTTTTTTGAAGAACATAAAGATGATGATAGGGAATATTTTCTTGGTTCGATTGTTACTTGTGATGATACAGATGAACAAAACCGCATTAATATTATTGATGGGCAGCAGCGTATAACGTCATTTTTATTATTACTCCGTGCGTTTTACTATAAATTGGAAGATCAGCTTGTAGATAATCCTTCTGATGAAGAAGTAGAGGGATTAATGAAGTCTATAGAGCCGTGTATCTGGAAAATTAATCCGATGACAAAGAAGGTTTCTAACAAAAAAGAGACCCATATTAAGACTTTGGTTGCAACAGATGATGATAAAATTGATTTTGATTTGATTTTGGAAAAAGGACAACCTCGTGATAAATCGGCTTCTTACTATTCCCGTAACTATTCTTATTTTTTAAGCTGTTGTGATGAATATGCCAAAACCCATTTGAACGGTTGGAAAGAGTTCTGTCTGTTCATTTTAGAGCGTTGTATAATCCTTCCAATTGAGTGTTCAGACTTAGACTCTGCACTTACGATATTCGGAACATTAAACAATCGAGGTCTTCCTTTGGCAGATTCAGATATATTTAAAGCCGAATTATATAAAACTCAGCCATCTAAACAAACTTTTGCAGATAAGTGGAAAGAATTAGAAGCCACTATTTCAGGAGCTGGATTTAATCTTAATGATTTATTTCGCTATTATACTTTTATTGATCGAGCAAAACGTGGCGATACAAGTAAAGAAATAGGTTTGAGAAGTTACTATTCAGGCAAAGGGAATAAGTATCCAATATTCAAAACACAAAGTTTTTTTGATGACTTATGTGATTTGGGTACCTTTTGGACTTCTATATATACAAACGATGGCGGTTTCTGCGAAGAAGAAGCCGCTAAATATATTCAATGTTTATTGGCTTATCCTAATGAATACTGGAAATACCCTATATCTGTTTTTTATCATAGAAATAAGACACTAAGTAGCGAGGATTTCAAAAAAGCATTTACTCCATATCTTAAAAAACTTATGTCCTTTATGCTCGTAAGGTTTATTGAATCTCCGATGGTAAATGCAGTTAAACAACATGTTTTTAATTTCTGTGTAGATACATGGAGAAATGGAGAAATTGATTGTGCTGGATATCAAATTCCTAATGATTTTAAGACTAGAATAAATGCGTTCTCTTCATCTAGAATCACAAAGTCTTTGCTGCTATTGAACACATATCTTTTTGATGATAAACAAACTCTGATTATTGGAAAATCTGAAATAGAACATATTTTTCCACAAAGTTGGCAGGATACTAATTATAATGGATGGGAAAAATCAGATGCAGAAACACATTTAAATATGCTTGGAAATAAAATTATTTTTGAAAAGAGATTAAATATTCAAGCAGGAAATAATTATTTTGGAAAGAAAAAAGATAGGTATAAAGAATCTAAAATTCTGGAAGTACAATCCCTGTCCAAATTATCTCAAAATGATTGGTTAAAAGATGATATTGAAAGACGCAATATTAGAATAATAGAACGTTTATATGATTTCTTTATGTCTAGTTTGCCTGTGGATTCTAATGAAGATATCACTCTTTTGTTTGAATTAAAGGTAGGAGAAGAGATATTTCAGTTGTATCAGATTGTGGATAATGACACAGGTGGAGTATCTTATCGTTTGAATACACATATTTATGATATGAATAATGCTGATATATTTAATAAAAAAATGATAGATGAGTCTGATGTTTATTCTGATTTATCTATGGCATTACAATCAATAGATAAAAAGGCATTTATTAGCGGTAATCTAAATTTAACTGATGATAAATTTCAGAATGACATTTTAAATTATATACGTTCTTGAAAAGAATACACAATATGAGCGAAGAATTACAACAGAAACTCCGTGACCAGCTTTGGGAGGTCGCAAATCGTTTGCGTGGCAATATGTCGGCAAGCGACTTTATGTATTTTACATTAGGTTTCATCTTCTATAAATACTTGTCAGAGAAAATAGAAAAGTATGCCAACAATGCTTTAGCGGATGACGAAGTGACCTTTAAGGAATTGTGGGAAACGGACGATGCCGATGCTATTGAATTGCAAGAGGAAGCAAAGAACCAATGCTTGGAGAATATCGGTTATTTCATTGAGCCCAAATTTTTGTTTTCGTCAGTAATTGAAGCTATCAAGCGAAAAGAAAACATTTTACCTATGCTTGAACGCTCATTGAAGCGTATCGAGGACAGTACTTTGGGACAGGACAGCGAAGATGATTTTGGCGGTTTGTTCTCAGATATTGACTTGGCTTCGCCCAAATTGGGCAAGACAGCTGATGATAAAAATACGCTCGTTAGTAATGTGCTTCTTGCATTAGACGATATAGATTTTGGATTAGAGGCATCGCAAGAGATTGATATATTGGGTGATGCTTACGAATATATGATTTCACAGTTTGCTGCAGGAGCCGGAAAGAAAGCCGGAGAATTCTATACTCCGCAGGAAGTCAGCCGTATCTTGGCAGAAATCGTCTCTATAGGACATCAGCGTTTGCGCAATGTCTATGACCCTACTTGCGGTAGCGGCTCGTTGTTGCTTCGTGCTGCAAGTATTGGCAATGCAGTAGATATTTACGGACAGGAAAAGAATCCGACAACCTACAATCTTGCTCGAATGAATATGTTGCTTCACGGCATTAAGTTCAGCAATTTCAAGATAGAAAACGGTGATACACTTGAATGGGATGCCTTTGGCGACACCCAATTTGATGCTGTTGTAGCAAATCCTCCGTTCTCTGCCGAATGGAGTGCTGCCGACAAATTCAATACCGATGACCGTTTCAGTAAGGCAGGAAGACTTGCACCACGCAAGACAGCCGACTATGCTTTTATCCTGCACATGATTTACCACTTGAACGAAGGTGGTACGATGGCTTGTGTTGCTCCGCATGGTGTACTATTCCGAGGAAATGCAGAGGGAGTGATCCGTCGTTTTCTCATAGAAAAGAAAAACTATGTGGATGCCATTATCGGTTTGCCTGCCAATATTTTCTATGGTACGAGCATCCCGACCTGTATTCTTGTATTCAAGAAATGTCGCAAGGAGGATGATAATATCCTTTTCATTGATGCCAGCAAAGAGTTTGAAAAGGTCAAGACACAAAACAAGCTTAGGGAACAGCATATTCAAAAGATTGTTGAGACCTATCGTGACCGTAAGGAAATAGAAAAGTATAGTCATCTTGCCTCTCTTCAAGAAATAGCCGAGAATGATTACAATCTGAATATTCCTCGTTATGTTGATACCTTTGAAGAGGAAGAACCTATTGATATTAAAGCTGTAATGGCAGAAATAAAGGAATTGGAAGCCAAACGTGCTGAACTCGATAAAGAGATTGAAGTGTACCTGAAAGAATTAGGCATTGTAGAATAGTTCAGAAAGTAATAACAATGGGTGAAAATGACAACATATCTCAGATGACACCTTCATTTGAGAATATATGCCGCAAGGATGAAAACGGGAACAAATACTGGAGTTCCCGTGACCTTTGTGGTGCAATGGGCTATTCTGCTTATTGGAAATTCCAACGGGTCATAGACAAAGCCATCAAGGTAGCCGGAGAGAAAGGAATGAATGTGGACGAGCATTTCAACCAAGCGGTTGATATGGTAAGGATTGGAAACGGTTCATTCCGCAAGGTGAATATATTCCGTCTTTCTCGTATGGCATGTATAATTATTGCGGAAAATGCTGATGGCAAAAAGTTGCTTGTTCAACAGGCACGAGACTTTTTCTCGCAATCTGTCTCAATGGCAGAATTTATGCATAATTCGCTAAGTTCTAATATATTATTGTATAAAACAGCCCAAGGAGAAGCACGGGTAGAAGTCATTTTCAACAGCGAAACATTCTGGATGTCACAAAAAAGAATGGCGGACTTGTTTGGAGTTGATGTCAGAACTATAAATTATCATCTCGGACAAATTTACGAAACAGGAGAACTTTCCAAAGAGGCAACTATCCGAAGAATTGGGATAGTTCAAACAGAAGGAGACCGGGAAGTGGAGCGTATGTCGCTATTCTACAACCTCGATGCTATTGTAGCGGTGGGGTATCGAGTAAACAGCTATCAAGCTACTCAATTCCGCATTTGGGCAACTTCAGTGCTGAAAGAGTTTATCATTAAAGGATATGCCCTTGATGACGAGAGGCTGAAACAAGGCAAACATTTCGGAAAGGACTATTTTGACGATTTGCTTGAGCGTATTCGTGAGATACGTACTTCAGAGCGCAGATATTACCAAAAGATAACTGACATTTATGCAGAATGTAGTGCAGATTACGACCCGAAATCTGAAGATACAAAGTTGTTCTTCAAGATGGTACAGAATATGATGCACCTTGCTGTTACCCATCATACAGCTGCGGAAATTATCTATCAGCGGGCCGATTCTGAGCAACCTTATATGGGACTTACCACATGGAAGAAAGCCCCTGACGGAAGAGTGCAAAAGTCTGATACCATCGTCGCGAAAAATTACTTGTCAGATTCTGAATTGTCCCAGCTGAATCTTATTACAACAGCCTTTCTTGATATGGCAGAATCACGTGCTTCACGTCATATTGTTTCAACTATGGATGATTGGAAAAAGTTCCTTCAACAATATCTTGCAACGATGGATTACGAGCTGTGCGATACAGCCGGGAAAGTGACACAAGAAGAAGCAAGAGATAAGGCTTATAGAGAATACGAAAAATATAAACTGATTCAAGATAAATCATACATATCTGATTTTGATCGTTTTAATGAGGGTAATGATGAAACTCCATTGCTTCCATTTGATTTGAATCCTACAAAAGAATGACAACTATGGCAATAGATAATAAAGATAAAAAAGTCCTCAAATCTTCGATTGAGCGAGAGCAGAACGAGGTTGCTTGCTCTGCCGAGTGTGAGAAGATAAAAGGTTCAAAGAACCTTAATGTTCCCCCTTTGAGATTTCCAGAGTTTAGTGGGGAGTGGAAATGTACGACTATCGGAAATATCGGAGATATAAAAAATGGACCTTTTGGAAGCGTACTACATGCTGAAGATTATGTCGAAAATGGAATACCAATAGTAACAACCGAGCATTTCAAAACGGGTTTAATGCCCTCTGACAAATTCGGAATACCACAAGTGTCTAACGAGGATTATATACGCTTAAAAGGATACAGACTTGAAACTAACGACATTGTGTTTTCTCGTGTCGGGTCAGTTGATATAAATGCCCATGTTGGTATTGAGCAAAATGGATGGTTATTCTCGGGTAGAGTTTTGAGAGTCCGCCCGAAGTATGATATTGATTCTCTGTTTCTACATTATGCGTTATCTACTGAAGCTGTCAAGCGAGATATTCGTAACCGTGCTGTGGGGCAAACTATGCCCTCAATAAATACACCGATACTTTCATCGACAACAATACAACTTCCAAAGGATCTTTTTGAACAAAAGAAAGTTGCCCATTTCCTCAGACTACTAGATGAACGCATAATAACTCAAAACAAAATCATTGACAAACTGAAATCCTTAATTAAAGGGATAGACGAAGTTGTTTTTCAATCCTGTAGCAAACATTGTAAACTCAAAGAGTTTGACAATCAAATTACTGCAGGACGGGACAAAGTAGAAGAAGGATGCTTTCCTTTATATGGTTCAACAGGTGTAATTGGAACAACAGCAACACCTAGTTATCATGAGCCATTAGTATTAGTTGCTCGTGTTGGTTCTATCGGTTGTGTTCAGTTTGTTAATATTCCATGTGGAGTAAGTGATAATACCATAGTTATACGATGTGGTAGTAAAGCAAAATATGTTTATTATTATCTTCAAAATTATAATTTCGAGCGTATAACATCAGGAACGACTCAACCTTTAATAACAGCCAAAGATGTCAAACATATTGATATACCTATTATTGATTCAGCCAATGACTTAAAAGCTATCAATACGCTTGATACACTCAATATGAAACTTGAATTAGAATCAAACTTGTATAATACTATTCTCAAACAGAAGGCGTTTTTACTCCAACAGATGTTTATATAAACAACTGTTGGAGTAGATAACTTCGTTGTTTAGTCAATGAATCCATGGCGCATTTTTCTATATCCAGTTTCTTTTGAATGGTTATAAGAGCTCTTGCTATATTATGTCTGTCCGTCTGCTTTAGAGGTAATGCTATTCTGTTCTCCAAAAAGCGTTGATTGCTAATGTTGATTGTATTTTTAGCACCTTTCTGAATCAACGGATATAGATAGTTCTTGGCTAATACAGAAGACATAAAATAGTAATGCAGATATACTCCTGTTTCAAATGAAGTTGGAGAGTACACACCATATAATGGAGATATAGCAACAGGTTGTTCAATATAACTCTGCTTGACTATTCCATACGGAAAATCTCCAGTCGGTGATTTCGTGTATATAATGTCTCCATATCTCGCTACATGGTAATTAGAAGTGTCTTTGGCTGCAAACGAACGACCAAGATATTCGATTTGATTGATAACGCCTTCGGAAACAGACACCGAATGTACAGTGTATAATTCTGAGTTCAGCTCTTTACGCTCAACTAAAACGGTTGATAATAGTACCTTTTCCCAACATCCTTTTTGCAAGCCTATCTCAGCCATCTTATGTGGAAGCCCTTTAATTAAGGACTGCAGTACGGTAATGTCCGCAATTAGAAAAAAGGTGTTTGTATCATTAAAAGAAGAACATACAGAATGTTGTGAAATCAATCAACTTCTTACTTATGAACAACCTACAGCATATATTGTTACCAATGATGAATACTCCACAGATACGACCTTAATTCCGGTTTTAACTGCAAATAAAGGTTTTGTTTTGGGTTATACAGACGAGGATTTTGGTATATATCAAAAGGGTGAATGCATAATCTTTGATGATTTTACAATGGATGCAAAGTATGTATCATTCCCTTTTAAAGTAAAATCGTCAGCAATAAAGATGCTTACAGCAAAACCTAATGTAAATCTTCGGTTTATGTTTGAATATCTATCATATTTAGAACTAAAATCCGAAGAACACAAAAGACATTATATTTCAGAAATAGCGTCACTTGTGGTTGAATTACCTTCAAAAGAAATGCAAAATAAAATAGCCTCTCTAATGACTTCATTAGATAATAAGTTAGCTCTTGAAGAAAATACCTCGGTAAGATATGAGGATGAAAAACAGTACCTGCTCTCGCAAATGTTTATATGAACATCTGTGAGAGCAAATATTGTTCCTGCTTTGTATACTCAGTAAGCAAACTATTATGTACAGTCCATAGCCTTTGTAACACTCTGAAAACGATGGATATTCTTTTTTGCTCTTCTAATTTGGGCAGACGTATTTGAATGTTACCCATTGTATTGTTCATAAGTTTTGGGTTAGCTAAGTTTATTGAGACATATTTCTTTGTCGCTTCCGCCAAAACCAAAGAAACAAAATGAGTATCAAACTCTTTTCTAAGTTTTAATAAACCACAAACATTTGTGCAATTAAATTTTCCATTACGATAAAATACAGTTCCTGCATTTGCACCGTCAGTGGTCCAACTGATGTATTCACCTTCAAACATATAATCGTCAAGGTAGCCCATAATACCATCATTTGATGTTTGAGAGGAATATACTGGATATGTAGGGCTCTTTTGCTGGCCAATTTCTATGGAACTAATAACTCTACCACGCCCTATTTGGGCGATATCTTTGATTTTGAACTGTTCCCATTTATCGGAATGAAGTACATTCAAACTAATTGCGGACTTTAGTTTTTTCAAATCCTCAATGATTTTGTTTTGGGTGTCAATACGATCATCAAGAAGTGATAATAATTTGGCTATTTTTTGTTGTTCGGGTAAAGTTGGATTGTAGGTTTTAATTGCTTTTAAATGTTCTCCGTATAGATGAACAATAGATACACCCTGCGCTACTCTTGCAATATCATATTTACGCTTACCATTCAACTGATAACTCATAAATGCACCATCGTATTGATGCAAGCTAATGACATTCAAATCACCTCCAAATAGAATATTATCAAATGGGACACATCGTGCAGTGGCAATATCAACGGCAGTTTCACCAGAGCAAGGAATGATTACATCATTAGCTTTACTCCTTTTAAGTTTAGAACCGTTAATATCAGTCTTACTTTCAACTTGCTTGATGATTTCGGATTTGTACTTAGTATATAATTCACCATATAGGATACATGGCTCGCCATCCTCAGAAAGTTGTTCTTTGGATATTCCAATTCCTTTTGACAAAGTAGCAATATTATCTAATTGCTCTTCTTTCCACTCCTCCGTAAACTCCGGAAATCTCAAAGGGGGAACATTAGGGATTTATTATTCTCTAATTATATGTACAACATATTAATATACGACTATGGGACAAAAAACAATTATGTAAGAAACCTTTTAATGATCCTTTGTCACTTTTCAAAGGAATCAATACAAGATCACTGGCATAGATGACACTTGAAATAATCATATTTTGGTCAGGTGGACAATCAACAATGACGTAGTCATATTTTTCTTGAACTGGTTCAAGAGCTTGTTTTAATTTACTTATTGTTCCACCTGTAAATGATTCAATAATTAATTCAATTTTTGTTCTTCCTAAGTCAAGAGAAGAGGGGATGATGTCAAGGTTTTTGACATCAGTTTTCATGATATAGTTTTCAATGTTTTTATCTCCATCTTTATAGACATCAGCTAAAGTATTTTTGATACCATAGTCTTTATATAAAGAAGAATATAGTGATTGCATGAATGTTAGCATCTTTTCATCACTTGATTTGTCTTTAAATAGTTCTTCGTAGGCAACAAGCATTTTATCTAGAAATTCCTCTTCGATATTATTTCCGATATTTACTACTAAATCAGTAGCGTTAGCTTGTTGATCAGCATCAATAATCAATACTCTATGTCCTTTATCAGCTAGACCTTTAGCGATTGATGTAGAAGTTGTTGTTTTTCCAACTCCACCTTTTAAGTTTGTTACAGCAATTAATTTAAACATTTTTCTTTTCCTCTATCTTTCTTTTAATTTTTTAATCTTTTTCTTAATATTCTTTAGAAAATTTTTCATAAATAAAATTAATTTGTTTTTCGTTTAATTTGATCCATTTTCCTTTTTTATCTATTCCAGCAAAAATAACATTTCCTACAAAAGTTGTCTTTGCTATGCCACCGTGATAAATTTCAAAATTAAATTTTTTATCTTTTAATTTTCCGTCTTCATCTACAAGAAGAATGATATTTTCTTCTTTAAATACTGGTGTATTAATTACTTCGATAGTATCGCACTTGGTCTGGTCAATCCAGTCCTGATACTTGGCAGCAGCGTTGTCCTTGGTGATT
>OKRY01003811.1_pt1 | contig 10892 bp, 10 predicted proteins | sample 1601121 | NCBI WGS metagenome assembly OKRY01 (sample SAMEA3541546, study PRJEB24748) | human gut metagenome | biome: human gut; feature: human-associated habitat; material: faeces | place: China | collected 2012
TCTCTTCTACCAGCGTATCCTGAACTGTAGCATCAATATTGGCAGCTACAACTTTTGCAGCCATCATAGATGCAACTGTGATCATTTCCTGTTTTACCTCATCCATTGCACGTTTCTTGGAAAGCTCTGCTTCCTCGTTCGCTCTCTGGATAATGCGGGCAGCCTCTTCCTTCGCTTCGGACTCGATACGCGCTGCATTCTTCTGCGCCTTCTGTCTGGCCTCACTTAAAATCTGTTCAGCTTCTTTGTCGATGTTCTTCAATCTGGCTTCATAATCCGCCTTCAACGCCGCTGCATCTTTTTTGTCATTCGCGGCATCCGACAACTCTCCGGCAATCTTTTCCCGTCTGTCGGCGAGCATCTTTCTGACAGGATTAAACAGCAGCTTCGACATCATCATGAACAGGAAAAATACTGCAATCGCCATGAGCACGACATCGTGGAGCAGCTGGAAATCCAGATTAAAGAGTCTGGTCATCTCTTCCAAGGTCCGGCCTCCTTTCCGTTATATTCGTTCTCTCCGTCTCTTCCTATACCAACGGTTTTACGAAAAGCAGGAGCATTGCGATCAAAAGACCATAGAGACCTGTCGTCTCCGCAACCGCCTGGCCAAGTAACATGGTAGACATGATGTCACCCTTTGCGCCCGGGTTTCTTCCTACTGCTGCAGCTGCATGTCCTGCTGCGATACCCTGTCCAATACCAGGTCCGATACCGGCGATAACCGCCAGACCTGCACCGATTGCTGAGCATGCTAAAATTAAATCTTCTCCTGTGATATTCATACTGATACCCTCCTAAAATAATCTTTTTGGTTTCGACGTCTATTCCGTCTCATAGTTCTGACTGATGTAAGTCATCGTCAACATACAGAATACGTATGTCTGAATTGCTCCCGAGAACAAATCAAAGTATACATGAAGCGCCGCCGGCCAGATAATCGCTATCTTGCCAAGCAGTCCGTATACAAGCGCCATCATGACCGTTCCTGACAGTACGTTCGCAAACATACGTAAGGAAAGAGAGATCGGTACTGCGATCTCGCTGATCAGGTTGATTGGGAACCAGATCGGCAGCCACGGCGGCAGTGGAGAACACATATCTTTCCAGATCTGCTTAGGCGGCAGATTCTTGAACTGCGTGATATGGATGAGAGCAAATGTGATGAGACCTAACGCCAGCGTTGTGCCGTAGTCGGCAGTCGGCGGTCTCAACCCGAACAAACCGGAAATATTGCTCATAAGTATAAACACAAAAATCGTGCTGATGTAGTTCACGAATTTCGGCGCCGCAACTTTTCCCATTGTTCCATATACCATCGCATCCAGTTTCTCTACCATGATCTCCAGAACATTTTGAAAGCCCTCCGGAATTTCCTTTGCATGTTTCATCGTCCGATTTGCCGCGATCGCCAGCCCCAACATCAGCAGCAGCACAATCAGAATGCAGACGTGCGATGTTGTAATCCAGACCGTATGACCAAAGATCTCATAGGAAAAAATCCCATGTATCATGAAGTCAATATTATCGGCACCAGAAGACATCAAAATTGCGTTATTCACAATTTCACCTCCTTATAGAGCTTCATTTTCTCTGCTGTCCGAAGGCACATCACCTCTTCCTCCAAGCTTTGAAATGAATCTATGTGCAAGGGGCTGCAGATACGCTGATATCTTCAATCCCAAAACACCAATAAATGCTGCCGGCAGACTGCCAAGCTCCCACTTCATCATCACGAAAAACACAATGACGATTCTTGGTAAAGAACAGCAGGCAAATAGCCGGGAACGCCACCGCGTTGTAGCCAAGGAAGGTCAGGTAGCCCAGCTTGGTCTCTGTGGTGAACAGGGCGGACAGGAAGTTGCGGTAGTAATCCGCACTGTAGACCCAGGTGCGCACATAGCTCTCGGCAGAGCGGCTGTCACCCATAAAGGCCAGCACCACCGGCAGCAGTACCACGGCACTGAGCACGACACCCAGCAAGGCACAGCCGGTGATTTGAAAGAACTTGCCCACCGCAGCTTTGCCCCGGTGCCGGAAACGGCAGATCAGCTGATACAGCGTGTACAACGCCGTGATGATCGCCAGCATATAGAAAAAGTAAAAATTGCTGACGGCGGCCAAAAAAACAATGAAGATAAACAGATATGGCCGCTTGCCTGCCAAGATCTGCTCCACACCCAGCAGCAACAGGGGCAGGAACACCATAGGCAAGGCAAAGAACGGATGGTGAGAGACGATGAACAGGCTGTAAAGGGTAAATACATACACCAAAGCGCCAACGGTTATGCCACCCAACCGGCGCTGTTTTTTCACAAAGCAGAAAGCACCGAACGCCAGCCCGGCCAGATACAGTCGCAGCAGGGATAAAAAACTATAAAGATACGCCGCATAGCGGGTGGGGCACACCACGCTGAGCAGATCCAGCGGATCGCCGATGGCGTAAAAGTGCAGGGTGGTGAGCACATCGCTGCCCAGCCCGATGGAAAAGTCCCATTGGGGCAGGACCAGCTTGTGGGTGGTCAGCAGGGTGCGGGCCACCTCACGGCCGTATTGGCCCAGGTACACAAAGGCGGCAAAGTGCTGGCGCCAGCCGTCGCTGTCTACGATCAGGGTCTTGCCCTTGATCAGGAACCAACAGTAGCACCCGGCGGCGCAAAGCAAAAAGCCCAGGGTATAGCACCAAAAGAACCTGGTGTGCGGGCTGCGTTTTTTCATCTTTTCCAGTGGATTGGTTTTCATTACTCTTTACCTCTCGCCATAGAATTGAAAACTATGCTTTTCTCTCTTTTCTCTTTTTCACTTCTGTGCACAGAAGTGTAGCGCCAAAGGCTGCGAAGCCCAGTACGCTCACCGCCAACCCCGCTTTTAAGTGAGGAGTGCGGTAGGTCAGGTGAATGGTGTGTTCGCCCGGCTCCAGTGCAAGCGCGCTGAACATGGTGTTGGCTTGCAGCAGCTGGGCTTCCTTGCCGTCTACCGTAGCGGTCCAGCCGTCGCAGTAGGGAATGGTCAGCAGCAGAATCTTGGACCGGTCCAGGGTCACGGTACCGTCTACCTTGTCTGTGCCGATTTGGATATTCTCCAGCGTATTCTCCGCCAGTTTTGCCACTTGTCTGTCCGTGTCTGTCATAGGCTGCTCCAGCACCTCCAGGGTGCTGAAATCATAGATACCCCGTGCGTTAAAAGTGACGGTAATATCTGTCTTGGCTCCTTTGCTGTAGCCGGTATTGACCATTTGTACCTTGTAGCCCTCAAAGCGCAAGTGCGTTTGCGTGCAGGTGACGGTACTTTGGGGCGTCAGTGCGGCGCCGTCTGCCGTGTGGGCGATGTATTGCAGGGTCAGACTGCTGGGCACCTTAAAACTGCGGGCCTTACGGCGCACATAGGCTTTTTGGCTGTCGTCTTTTTTGTTCCACTTATCCGTAGAATACCGGTGCAACGGGTCGTTCTCTTGGGTCTTGTAATAGGTATAGGCCGGGTAATCCGTATAATTGCGCAGCCCCATGCGCAGGTAGGTTTCGCTGTTTGGTGTGCCGTTAAAATGCAGGGTCACCTTGGCGCCTTTGTCATACACATGGATCTTTTTGCCGTCTATTGCCACATTTTTGTCTGCGGTGATGGTGTAGGGCAGGGACTTGTCCGTAAAGGACAGAGTGGCTTGTGCCGTGCCGGTGGGCACGCTGTCCAATACCACCCCTTGCAGCATGGCTTGTTGCTTCTCCAGCGAGGACAGTTTTTCATAATCCGCCCGGGTAATGGCGCTGTCATAGGTGTAGCCCAGGGGCAGGGCGTTGCCGCTTTGATAAATTTTATCTTGGAGCGGCGTAAAGCCGTAGGGCAGCGTGGTGGCTGACTTGGTGGCGGCATAATACTTTACGCCGGTAAGGGCGTTCAGCGCCGCCGATGTGTTCAGTCGATTGTAGCGATAGCTGTTCTCCACCGGTTGTTCGGTCTCTGTTACATATTGTGCTACATTGGGATTTTGCAGGCTCCAGTAGAAGGACGAGCCGCTCATATGGACCAGCAGTTCCTCGTTGCACTCCACATTGTCGCCGGTGTAGCGGTAAAAGGATTTGTCGCTTTTTGCCGCCTTTTTGACTTTGCGGCCGGAGGCACCTTTGATCCGGCGGTTGACCTTTTCGGTTGCCACAAAGGTGTCTGTTTTATGTTTGCCGTGACTGCTGTAAAAATAGGCGGCGTTGCCGGTAAAGGAGGTGAGCACCAGCACCAGCACCAAAGCGGTTGCCAGGTGCTTTTTCTTGACCTTGGGCGCCAGGGCGCAAAGCACGATGATCAGGAAAGCCAGCAGCACGGATACGCTAATATTGCGGGTGTCCGTGGTCATCAGCGGAATGGCGAGCAGCGAATAGAGTGCCAGCGTACCTACGCAGGCCACTGCCTGACCCACGGTGATGTGGCGCAGCTTTTGCCACTGGGTGGTCACGATATAGGCCACCAGCAGGCTGTACGCCCACACCCAGCGGTTGGCCATATAGGAAAATCCGTTCAGCGCCCACCCAAACACGGGGATCAGTAGCGCTGCGGTCGCCAGCAAAAAGAGAATACGCAGGGGCTTTTCTTCCGGCTTGCGCTTAAAGTATAGCAGGCAGATGGCCGGCAGCGCAACGGCGTTAAAGCCCAGGTAGGTCTGATATGCCTGGTTGTGACTGGTGGTATATGCCGCCAGAAAGTTGCGGTAGAAGTCTGCATCATAAAGCAGGGTCAAGGGATACTGCACCCCATTGCGGTTGTCACCGATAAAGGTAAGAATCACCGGCAGCAAAATGGCGGCGCTCATCAGTACGCCTACCACAGCCCACAGGGTCACTTGCAGCAGTTCGCTCATCGCCTGCTTGACGCTGTGCCGATCATACAGGCAGCACAGACGATAGACGGTATAAATGGCCGTGATGATGGCCAGCATATAGAAAAAGTAGAAGTTGCTGACAGCCGCCAAAAAGACAGTGACGATGAGCAGATACGGCCGCCGTTTGGCAAGCACCTGCTCTACGCCTAAAAGCAGCAGGGGCAGGTACACCATAGGTAGGGCAAAGAACGGGTGCCGTGCCACTAAAAGAAAGCTGTAAGTAAAGAACACATAGCAAACGCTGCCTACAGCCACAGGCAGGGGCGCGCCCTGCATTTTATACCGGCAAAAGGCGCCGAAGCCCAGCCCGGCCAGGTACAGCCGGAACAGGGACAAAAAGCTGTAAAGATACACAGCGTATCGGGTGGGACAGGCAATGCTCAGCAGGTCCAGCGGGTCGCCGATCACATAGTAGTGCAGGGTGGTGAGAATATCGCCGCCGTAGCCCAGGCTGAAGTTCCATTGGGGCAGCACCAGTTGATGTTCGGTCAGCAGTGTGCGAAGTACAGTACGGCCATACTGGCCAAAATAAACAAAGGCGGGGAAGTGCTGTTTCCACCCATCGCCGGTGGAGATCAGACTGCGCCCAGTGTGGGCGAACCACACATAAATACAGGCGCTGCAAATCAAAAAAGTGGCGGTGTACAGCAAAAAGTATGTACTGCGTTTGGGTACGCCACGGTGTGTGGCATTGCTTTTGTGTATTTTCATTTTTCTCTCTTCTTTCACACAGATTAAACGGCCTACATTATAATCCCGCACCCTTGGGAAGTCAAGGGCGAGCCTTTTATGTATAATGTATACCGCCATTTTACCACAAGGGTGTGTGCTTTGCAACCGTTTGGATCTGTCCGGTGGTATTAAGAATTTGCAAAGTTTGTAAAGGTGGGGTCATCTATTTTTATTTTGTGTCATTTGCAAGTTAAGTTTCTGTAAAGTACCTTGCAGTCGATGGGCGGACGGCGTATGCTGACAGCAGAAACAAAAAGACAATTACAAACACCCGAAAGCGAGAAAGGCAAGGTTATTGTATGAAAGAAAAATGGGTCGCTTTTACAAAGAAACACGCAGAAATTTGGAAGTTTATCAAGTTTACATTTACCGGAGCCAGCACCTCGGTGCTGGAGTTGGCGGTATTCGCCTTTTTACAGTATGTGGTCTTCAAGAGTATGAACACCACCCCGGTTACGGACAATGCGGTGCTGCACTTCCTGGGAATTCAGTATAAGGGTTATATGTACTCCTACGCCATCAGCGCCGTTATCGGCTATGCGGCGGCATACATTATGAACCGCAAGCTCACTTTCCAGGCAGACGCCAATCCGGTACTGTCTACCATTCTCTATACCATTATGGTAGTGTGCACCATCGCCTTTAACACCTGGTTCGGTGCGTACCTAGGCACCATCGTGACCAATCACCACTGGGACAGCGTGTTTATCACCCTGCTCACCAAGCTGCTGGTGATGACCGTACCCACCCTGTGGACTTATCCGCTGAACCGTTTTGTCATCCACCGCAAAAAGAAAGCAAAGGTGGAGCCGCTGCCGGAGCGTGCAGATACCCCCACCGGTGCGGCTGCCTAACGGCTAAAGAGGGCAGCGCCCTTTTTAGATATACCCCTGCTCGGTGCATTTTTTTGTTTTGATCTGACTTTCCCGTCGATCACCGAATTTTGTTTTGTTCTGTACCGGGCACCCTCTTGGGAGCAGGCGCTGTCACCCCGGCGCTTGCTCTTTCTCTCTATTTGGCATATACTGGTGAAAAACCGGTAAGGAGAACATACTGTTATGACAAGACCCAAATTGGTGGCTTTTGATTTAGACGATACACTCATTGGCAGTGACGGCAAAATTGCCCCGGCCAACTTCTGCGCGCTGGAACAACTATCGGCAGCGGGCGTGACCGCTGCGGCGGTAACCGGGCGCACCTTTTACGAAATGCCCGCAGAGCTGCGGTTTAACCCGCTGGTGCCCTATGCGGTGTACGGTGATGGCGCTGCGGCGGTGAATGCGGCAGGGGAGACCCTCTTTTCCAGCTATTACAGCCGGGAAAAGGCACTGGCGGTGCTGCACCTGCTACGGCAGTACGATACGATGATCGAGGTGTTCTACGGCGGGCGGCCGTATGCCCCGGCGGATAAGCTGAACCGGTTGGCCTACGACTATTATCGCATTGAGCCGATCTATCACCCGGTGATGGCGGCGAGCCGGGTGCCCTGCACAGACTTGGAGGTGCTACTATCCGGGGATGAAAAAACGGAGATGTTCAATATCTTCTTCCACCTGGACGACGAACGCCGGGCATTTATAGATCGGGCGACGGAGCTGTTCCCGGAGCTGCTGTGCACCTATTCTATGCAGAGCAATTTGGAGATCCTGCGCCGTGGGGTGGACAAGGGCAGCGCCCTGCAAAAACTGGCGGAGCACCTGGGGCTTGTCCCGGAGCAGGTGATCGCCGTGGGCGACAGCCGCAACGATCTGTCTATGATCCGCTACGCCGGCACCGGGCTGGCGGTAGCCAACGCCTGTGACGAACTTAAGCAGGCGGCAAACGCTGTGGCGTGCACTTCCGATGCGGGTGTGCTCAGTTATATTTATCATCATTTTGTAGAGTAAAGCGAGGTTATTCCTTTGGTATTTTGGATCCTTCTCGGCGTGGTGGCGGCTGTGGTGCTGCTCACCGTGCTGGTCAACGGCATCTTGGCGCTTTTACAGCTGCGGTATGTGGCGGGCATTGCGCCGGTACAGTATAAAAATCAGTTGCAGCCCCAACAGTTGGATGGCCGTTGGGTGTTCACCACAGATGGGGATTTTCGTGTTATGCAGCTGACGGATGTGCATATTGGCGGCGGCTGGATGAGCTTCTTCAAAGACCGGCGGGCCATTGACTGCGTGGTGCGTATGGTCACCGCCGAGCAGCCGGACCTGGTGGCTGTGACCGGCGACATTGCCTACCCGGTGCCGTTCCAGTCCGGCACATTTAACAACAAAACCGCCGCCCGTCTGTTTGGCCGGGTGATGCAGAACCTGGGCGTGTACTGGGCGCCGGTGCTGGGTAACCACGATACAGAGTCCTACGCGGTGTACAACCGCCGCTATATCGGCAAATATTATCAAGAACAGAAGTTCGCCAAAGCCGGCAGCAAGTCCTACTGCCTGTTCCGCTCCGGGCCGGAGGGCGTGGACGGCGTGGGCAACTATACCGTGGCGGTGGAGAACCGTCATGGCGCCGTGACCCAGGCGCTGTTTTTTACCGATACCGGCAGCTATGTGGACGGCGACTATCTGGGCTTTATGTGGAAGTATGACGGTATGCACAAGAATCAAATGGACTGGTACAGGGGCGAGGTGGAAGCCTTGACCGCCCACAACCGGGCGTTGGGTGCGCCGATGCCAAAGAGCCTGATGTTCTTTCACATTCCCATTGGTCAGTACAAGACCGCCTGGGAGGCTTATAAAGAAAACGGCTATAAAGACACCGGTGAAGTGCAGGTGCACTACGGCGGCATCGGCGAAAAGGGCGGCCTGTTCCCCAGTTTGCATCCGGATCATGTGTTTGACACCTTGCAGCAGGTGGGCAGCACCCAAGGCACATTCTGTGGCCACGACCATTTGAACAATTTGTCCGTCACTTACAAGGGTATACGGCTGACCTATGGTCTGTCCGTGGACTATCTCGCTTATATCGGCATAAAGAATTACGGCGCCCAGCGGGGTTTTACCCGCATTACTGTGCGCCCGGACGGCAGCTTTGACTGCCAACCGGTGTCCTACTACCAAAAACCCTTTTGGAATGGAGAAGAACAGGTGCAAATGACGCCTTATTATCCGCCGGAGAAGAACCCAAACGCCTACCCGGAAAACTACAAGGCACCAATAGCGTAAAAGAAAAAAGGAGCGGTACTTGCAGGTACTGCTCCTTTTGCTATGGGTTTAATTTAATACACTTGTACCGGCACCACCAGCCGGTCTTTTTTGGTGCGGCGCAGAGGAGCACCGGCGGTAAATCGGCCGTGCCCCCGCACGGAAATTTTGTCCTCCGGCTGTACGGTGTGGGCACGGTTCTCTATGCACCGTCCATTGACAAATACCTTTTGTTGTAAAAAGAATTTGTCCGCGCTGCTGCGGGAGAGATTGTATACTGCGCCCACCAGCACATCCAACCGTAGAGAGGGCACGATCACTTCTCTGTCTTCCGGTTGGGGCAGCAGGTGCGGGGGCAGGTCGTCCGCCCGGGTGCAGGTCACCTCTGTGTGGCGCACCCGGTGCAGTTGGGTCTCAATATACTCCGCCATGCCTGCGGTGCAAAAGAGATATGCGCTTTTGCCGCAGGGGAGAATGTCGCCCAGCACCCGCCGCTCCAGCCCTAAGCCCATTAAGGTGCCCAGGTAGTCTCGGTGGGTCAATTCCTCGGCAAATTTTTCCTGCTTGGGCGCAATATGCAGGCAGGTGATGGGGTAGTCCGCCGGCTCCGGCGCCGGGCCAAAGGCTGCCATCACCCGCTCGGCACCGTCAAATCCGCCGTAGGCGGGCACCGACAGGGGGCCGGTCACCTCTGCCAGCAGACTTTGCTCCTCCAGACCTAAAAAATCCGTATAAACCGTGTAGCCGCCAAATGTGCCTCGATTTTGCAGTTCTGCCAACCGCTTTTTAATCTGCTGCGTCTGGTCCATCAGTACAGACCGCCCAGCACGGTGGCGGAAAATACAGTAAACATCAAGATACACACGATCAGGGCAACGGCAAAGATAGCAGTGGACACGCCAATGGCCCACTTGGCAATGTTTGTGGCGCTGCGGGCTTTTTCACTGCCGGTGATCTCATACGCCTGGCGGCCGTTGGACAAGGCAATGCCGCCCATGATCCAGCCGAACAGCGGACCCATGAGGATTCCTAAGATCAGACCGATGATGGCCAGTATGTAGGCGTTGTCCGCCTTCTCTGTCATTTGGCGGTACTGGGCTTCGTTCACCGGCACACCGTAGGGAGGCTGGTAAGGGTTGCCCCAGTTGTTGTAGCCGGCGTTATATGCCTGCTCACCATAGTTCGTTTGACCGTGGTTGTAATTTTGCTGGCCGTAAGTGTCACCCTGTGGCTGGCTGTGCGCCTGTTGGCCGTAGGGGTCGCCTTGGGGTTGGCTGTATGCCTGTTGGCCGTAAGGGTCGCCTTGGGGTTGGCTGTATGCCTGCTGACCGTAGGTCGCGCTTTGGGATTGGGTGTTCTGCTGTGCGGTGCAGTCCTGGAAGTTGGGGGTATGGCACACCGGGCATTCTGCGGTGCCGGGTGCCAGAGGTTGGCCGCAATGTTCGCAATAAGTCATAGATTCTGCCTCTCTTCTTTGAAAATCGTGTTTATAACCGGCAGGGCAGCAGCATAATGCCGCCGGGGGTAATGTCTACCATACCGTAGCAGCCCTCTGCCGCTGCGCCGGGGTTCATTAGATATAAGCCGTCCCGGTAGTCGGTCATCTGCTGATGGGTGTGACCAAACAGGCAAATGTCTGCGTGGGCCTCCCGGGCAGCCTGCTCCAGCTCTGCCAGACCAAACTTTACATGGAACGGGTGGCCGTGGGTATAAAGCACCGTTTTGCCGCCCAGTTTGGCTGTGCCCCAGGCGGGCAGGTCGCTGCCCCAATCGCAATTCCCGGCCACTTGCAAAATGTGCAACCGGGGGTACAACATACGCACATTTTCCAAATCATTCTCGCCGTCGCCGAGAAAGAGCAGCACATCGCTGTCCTCCAGGTGTAGCTCCACAATGTCCAGCAGAGTGCCAGCGGCTCGGTGAGAGTCCGAGGCGACCAGTAAGCGCATTCATAATCCCCGCCTTTCTGCATACTATGTACTGAGTATAACATATCTGCGTGCCCACGGCAAGCGGCTTTGCAGATAAAAAAGAGGAGTGCGTTTTATGCAGGACCCGAGAAAACAGAAAAAAGGATTTGACCCGGCGGCATTCCAAGCGGCGGCCAAAGCCGGACAGCAGCAGGCCTATTTGCAGCAAAACCTGGACCCGGACACCAA
>OKRY01003813.1_pt1 | contig 10888 bp, 11 predicted proteins | sample 1601121 | NCBI WGS metagenome assembly OKRY01 (sample SAMEA3541546, study PRJEB24748) | human gut metagenome | biome: human gut; feature: human-associated habitat; material: faeces | place: China | collected 2012
GTTCCTGTTTGATGGGGTTAAGGTGATCAATATCAGTGAGAGTGGATGGAAGCAGGATTTTGCCGGGACACTGCGCGGCAATGCCGTCAAGAAAAAATACCGTGGCAGCGCAGACCGGTTTGTGGAGTGTGATGAGGTAGAGGTCTGGAAAAAAGAGGGTGGATTTGCGCGTGTGGAACAGGAGATTGCGAAAACGTCCCGGATCTACATCAAATCCTACACAAATCTGTGCGAGATCACGCCGGACAGCTTCAGGTTCTTAACGCCTTCCGCTGCGGTGGAAGCGCGTGGCAGAGAAGTGTTTGCCCGGATCACAAAGGAGCGGACGGTGGGGGTACACATCCGCCGTACCGATCACACAGATGCGATCGCAAACAGCCCGCTGGAGTTGTTTACCGACCGGATGAAGCGCGAGATAGAGGAAAAGGATGCCAATTTTTATGTGACGACGGACGATGCCAGGGTCATGGACGAGTTAAAGCAGGCATTTCCCGCAGAGCGTCTGGTAATCTACGAGAATAAGGTGCTTGACCGTGATTCCAGGGAGGGCATACAGGATGCCCTGGTGGATATGCTGTGTCTGTCAAAGTGTAGCAGGATCATAGGAAGCTACCGGAGTACGTTCAGCCTGCATACCAGTCTTAAAGAAGTAAAGGCTCTCGGGGCCGTTGCTGTCGGCGGGAACTTCCTCACCACGTGTGTTGCGGTAAGCGGGCATGTCGCTGACGAAAGGCACCACATTGCCCAAGAACTCCATCAGACGCTGGACGCCCATGTCCTTGGCAGCGTCGACACAGAAGACTGGGAAGATGTCGCGGTTGATAAGGCCCTTGCGGATTCCTAAGCGCAGCTCATCCTCAGTAAGGCTGTTCTCGTCCTCGAAGAACTTCTCCATGAGACTGTCGTCATTCTCGGCAGCGGCCTCCACAAGGGCACGGTGCAACTCGCCGGCCTTCTCCATCTCTTCCTCAGGGATATCCTCGCGCTTGGGCTCACCGCCATCGACACCCCACGAGAGCTTCTTCATGATGAGCACGTCGATGAGACTGTGGAAGTTGGGACCTGTCTCCAAAGGATATTGAATCTGCACACACTTTGAGCCATAGATGTCCTGCATCTGCTCGATGACATTGTCGAAGTCGCACTTCTCAGAGTCGAGCTGGTTGATGAGGAAGATGACGGGCTTCTTCAACTTCTCCGTGTAGCGGAAGTTGTTCTGCGTGCCCACCTCAGGACCATACTGGCCATTGATAAGAATGAGAGCCTGGTCAGTGACATTGAGCGCCGTGATGGCACCGCCTACGAAATCGTCGGAGCCCGGACAGTCAATGATATTGAGTTTCTTGTTGTTCCACTCTGCATGGAAGACAGTAGGGAAGACAGAATAGCCAAGATTCAGCTCGACGGGCATGAAGTCAGAGACGGTGTTCTTCTGTTCCACCGTACCACGACGTTTGATGACTCCGCTCTCGAACAGCATACTTTCGGCAAGCGTGGTCTTGCCGCTACCTTTGGCGCCAATGAGCGCAATGTTCTTAATCTCGTTAGTCTGATATACTCTCATATCTTATAAGTTTTAAGTTTTGTGAGTTCTAAGTTAAAGTATTTGTTTTCTAAGTGTTGTTAAAGTTAGGAAGAAATCCGTTAGGCGCAAAGAAAAAAGGCGGAAAAGTGAGATATTTTAAAAGAAATTAGTAATTTTGCCCTATAAAATTAAGAAATCGAGAAGCTTTTATTTTGTCAGGCCTCTATATTCACATTCCTTTCTGTGCCTCACGGTGCATCTATTGTGGGTTTTATTCCACCACCCTGCTCCCTCTTCGGAAGCGGTATGTGGATGCTGTCTGCCGCGAGATGGAGCTGCTGCCCTTCAAACCAGACCTGAGCACCATCTACCTCGGTGGCGGCACACCGAGCCAGCTTTCCGATGACGACCTTCAAAGACTGTTCCTACATATTTATAATATATATAATGTGTCACCCGACGCTGAGGTCACCATGGAGTGCAACCCCGATGACATCCGCTCGGGCATGTTCCGCCATCTCCCGGTGAACCGCGTGAGCATGGGTGCGCAGACTTTCTCCGACGCCCGCCTCCATTTTCTCCACCGCCGCCATAGCGCTGACGAAGTCGACACCGCCGTGCGGTCGCTGCGAGCCGACGGCATCCGAAACATCAGTATCGACCTGATGTTCGGCTTTCCCGGTGAGACCCTGCAGCAATGGGAGGACGACATCCGCCACGCCCTGGCCCTGCATCCGGAACATCTCTCGGCCTATGGACTGATGTACGAGGAGGGCACACCACTCTACCGCATGTTGTCAAAGGGTGACATCAGCGAGATTGACGAGGAGCTGAGCCTGACCATGTACGACCGCCTCATCGACATGCTCACCGAGGCAGGTTATGAACATTATGAAATCAGCAACTTCGCACGCCTCGACGGGCATGACATAAGTCCCTACCGCAGCCGCCACAACAGCAGCTACTGGCACGACATACCTTACATCGGACTCGGAGCCGGAGCTCACTCCTACTACAACCGCATACGGCACTGGAATCCCGACGACATCAGAAGCTACATCACCGCCATCGAGAGCGGACACACGGCTTTTGAAGAGGAGACCATCGACGACGACACCCACTACGACGACATTGTCACCACAGCACTGCGCACCAAGGAGGGCATCGACCTGACAAGACTACCGGAGAAATACCGCTCCTTCCTGCTCGACAACGCCAAGGAGTATATCGACCGTGGACTTCTCATCCTTGACGACAACAGACTTCACCTCTCCCGTAAGGGTATCAACATCAGCAACACCATCATGAGCGACCTCATGGACGTTTAACGGCTCACCATCACGTCCCGCTCTTTTCAAGAAACAAAATAAAGCTATATATCTATGGGCAAAGGAAAACTGGCGAAGTTCGCCGAAATGGAAACCTTTAAAAACGTATTCCAATATCCGTTCTCTGTCATCAGCGACGTCCCCTTCGACATGAAAGGGCACTGGCGCGAGCAATATTTCCACAACAACAACCCTATCGTCTTGGAGTTGGGCTGCGGACGCGGTGAATATACCGTGGGACTGGCACGACTCTTCCCGAACGTCAACTTCATCGGTGTTGACATCAAAGGTGCCAGAATGTGGACGGGGGCCAAGGCCGCCCTTGCCGAGGGTCTCTCCAACGTGGCTTTCCTCCGTACAAGCATAGAGATCATCGACCGTTTCTTCGGTCCCGATGAGGTGCAGGAAATCTGGCTCACTTTCTCCGACCCGCAGATGAAGAATCCGCGCAAGCGGCTCACGTCGACCTTCTTCATGGAGCGCTACCGACATTTCCTCACCGACGGTGGACTGGTACACCTCAAGACCGATTCCAACTTTCTCTTCACCTACACCCGCTATATGGTTGAGCACAACCATATACCCGTGGACTTTATCACCGAGGACCTCTATCACGACACCCCGGAGGCGCTTGCCGGCTCTCCCCTGCTTACCATCCAGACCTATTATGAAGGCATGTGGATGGAGCGTGGCCTCAACATCCGCTACATGCGCTTCCACCTGCCCCACAACGGCACCTTAACCGAGCCCGACGTCGAGATTCCCCTCGACGAATACCGAAGCTATCACAGGGAAAAGAGAAGCAGCAAGGACACGGCGAAGTAATACACGGCCATAGCAGCCAAATAAAGGCAGGCCTATGGTATAGACTGCGAGCTTGCTCGCAAAGGCTATCCCATAGGCTGGGACTCAGAGCTCCATGAGGAGCGTAAGCCTGTTCAGGACTATTTTCCTTTCCTTCATCGTGATGGATGCACACACTTTGGAGAAGTCCGTACAATATACAGGATTATTCTTTCGCTTCAAACAACATACAGAAAATTTCTGCTTCCTCTCACTATAATTCCACGGAGAATATCCGCTGTGCCGAATAAAGACAACAGTGACATATAGCCCGACTTCAAGGTTACGAACTCATATCTGAAAAATATCGCTGCTCTGTGCTCGGATGGCAACATACTGCCGATAACGACCCTGAGCGATGACCGCCCCAGAACATCCAAAAAGTAGTAAGTAAAAATACAGGGCTGTTTGAACTTAGAGCCTAAATAACTTGGTGCCTAATTTAATTTAGGCACCAAGTTCAAAGTTATAGCTCTATCCCTTAACTCATTTCCATCCGCACTTTTCTTTCGTCGGTCGCCTAACCACTATAATAGTTTTTTCAAGTCTTCCATGTCAGGCAGGGCATCACGCAGCTCTTTGGGCAGTTCGCTCGAGGTACGATAAGTGGCCACTCCCATGACCCATGAAGGCGAAGTCCTTGCCAAAGGCCATGATGAAGTTCTTGATGTTCTGAATGATGCTCTGCTCTATCACCCGTTCGTCAACATCCTCAGGGTCCTCAATGTTGATGAAGTCGAGCAGATATTCGTCCTTAAAAGACTGTAATGCCTTCCGCTTGAAATCATCGTCGCTGATAGTGTGGTCGAAGTTGGTTTGATGGATGGAGCCTTGCTTGTGGTAGAGGTCTTCAGCTATGTGATATTTGAGGGTGTCAATAGTCCAACTACCTTGAGCGCACTGGCTGATATAGAAAAGACGTTCGCTTTCATCTTTTATCTTGTAAAGAATCAGCATATGATTTGTAAAGCCAACACTCATAAAATCCTCTATTGGGAATTCGGCAGTTGTCAGCTGCCGAATTGTATAGACATCTAATATTGAGGAACTTATTAAATCGTCAGTTGTCAACTGACGATTTAACTTAGGGCTCCACTGCTCATAAAAGATTCTCATATTCTTGATGTTTGTCGTTGAGAATCCTCTCAGCCCTGGCAACTCCTGTTGTAGTCCTTTTGCAATCGTGTCAATGGCGTTGCTGCCCCAATATCCGTCACGACTATGGGCGGAGACGTAGCCACCGACGGAGTAGTAGAGCTTCAACAGTTGTTTGTTGGCCTGCTTTGCGGCAGCATAGCGGCTCTTGAGTATGGCACTCTTGATGTCCTTTACTGCCTGTATATATTCTTGTGAGATATGAGCGATTTCCATATTAATCCGTTTTGCGTACAAAGATAACAACTTCCTCCCAATTTTGCAACGAAACAATCTGGAAAATACCAACGTAGCCCCAAACGAATGAATATGAATGGATGGCTAAAGAGCCTTGTGAGGGGGGCTGGTGCGTTGTAGACGACCCAGCGCTAAAAGAGGATCTATCAACAGTCTGCCAGAGAAACTTTGTCATATCCTATTGAATAGATTGTGTGAGTTTGTTTCGTATAGTGTTGGCGGGCACAGCATCTTTCTCAAAAAAAGTCCGCCTTTCTGTTGCGACTTTAAGGAATATTTCTTAATTTTGCCAACGAGATGCTAACTCATTCGTTTGAGTCGGCAAATCAGACATCGATGGTATTGAATCTTCAAGGCAGCAGGATATGCATATCCCAAGGTCTTTGGCTCAGAAAGGACGTTTACGAACGTTATCTTTTGGTCCTCAAACTTCGCAACTTTGACTAAACCCAAAAGAGATACGGCAACAGAGCGTCCGCGTTGGGTGTATTGTATCTGCGCCATTGTTGGCGTATGTATATAATATCTCTTGGCGTGGGCTTCTTGCGTTGCTTATCCTTTGGGTTAGGCAATGCGAAGGCCTGAGGACTGGGATAAGCGAGTACAGACTCCCACGTCTTTTCATTTTCTTAAGTTCAATCGGCTGAATCAGGGAACAACTATAGGCTTTTTTTCACATGATGTCTATCTAAAAGTAGTATCGAATACTAACCTTATTCCCTTGGATGTAAATAACATAATAAAATATTCTAATTAGTTCTATCTGATGTTGAAAAGACTTTTACTCATGTTTGTTGCGATGCTGTCCGTAATCAGCAGTTTCGCAGATGGCAAGTTTGTCATGGTTGACAGCTTAAAGTTCTTTGTGGATACCGAGACAAAGACGGCCATGCTTTATGCTAATTCCTATAGCGGTGACATTAAAGTGCCAGAAAAATTTACGGATGATGGTGTGGAGTACACTGTCACTGCTGTTGCTGAAAAATGCTTTGAATACTCCGGTTTGACAAGCATTACCATTCCATCGTCCGTAACATCGTTGGGAGATTTTTGCTTTAACGGTTGCAAGAATCTTACAAGCGTTGTCATCCCCTCGTCCGTGACCTCTCTGGGTGACCATTGCTTTTCATTCTGCTCTGGTTTGACAAGCGTTACCATCCCCTCATCGGTGACATCACTCGGTAATGCTTGCTTTTTCGGCTGCTCCGGTCTGACAAGCGTTACCATCCCCTCATCCGTGACATCGCTTGGTGTACAGTGCTTTTGCGGCTGCTCCGGTCTGACAAGCGTTACTATCCCCTCATCCGTGACATACCTTGGTTTTGGGTGCTTTCAAGACTGCTCTGGTCTGACAAGCATTATCATCCCCTCGCCCGTGACATCGTTGGGGGATATGTGCTTTAACGGCTGCACAAATCTTACAAGTATCACCTGTAAAAGGCCGACGCCACCTACTCAGTATAATGCTGCTTTTGATAATATTACGTATTTGGTAAGTACGCTTTATGTTCCCAATGTAGACGCTTATCGATCTGCGAAAGGGTGGAAGCAGTTCAAATACATCAAGAAGATTTCTTCTGGGGAAGATGACAAGTCGACTGAGTCATGCGCTAAGCCAACTATCGGCTATGCCGACGGGCAACTGAAGTTTACTGATGCCACCGAGGGCGCAAAGTATCACTACACGCTCACCTGCTCAGACGTGACAAGCGACAAGCTCAACGAGAACGGCGGTGTAGGCTTGGCAGCCTGCTACGATATCGCTGTCTACGCCACAGCCGACGGTTATAAGCCATCCAGCAAGGCCACGGCTAAGCTTTATTGGGTAAAGGCTGACGGGAGCCTCTCAACAGATAACATCAATGCCGCAAAGATGCGCGGTGTGGTGGTTGCTGCCGAGAGTGGCATAGTCACCGTCAGCGGTCTCAGCGATGGTGAGAAGGTGGAGTTCTATGCTGTCGACGGCAAACTGATAGGCGCACAAAAAGCAAGTAATGGCACTGCCAGCATCGCCACCTCCGAGCACGTCGTCATTTGTAAGATGGGAAGCACAAGCATCAAGATACTCGTGAAATAGCAGGAAGGAAGACCAATGATAATATGAAGCCCTTATGCATCGAAAGGCTACGCTTGCCGTAGCTGAATCAGGTAGATGCATAAGGGCTTTTTATTTCTTCTTTACATAGATATACTTCGGGTGTCGCCCCAGCACGAAAAGCGTGACGGGGCAGATCCATATGCTTCGGTGGAAGTCCCCGTAACCAGTCGCATCGTAATCGGCTCCATAAAAGAGGTTGCTGTAGGTTTTGGTCAGGAGGCCATAGCCAGAGAGGGAAAGGGGATGCTTGCTTGCAACAATCTCAACACGAACGGTCTGTCTGCCATCCGCCAAATAGCTGCACAACTTGTCGGCCCCACCGACCATCGCAAGGTTGTGGTGCGCGAACGGCCAATCATTCGAAGTCCGTCATAGCTTTCTAGGATACCCTATTTTGCCCGTAATGAATTTCTCTTCAGTAAGATGAGGTCGCGATACATTAATCTTGTTCCCAATTTTTCGGAGGTGTTTACATCTAAGGCACGGTATTCCCGCTCCTGTTGCTCTGTACTGAAAAACAACTTCAAACCATTGCGCTGATAGAAATCTATAAGGCCAGGCTCGTTGTATGCATCAACTATAAGATGCCTACATCCGGATTTATTGTCATCGCTTGTAAACCATTGTGCAACGAAATCAATGATTTGAGGTCCAAGGTGGGCGTGCTGATAGCGCAGGTCTACACCTAATCTGCCAAGCAGTACTGCTGGATAGTTGATCAATCCCTTCGACTGATGAACTTCATAACCTATCTTTTTCTTGCGTGCATTAGGGAGTCTTTTAGTAAAAATGCTGGCGTTGGCAACTGTAAAGGCAGCGACTATATTTGTTGGACTGTCTTCTGGGACAAAGACATAAGTCTTTCCGAACAACTCTTCTTGGTAATCAGAAGCGTCATTCAGAAAGAAATCATTAATGTCATCCCTACCACAATCAAAGTTGGAAAAATCCGTTTTCCCAGGTACAAGCGGTAGAAATACAAGATCATTCAGCGTCATTGCCTTTCATCTTTTCAAGGAAACGACGTGAACGTTCTACAATGCTCATGCACTTTGCCTGAGCATCCGCATCATACTTAGAGCCTGCAAGGTTTTTGGCATTGTATTCTGCTTCTTTAACGAAGCGGTCGGCCACCTCACCTGTAAGTACAGGCACATTACTTATCGCTAAAGCCATAATATTATCCTCCTTAGTTTATTTTCTATAGATGCAAAGTTACGAGAAAATTTCCAAAGTTCCAAGAAATGAAGGAATTTAAATTTATCAACTTAGGCAGTTACATATCTGTTTTATGTAGATATACTTTGGGTATTGCCCCAGCACAAACAGCGTGACGGGATATATCCAAACGCTTCGGTGAAAGCTCCTGAAGCCTGTCGCGTCGTAATCGGCTTCATAGAAGAGGTTGCTGTAGGTCTTGGTCAAAAGGCCATAACCAGAGAGGTTGCGATGACCTCAACACGAACGGTCTGTTTGCCATCCGCTAAATAGTCGCATAGCTTATCGGCACCACCGACCATCGCAAGGATCTGTCTTTTCAAGCGCCACTATCATCCCTTTCTGCTAATTCCTCTTTAGCTATGGCAACAGCCCGTTTTAGCTTTTCTGCAAGAAGCTTCTTGTCTGGGAGTTTGGTATAATATTGAGCGACCTTTATTGGACTGTTTTCGTCAAGCATCAGGTATTCAACATGCTCTGTATTGCCTTCAGAACATAGTATCAAGCCGATAGGTGATTCTTCCCATTCCTTACGGACATTCTTGTTTAAGTAGCGGAGGTATAGCAGCATTTGCCCCTCATATTCTGGTTTGAACTTGCCAAGCTTGAGATCTATGCAGACTAACCGTCTGAGCTCCCTATGGTAGAACAGTAAGTCCATGTAGTAGTCTGTTGAATCTATAGTGATGCGCTTCTGCCTGCCAATAAAACAGAAGTCAGATCCTAATTCCTTTAGGAAATCCTCTATCTGATTAAGAATGGCAGTCTCAAGATCCTTCTCCGAAAATGTATCTGGCAGACCAAGCATATCCAAGAAGTAGCTGCTGCGGAATACCATATCGGGCACCAGTTGGTGCTTGCTTTTTACTTTCTCAAGCTCATGCCTGATAACATTTTCCGGCTTGCGGCTCAATGCTGTTTGTAGATATAGATTTTTATCAATCTTGTCATCTAAGGTTCTTGTATCCCAATGCTCAACCGCGCACATTTCTGCATAGAATTGGCGAGCAAGAGGATCTTCTACCCCCATTAGTGAACGAAGATGTGTCCATGTCAATTGTGTACGCACCGCGTACACAATTTCGTCATGGGTAAAAGTGTACGCACTGCGTACACAATGCTGGAGTTTATAATAGCTCCAACCTTTACCATATTTCTCAGTAAGTTTGATGGCTAAGCGCTTAATCACCTGCTTACCGTATTCTGCCCGTTCATTATTCAGAACGTCTTCTTTTATACGCATACCAACTTGCCAATTCGTCATTATAATTTCAGAATTAGCGTACGTAGCCAGATGTTTGCGAGCGCTATCAATAATGCTACAAACATCGATTAGAAGATGATCATTTGAATTTATTAAATTGTTATCAGCCATGGAATATCTCAGTTTATGAACCTGGATTATTGCACACTTTCGTTTTTTATTTCCTATTCAAAGAAGTTATAGAAATCCTTAAAACAGAAGCAGAAACGTGGATAGGGCAACTCATCATGTCCACTACTTTTCATACCAAAGCCCCTCCGTGGCGATGACAAAATGCAGTTAGGTCGTCAGTGACGTCTTTGAAGCTCAGCGTATGCATGACGTCGTAGAATTTGTCGAGCATATCCATCCCCTGAAACCGTTTGAGATAGCGATATGCTTCAACATGCGATAGTCCGTGGCGCTTGCCGAATTCGCTGATAGCGGCTATCACATACTTTACCTTGTCGCTGATGTCCGTTTTATCCATAGTTGCTTATTTTTCGACAAAGATAAAGGAATATTTTCAAAGAAGCAAATGGATTGGTTAAAAACGAATAGAAATGAACGGAAATAACCATTATCGAAGAACGCTATATGCAGCCAAATCCAATGGAAATGGAGCAAATATGGAGCAAATCTTAAAACGGAAAATCGCCAACCCCCGATAAATAAAAGGCTTGGCGATTATTGCAAATGTTTTCTTGTACCCAGACTCGCAGTACGAGCCAGAGAGGATGGAACTAATCCACTTTCACGATTCGTTGTTTGGTGTGGCGTCCGTCTGCGGTGAGCACATCGACGAGGTAGATGCCGTTGGGCAGACTACTTACGTTGATGGTAGCGTGATGGGCATTAGACGGGGTATCGGAGCGTAATGGCTTGCAGATGAATGAGCGGCATGCCCAACAATCCGAAGAAATGAAGCGGCATGATAGCAAAAATCATCAACAGACTGCCAAGAAACACAGTGAGGCGTACACGCTCCGCACGGTTTGATGTATGACACCGATAAAGGCCTGCTATCCAAACACGAAATTTGGATAGCAAGGGAAAGATTATGGTTTTAGCTTCTGTCGTAAACATTTCTTCATTATTCGTATACCTCGTCGATACCATAGAGGCCGCCACCGCCATCATCCTCCTTGGCACAGGGATCGAAGTCGGCAGGGACATCAAAGGTTGCGGTAGGCTTGTAAGGCAGGTGCACATCACGATAGACTTTCTTCATGAAGTAAGCC
>OKRY01003815.1_pt1 | contig 10886 bp, 9 predicted proteins | sample 1601121 | NCBI WGS metagenome assembly OKRY01 (sample SAMEA3541546, study PRJEB24748) | human gut metagenome | biome: human gut; feature: human-associated habitat; material: faeces | place: China | collected 2012
TGGTTGCAGGTATCGGTGTTCCGCAGATCACCGCTGTTATGGACTGCTACGCAGTCGCAAAAGAGTTCGGTATCCCGATCATCGCAGATGGTGGTATCAAGTACTCCGGAGATATCACCAAGGCCATTGCTGCGGGCGGTAATGTCTGCATGATGGGAAGCATGTTTGCCGGATGTGACGAGAGCCCGGGAACCTTCGAGTTATATCAGGGTAGAAAATACAAGGTATACCGTGGTATGGGTTCCATCGCAGCTATGGAGAACGGAAGTAAGGATCGTTACTTCCAGTCTGATGCCAAGAAACTGGTTCCAGAAGGCGTTGAAGGCCGCGTAGCATATAAGGGTCTGGTGGAAGACACCGTGTTCCAGATGCTTGGTGGTTTAAGATCCGGTATGGGATACTGTGGAGCAAAAGATATCAAGACTCTTCAGGAGACCGGCAGATTTGTGAAGATCTCCGCTGCATCTTTAAAAGAGAGCCATCCACATGATATTCATATTACAAAAGAGGCTCCGAACTATTCCGTAGATGAATAATTAAGAGTGAAATAGAATGTGATCGAGAGAAGGTGCTGCCTGCGGGTGGCGCCTTTTTGCTTTAGAAACTTAGTGGAAATTATGTTCCCTATTTGCGTATTCTTTTAAAATCATATATAATGGTGGTAAGAATGAGCAGAAATGGAGGAGTATTCGTGGAAAAATTGCCTAGACTTCCGGTTGGGGTCGAAAATTTTGAGGATATCCGAAGAGAACATTTCTATTATGTAGATAAAACAGGCTTTATTGAACAATTATTGAAGGAATATGGAAAGGTCAGTTTGTTTACCCGCCCACGCCGTTTTGGAAAGACCCTGAATATGAGTATGCTGAAGGCATTTTTTGAGGTTGGGACAGATCCGGCATTGTTTAAGGACCTTAAAATTTTAAAAAATGAAGAGCTGTGTGAGCAGTATATGGGCAGATTTCCAGTCGTGATGGTCAGTTTGAAAAATATCGATGCAGTCTCTTATGGAGAAGCCCAGGCTCTGACTGCGAAAATGATCAACCGGGAGGCCAGAAGGTTTCAGTTTCTAACTGAAAGTACGAAGCTGACAGAGGTGGACCGGGAATTATATGGCAGACTTCTGGATCCAGATATGGACCGCAGGGAAATTGTCAATGGATTGCAGGAACTGACGGAACTTTTAGAAAAGCATTATGGCAGAAAGGTGATCGTTCTGATTGATGAGTACGATGTGCCGCTGGATAAGGCATTTCAGCATGGATACTATGATGAGATGGTATCTCTGATTCGTGGAATGCTGGGAAGCGTGCTGAAAACCAATGACAGTCTGCAGATGGGAGTGTTGACTGGCTGTTTGAGGATCACCAAGGAAAGTATTTTCACGGGGCTGAATAATTTTAAAGTGTATTCGGTTGCGGAATCTGCGTTTGATGAGTATTTTGGTTTTACGGACCAGGAAGTAGGCGATATGCTGCGAGAGTATGGACTGGAGGATGACAGCCAGACCGTAAAAGAGTGGTATGATGGGTATACGTTTGGCGATGAAAATGTATACTGCCCGTGGGATGTGATCAATTACTGTGCGGATCACCGGAATGACCAGAAGATGCCGCCGCAGAACTATTGGCTGAATACCAGTGGAAATGCCATTGTACGGCGGTTTGTGGATATGGCCAATATTCAGACCCGCAATGAGATCGAACGGTTGATCGATGGAAAGACGATTATCAAGGAGATTTATCAGGAACTGACGTATAATGAACTTGATTCGTCTATTGATCATTTATGGAGTGTTTTGTTTACCACCGGTTATCTGACCAGAAAAAGGCAGATTGAGAAGAATAAGTACGAACTTTGTATTCCGAACAAAGAAATCCAGGAATTGTTCATCCGTCAGATCCAGGAGTGGTTTCAGATTTCTTCAAGAGCAGATCAGGGCACATTAAATGCTTTTTGCCAGGCATTTTCTGATGGAAATGTGGAAAAAATCCAGGAACTGTTTGGAAATTATCTCTGGAATATGATCAGTGTCCGGGACAGCGCTTCTAAGGAGAAAAAGGAGAATTTCTATCATGGAATGCTGCTGGGGCTTCTGAGATTTCGTGAGGACTGGTATATCAAATCCAATGCAGAGTCAGGAGCCGGTTACAGCGATATTCTTATTGAGATTCCGCAAAAGAGGGTAGGAATTGTGATTGAAATGAAATATGCGGAGCAGGGGAGATTTGATCAGGCCTGTGAAGTGGCTTTGCAGCAGATCAGGGAAAAGCGATATGAGGAAAAACTCATAGAAGATGGAATGAAAAGGGTTCTGGCATATGGGATTGCCTGCTATCGGAAGGAATGTGAAGTGAAAATGGAAAAATAAAATTAGAAACATGGCATCCTATGATGTTTCGTTATAGGCTCCAGAAGAGAAAATGCTTCTGGAGCTTATTGTATATACTGATCATTAAAAATGATAATGATTATTATTATTGACAAAGTATTGATTATCCTATATACTAGAGATAAATAAAAACGTCGAAAACACGAATAAAAGAAATGGAGGACAAGTTATGACATACGATTTTAACATTACGTTTGATGATAATTTACTGACTGGTAATAGAACGATTGATGCCCAGCATAAGGAATTGATAGATCGTATCCGGAACTTTGTTGTTGCCTGTCAGAATGGAGACAGCAAAGTGAAAGCGATTAAAATGTTAGATTATCTGGATGAGTATACGGATTTTCATTTCAAAGAAGAGGAAGCATTACAGGAGAAGGCTGGTTATCCGGAGCGTGACAGACACCATAAAAAGCATGAGGAGTTTAAAAAAACGATTCAGGAGTTACATGAATATCTTCGTGATTCTGAAGGACCAACGGAGCAGTTCAGTGAGCTTGTACAGAAGAATGTAGTTGACTGGTTGTTTGGACATATTAAAACCTTTGACCGCTCGGTGGCGGAATTCATTTTCATAAGAGAAAATCCAGACCGTATCTAAAGAGAAAAGGCTTGAAGAATTGTAAATGAATGAAAGAGCGGAAATAATAAGAAGAGGAAGTCTGCAGTTCGTGCTGCAATACTTCCTCTTTTGGTTTGTCTATGCATTTTCATGAAAAACACCGGCCGCCGTGTGCTCCCGGGATATTCAGTGTGAGACCGGACACCGGCGATACAGGCACATATGCGCCCGCACTCCTCCCGGAACCAATGTTTTCGTCTGTATTATAGAACGGAATGGGGAGGTATGCAAGGGGAAAGTGTGGTATAATAAGGGATAAGAACTGTTGTTGTTTGCGCAATGCGTGAACAGTAACCTGTTGTTTGCTTAAAGCGTGGAGAAGTAAGAAAGGATTTCGCATGCAACATGATAAGCCCTTAAATGAAAAGTCAGTGTTATCGGATCAAAGCGAATTTTGTGTTCCTGGATATTCCCGAACTTATATTGCCATTGATCTAAAGTCCTTCTATGCCTCCGTGGAATGCAGGGAGCGTGGCCTTGATCCTTTGAATACGAATCTGGTGGTGGCGGATGTGAGCAGAACGGAGAAAACCATCTGTCTGGCGGTCTCACCGTCTTTAAAAGCCTATGGAATTCCAGGAAGAGCCAGGCTTTTTGAGGTGATTCAGAAGGTGCGGGAGGTCAATGCCAGACGAAAGAGACTGGCACCGGGACAGAGGCTGGAAGGTTCCTCCTGGGATGCGTGTGCGCTTAAACAGTATCCGAATCTGGAGTTGGATTATCTGGCAGTGCCGCCACGGATGTCCCTCTATGTGACTTACAGCACGAGGATCTATGAGGTTTACTTAAAATACATTGCTCCGGAGGACATCCACGTGTATTCCATCGATGAGGTGATGATGGATGTGACCGACTATCTGGCTACTTACCGCATGACTGCAGAAGAACTGGCCCGGAAAATGATCCTGGACGTGCAGGAGACTGTAGGAATCACGGCGACGGCTGGAATCGGAACCAATCTGTATCTGTGCAAGGTGGCTATGGACATTGTATCCAAACACATTCCTCCGGATGAAAATGGAGTGCGGATCGCCACGCTGGATGAGAGGAGCTACCGCAGGCTTCTGTGGGATCACCGGCCTCTGCGGGATTTCTGGCGTGTAGGAAAGGGATATGAGACGAAGCTGGAGGCTCATGGGCTGTATACCATGGGCGATATTGCCCGGTGTTCCATCGGAAAGCCGGAGGAGTATTATAATGAGGAACTGCTGTACCGGCTGTTTGGCGTCAATGCCGAGCTTCTCATCGACCACGCCTGGGGCTGGGAGCCATGTACCATTGCGGATATCCAGGTCTATGAGCCGGAGAACAAAAGCACGGTGTCGGGGCAGGTGTTAGCCTGTGCTTATGAATGGGAGAAAGCCCGTCTGGTGCTAAAGGAGATGGCGGATCAGCTGGGACTGGATCTGGTGGCAAAGGGACTGGTGACCGATCAGCTGGTCCTGCATGTGGGATATGACATTGATAACCTGAAAAATGAAGAGTCAGGCGCTGGATATCAGGGCGAGACCAAGATCGACCGTTACGGCCGGAAGCTTCCCAAACCGGCCCACGGAACGGAAAATCTGGGAGAATCTACTGCTTCTTCCAGACTTCTGCGGGAACACGCCATGGCGCTGTATGATCGGATCGTCGATAAAAAACTGCTGATCCGCCGCCTGAGTCTGGAAGCCGGGCATCTGATTTCCAAAGAAAAAGCAGAAAACCCGGAAGAATTTCACCAGATGGATCTATTTGCCGACTATCATATCGAAGAGGCAGGGAAAGAACAGACAGGAGCAGAAGGTGCGAAAATGCCGGAAAATCAGCAAAAGAAAGAGCTGGAGAAGAAACAATCTGAAAAAGAACGGAAACTACAGGAAGCGATGCTGGATATCCGGAAACGATTTGGAAAGAATGCAGTGCTAAAAGGCATGAACCTGGAAGAAGGCGCCACCGCTAGAGAACGGAACACGCAGATCGGAGGCCATAAGGCGTAATGGAGCAGGAAATGAGCCAGAATAAGAACACAAATAAGAACATAAATAAGAATATGGAAATGGGAGCCGAGACAGAGTTTCTGACGCCTACCCACCGATACGATGATATCATCAACCTTCCGCACCCCATTTCCCGCATCCACCAGCCTATGCCCATAGAGGCCAGAGCCGCCCAGTTCATGCCATTTGCAGCCCTGACCGGGCATGCGGAGGCGATCAGGGAAACGGCGAGAAGGCATATGGAAAAGTGGGAGGAGTAAAAAACGTCGCAGCCCAGGATATAATGAAATTAGGAAGACAACAATGCTTACTTACTTTTATTCGGAGGTAATTGTGGAGAAGGTGAGTACTTATCGGAAAAACAATAAAAAAAGAAATCGCATAGATACAGGAGGTGTGCTATACTGTATCTATGCGATCTTATAATAGTCTTAGGACAATGTATTGGAGGTAAGGCAATGGAATTTGAACTGCTTGCAGATAGTATAAAGCAAATAAATGATAAAGCAAGTTCAGCAGCAAAAAGTGCTGTAAATCAGTTCATGACATTGCGCAATTGGGCAATTGGTTATTATATAGTAGAGTATGAACAAGATGGCAGTGACAGAGCAGAATATGGTTCTCATCTTTTGAAAAATTTGGAAAAACAGATTGATCAAAAAGGAATGAATTATACGCTTTTTAAGGCTTGTGGAAAATTTTATAAAGTATATCCTCAAATTGGTTCGACAGTATCGAGCAAATTTAAATTACCAGATTTTGAAAAAGGTTCGACAGTGTCGAACGAATTTGTCACAGATCCAGATGTTTTAGTTAATAACTTGTCTTTTTCACATATTCGAGAAATTATGGTTTTAGATGATGCGTTTGAACGATTTTTTTACGAAACAGAGTGTATGAAATGCAACTGGAATGTAAGAGAACTCCGCAGACAGATAAAAACTAACCTTTATGTAAGAGCTGGTGTAAGTAAAAAACCAGAGCTTTTATTGAAAAAATCTGCTGATAATGCAATTGGAACAATGCTATCAATAAAAGACCCATTTACATTTGAATTTTTGGGACTTGATGCAAGGGATGCTGTGTCAGAATCTGATTTAGAACAGGCTCTTATGGACCATTTGCAGGAATTTATGTTAGAACTTGGAGAGGGATTCTGTTTTGAGGCAAGACAAAAGCGAATTATAATAGATGATAAATATTATTTTATTGATCTTGTTTTTTATAATCGTTTTTTACATTGTAATGTTATTATTGAACTTAAGAATGATGAATTCAAACATGAGAATTTAGGACAGCTTAATGCTTATGTAGGATATTATAAGAAAAATGAAATGATAGAGGGAGATAATCCTCCAGTAGGAATACTGCTTTGCACAGATAAAGGTTCTCAGATGGTAGAATATGCCTTATCTGGAATGGATAACCAATTGTTTGTTTCAACGTATATGCTGCATTTGCCCGACAAGAAAAAACTCGAAGAATTTATGTTAAAAGAGATAGAAGAAATGAGAATGTAAAGCTAAGCACTTTAGCCAATGAGGAGGATTCTTTATGAAAAGAATTCTTTTCATTGGCTTTTTTTATGTCATACCGCTGCGGTACAATTAATTCCTGCCCTTTTCAATTTCTTCCATCAACAACTGTGCTCGCCAGATCGTTTCCTCCAAAGACCGTTTTCCATGATAAGCGTCAATGATCAACTGCCCAAGATTTACTTCAAAATTATGGATATCCAGATGGATGCCAGGTTTGGAAAAGATAGTTTTTCGACTGCCGAGTTTTAAGTTTTTTTCAAAATCATCCAGCCATGGATAGGTGTTTAAGATTTCAGTATACTCGTAGGCAGAGCGGCAGGGAGAGATACCCCCCATGCGCATGAGACGGGCAGCAATATCATCGCCAGTTGCCCAGCGGATGAAGCGGTAGGCATCTTCTTTTCGTGAGGAAGAGGAACAGATGCCCAAGGTACCACCGCCGAGTAATGGGCGAAATCCAGGAACTGCTGCAAAACCAGTTTGATTGGATGCAATCGCTCCTGGAATTTGCATGATCTTTGCCGCATGGTTGACGAATAAGATGGCCATAGCGGATTGTCCATTGGCAAAATTTTTGGCAATGTATTCCCAACTGTCCACATGTTCTGGATTCGCACAGGAGGCTGATTCCAGATAATTGGTAAGGGCCTGAAGTGCTTCTGGAGAGGAGATGTGGAGGTAACCATGTTCGTCGTAAGCCTGTCCGTTAAGATCCAAAAGTCGCACTAAAAATTCCGCCGCCGTTGAGGACGGATTGTTTAAGAAAACACTGGTTCCATATACGGTAGGGGAGTCTGGCCGAAATTTTTGCGTGAAAAAACGTGCCACTTCATTGTACTCATCAAAGGTGGATGGAACTTTTAATGTGTGATGGGTCAGTTCGTAAAAGCTTCTGGTCTGCATGGCATTTTCAAACAGATCTTTTCGATAAAAAAGCATCTGGATACTGATATCGAAAGGAAATGCGTATAATGTGCCGTCCACATAGCCATAGTTATCAGCAAGACCGGAAAGAAGGCTGGAAAAATGCTGATTTGCGTGCGGGTCTACTTCAGTAAGCGGAGTTAGAAGATCTGGCGCCATATAGTCAAAACCAGATACGTCCAGACGAAGAATATCGTAGTTAGAAAGCTTGCTGGAAACAATATGCTGGTAAATAGTATGTAACGGATAGGTGTCTAACTCTACAGAGATACCAGTCTGCTGGGTAAATTCAGAAATCAGACATTTCAGGGCGCTGGCAGTGGGAGAGTCCAGAGATAGCATTTTTAATGGTGCAGCATGGGATAATACTGTTGCATGGTGAAGAGGGCAGTAGTTTGCTGCAGAAAAAATTCTGGAATCCAGGGGAGTATTATGTTCAATGGCAGAGATTAACGATTGTGCAGCGTCAATTCCAAGCCTGGAATAATTTAACGGAAGGGTATTGCAGCGTGTATCTCTTAGGGTTCTCAAAGAAGAAAGAGAGTAGAGAGGGGCTGTAAATGTAGGTACAGAACTTTGACTAATATAGCAGATCTGATCAGCAATCTCGTGATCAGAGGTAATGCAGCAGTCAAAGCTTTTATTTTTTTCAAATGCCAGGTAGGTATCCAGAGATAATTCTCCGTATTTTAAGCTGGTAATCGCAGTATCCGGGAGATCAGGATAAACCTTCTGGATTCCCCGTAAAAAATCCGTGTGTGTAGAATAGGAGGTATTTCCTATAAAAATCAAAGGTTTTGTAACACCATCTGCTTTCGCATGACTAGCAAGGAGTTCTCCCGCTTTTGCATAGTCGAAAGAAAAGCATGGGAAAGAAACAGAACCGGATTCTCTTAATAAAAATAAGATTGGAGTCTGCTCCAGGCTTGGAATATGGTAAAACTTTTCTGCATTTTCCATGCAGGTGACCGTTACGATGGCACAGGTTTTGGCTGCAATGGCACAGTTGATAGCAGCCTGCTCTTTATGGGGTATATTTTCAGTTAAAAATAAGCGGATAGAATAATTATGTTTCTCCAGTTCATTTAATATTCCGACATATAAATCGCTATATTTGGCTTTCTGGATATCAGGAAGAATCAGGGCCACGGTACGGGTAACCCCTTTCCTTAAGAGGCTGGCCTGTTCATCAATCCGGTATCCAAGAGCTTTGGCTGCTTCTTCGACCAATCGAATTTTTTCGCTGCTCACGTTTCCCTTTTTATTTAAGACATTTGACACGGTTGCATGGGATACACCTGCAGCAAGGGCAATATCCTTTATGGTTGGCATAAAATGAATTCCTTTCGTTCTCAAACTATTATGTTAATTATAATGAAAGGATATGGAAAAAGCAAGAGAGATGAAAATAAAACGTTAAAAATTAGATTGTAAATTTTAAAATAATTATTGACACGTGTAAATTAATGGAATATGATGAAAATGCACAAAGGAAAAAGAAAAGTGATGAAAAAATAGTTAATTTTTACAATGGGAGAATCTATGGAGAAAACATTAGAGAATTTTGTTCCGAAACATGCATTTTTAGTCTGCATTGATTCTGATGGCTGTGCTTTTGATGTGATGGAAGTAAAGCATAAAGAATGTTTTTGTCCGGCAACGATCAATGACTGGGATTTACAGGCAGTGTCCAGATATGCAAGGGAAGCGTGGGAGTTTGTGAATCTGTATTCGGTTTATCGGGGAATCAATCGTTTTCTGGCATTGGATAAAGTATTAGATCTGACAGGAAGCCGGGAAGAGGTAAAACGGTTGACTGGATTTTCTATGCCGGATGGCAGTGTATTGAAAAAATGGATTCAAAGCGGGGAGCCGCTAAATAATCAGTCTTTAGAGAAACATAAGGCTGATTCGGAGTATAGAAAGATTTTAAACTGGAGTCTGGACTGCAATCAGAGGATCAGCGATATGGTGCGTGGAGTTCCGCCTTTTCCTTATGTCAGGGAGAGTCTGGAGAAACTTGCTGAGTATGCGGACATCGTGATCGTATCTGCAACTGCTACAGAGGCGCTGATGAGAGAGTGGAGTGAACATGGTCTATTGCCATTAGTATCCGCTATATGTGGTCAGGAAGTTGGAAGTAAGGCGCAGTGTATTGAAAAAGTAAAACAGTCTTATGAAGCGTCTCATTGCCTGATGATTGGAGACGCACCTGGAGATGGACAGGCAGCAAAGAAAAATGGTATTTTATTTTATCCGATCTGTCCATTAAAAGAGACAGAATCCTGGAAACAGTTTTATGTACAGACATTGGACTGGTTTTTAAATGGTCAGTATGCGGGTGAGCATGAAAGACAGGTCATTGATCAGTTTGAGAAAATTCTTCCTAAAACACCAACCTGGAGAACACAGATTTAAGCAAGGCTTGAAACGGAGGAGATAGGTGTGAAGATATATGAGCTATGTCAGCAAGGAGAGTTGGTCATCCGCATTATTATTGCCGCATTGATTGGCTGTATGATTGGATATGAGAGAAAAAACCGGGAAAAAAGTGCAGGACTGAGAACTCATGCCATTGTGTGTATGGGGGCTGCATTGATGATGGTTGTGTCAAAGTATATTTCAGACCGGGGCTGCCCTGTATTACGGCTTAAATGCCCTGTCAAACAACATGATACTCTGCGACCGCAAGCAGCTTAAAAACCCGAATGGGCTTATCTTGGGAACACCGGGCAGCGGAAAATCCTTTGCGGCAAAGCGGGAAATCACAAACGCCTTTCTCATTACTGACGATGATATTTTTATCTGCGACCCGGAAGCCGAGTATTTTGCCCTTGTCAAGCGGCTTGGCGGGCAAGTGATACGCTTATCCCCGACCGGGAAAGGCATGGACGGCAAGCCCCAGTATGTGAACCCTATGGATATGAACCTTAATTACAGCGAGGACGACAGCCCCCTTGCACTGAAAAGTGATTTTATCCTGTCCCTCTGCGAGCTTGTCATTGGCGGCAAGGAGGGCTTGCAGCCCGTTGATAAGACCGTCATTGACCGCGCCGTAAGGAATGTGTACCGGGACTACCTTGCTGACCCCGACCCGGCAAAAATGCCTATCTTGGGCGACCTTTACGACGAGCTGTTAAAACAGCCGGAGCCGGAAGCTGCCCGCATTGCAGCGGCATTGGAGCTGTATGTTTCCGGCAGTCTTAACGTATTCAACCACAGAACGAATGTGGAGCTTTCTAACCGCCTTGTCTGCTTTGACATTAAGCAGCTTGGGAAGCAGCTCAAAAAGTTAGGTATGCTCATTGTGCAAGACCAGGTATGGAACCGCGTTACCGTCAACCGGGCAGAGAGGAAATCCACCCGCTACTACATGGACGAATTTCATCTTCTCTTGAAAGAGGAACAGACCGCCGCCTATTCCGTTG
>OKRY01003820.1_pt1 | contig 10873 bp, 9 predicted proteins | sample 1601121 | NCBI WGS metagenome assembly OKRY01 (sample SAMEA3541546, study PRJEB24748) | human gut metagenome | biome: human gut; feature: human-associated habitat; material: faeces | place: China | collected 2012
GCATATACTTGATGTCCTCCGGGGTCACCTTGCGCTCCGGCACCATGCACCACGGCAGGTCGTCGGACATGGGGGTGTAGTCGGCGTCGGCACCCTCCCACACCCATGTGCGGGGGTTGAGGTAGCGCAGCATATACCATGCGCGGGGGGTGTTGTAAACGTGGTCGGCGTCATCGTGGCTGCCAAAGGCGTCCCGGGGGTTCAGTGCGCCGTCCAGAGAAAGGTCGAGGTGGTTCTTGGCGATGAACTCCCGCAGGTCGGCAGAGCAGAGGTAGTTTTCCTGTGCACCGAAGGCATCTTCCAGATCAAAGGTGTCGATGCCCAGCTGGTTGGGCATGACCACATACACATCGTCCGGCACGCGGCGGGCAATCCAGTGGTGACCGCCGATGGTCTCCAGCCACCAGATCTCGTTTACATCCTGAAAAGCGATGCCGTTCATCTCGTAAGTACCGTACTGCTCCAGCAGGCTGCCCAGACGCAGCACGCCCTCACGGGCAGAGTGGATGTAGGGCAGCACCAGATAGACGATATCCTCCTCGCCAATGCCACCGGGCACCTCGGGCTTTTCGCCCTTGGCAGGCTGATACTCCACCAGCGGGTCTGCGCCCAGCACGCGGGGGTTGGAGGTGATGGTCTCGGTGGCGGTCATGCCCACATTGGCGGCGTTGACACCGGAAGCCGCCCAGATGCCCTTGCCCTCCACGGCGTTGGGCATGGCGGTAAACCGCAGTGCGCCTTCCGGCAGGGGGATTTCCACATGGGAGAGGACGCTGCGGTAGGTCTTGGGCAGATCCTCCGGGTGGATCACGGTAAATTTTTTAGCGGTGAAATGGCCGGAGCCGGAGTCATCGTTGCGGGCGATCATGGTAGAGCCATCGTACGATGCTGCCTTGCCGACCAGAATGGTAGTGCAAGCCATAGGTTTTCCCTCCATATTCTATAATGTGTCTCTATTGTAGAACTTTTGCAGCGGAATTGCAACCGGGAAACAAAAACCGCCGCGCTGCGTACCACGGCAGAGCGGCGGGAGATGGAATGCTTTTTTCAGGCTGTTACTGGGCTGTCCAGTAGAAGTCCTCGCCGGGCAACGTGCCGCCCACGGCGGCAGGGTCGGCATCGTAGAGCACCTGCAGGTAACCGGAGACGTCCGCCTTCAGTTCCTCGCCGGTCAGGCAGACGATGTTGCAGTTGGGCAGTGCCTTTTTGGCAATGGCGGCTTTTGCCACCACCCCCTGCTCCTCGCACAGGGCGGCGGTGCCGTCCAGATCGGTGTTGGCGGCGTTCACGCTCTGGGCGTAGTCTGCCAGAAAGGCGGCTACCACGTCCGGGTGCTCCTCGGCGTAGGCCTTGCGCACCACGGTCACACCGGTGATCAGCTGGGTGTCTGCCACCTTATCCCACTCGGCGGTCAGGTCAAGGGCTACCCGCAGGGTGTCGTCCTTCAGTCCGGCAGCGGTCACATAGGGCTGGGGCAAAACGGCAATGGCATCCTGCGTGGTTGCCATCTGGGCGGTCACCTCGGTAGCCTCGCTGTAATACTGGATGTCCACATCCTTGTCCGGGTCAAGGCCGTTGGCGGTAAGCAGATAGCGCAGCACATACTCCGGGGTAGTGCCCTTGCCGGTGGACAGGATGGTGCGTCCCTTGAGGTCGGCCATGCTGTGGACGGTGTCGCCCTGCTCCACCACATACAAAACGCCCAAGGTGTTCACTGCCACGGCCTGAATGCCGCCGCTGGTTTTCTGGTACAGGGTCGCAGCCAGATTGGCCGGGATAGCAGCCATGTCCAGCTCGCCCTTGATGAGCAGCGGCACGATCTCATCCGCAGCGCCGTAAAGCTGCAGATCGTAGTCCATGGCGGCAGTACCGGCCTGCTCCATCGACAGCAGGTTGACAAGCCCCATGGTGGTGGGGCCCTTCAGCCCGGCGATGCGCAGCGGCTCGGTAGCAGACAGCGGCGCTGCGGCCTCTTCCTCGGAAGCAGCCGCTGAGGAAGCAGCCTCGGACACCGCTGCGCTGGAAACGGCAGAGCTTGCGCTGCCGCCGCAGGCTGCAAGGCTCAGTGCAAGGCTGAACGCCAGCAGTAAGGACAGGATCTTTTTCATGAAATACTCCTTTTCACACCCGGCACGCCCCAGTACGGGAAGCGGAAACCGGTCTTTTTTTGAAAATTTTGCAAAATCATTTGCTTTGCGCGTTCCAGTTTACTATAATAGGGGTAAAAATACCGTTGCGTGCGCAACGTAATTGCAGGAGGCTGCGGAGAACGCTATTTTCTCTGCGGAGTTGCGATGAATAATTATCTGCCGCTGTTACAAACCACCACGCTGTTCGCGGGGCTTTCCGCTGCGGAGCTCAGCACGCTGCTGTCCAGGCTGGGGGGCAGTGTGCGCAGCTACGGCAAGGGCGAAGCCCTTGTGCTGGCGGGGGAGCCCAGCCGCCGGGTGGGCATCGTGCTGTCCGGCGAGCTGGAGGCCTACCGCCCGGCACCGGGCGGGGTGCGCATTCCCATCGCCCAGGTAGAGCCGGGCGGGGTGTTCGGGGACGTGCTGGGAGGCTCCAGCCTGTCCAGCCCGGTCACCGTGCTGGCTGCCGCCCCCTGTGAGGTGCTGCTGCTGCCCTACGAGCGGCTGCTGCTCTCGGACGGCAGCCCCGCCCACCAGCGGGTGGTGCAGAACCTTGTGCGCACCATCAGCGATAAATATTTTTCCCTCTCCCGCCGCATCGACCTGCTGGTGATGAAGAGCCTACGCGCCAAGGTGGCGGCCTATCTGCTCAGCGAGGCCGCCCGCGCCCACAGCCTGACCTTCAGCATCCCCTTCTCCCGCATCCAGCTGGCGGATTACCTCAACTGCGACCGCAGCGCCCTTTCCCGGGAGTTGAGCACCATGCAGAAGGAAGGGCTCATCGACACCTACCGCAGCAGCTTCAAGCTGCTGGAGCCGGATGCCTTGCAGCAGATGGTGCAGTGACCCTCTGACTACTTTTATCAATAAGGAGCGATAAAACAATGTCCAAACCCGTACTCTGGATCGTGATTCCCTGCTACAACGAGGAGCAGGTGCTGCCCATTACAGCACCCATGTTTCTGGAAAAGATCCACAGTCTGACCGCACAGGGGCTGGTCAGCGATAAAAGCCGGGTGCTCTTTGTCAACGATGGCTCCCGCGACAAAACGTGGGAACTGATCCAAGGCTTTGCCGCACAGGACGAGCACTATATCGGCATTTCCCAGAGCCGCAACCGCGGCCACCAGAACGCCGTGCTGGCGGGGCTGATGGAGGCGCTGCACAGCGACAGCTGCGATATCACCATCTCCATCGACTGCGACGGTCAGGACGATATCAACGCCATGGACGAGATGGTGAAAAAGTATCTGGACGGTGCCGAGGTGGTGTACGGTGTGCGCAGCCGCCGGGACACCGACACCTTCTTCAAGCGGTTCACCGCCGAGGGCTTCTACCATGTGATGAACGCGCTGGGCGCAGACATCGTATTCAACCACGCCGACTACCGGCTCATCAGCACCCGGGTGCTGGAGAGCTTTGCCGACTACCGCGAGGTGAACATTTTCCTGCGGGGCATGGTGCCGCTGGTGGGCTACCCCAGCGACACCGTCTACTACGAGCGCCACGAGCGTCTGGCCGGCGAGAGCCACTATCCCCTCAGCAAGATGCTGGCCCTCGCCTTCGACGGCATCACCAGCCTGTCGAACAAGCCCATCCGCCTCATCACCGGCGCAGGCATCGCGGTCAGCCTCATCAGCTTCATCGGCGTCATCTGGGCCATCGTGCAGGCTGTTCTGGGCAGCGCCGTGGCGGGCTGGGCCTCCACCATCTGCATCGTCTGCTTCATGGGCGGCGTCCAGCTGGTGTGTCTGGGCGTCATCGGCGAATACGTCGGCAAGATCTATATGGAGACCAAAGCCCGCCCCCGCTACATCATCAGCGAGCGCACATGGGCTCCCTACGAAAGGAAGTATCACGGATGAGCAAACAGAGCTGGAAAGGCAGCACCCTCCTGAACCCGGAGCCGCCGGTGCTGGTCTCCTGCGGCGGGCTGGACAAGCCCAACCTCATCACCATCGGCTGGACCGGCACCATCTGCACCCAGCCCAGCATGGTATCCATCAGCGTCCGCCCCGAGCGGTACAGCCACCACCTCATCAGGGAGAGCGGCCAGTTTGCCATCAACCTGCCCACCGAGGCACTGGTGAAGTCGGTGGACTGGTGCGGCGTCAGGAGCGGCCGGGACTTCGATAAATTCGCGGCCTGCAAACTCCATTCTGCCCCCGGCTCGGTGCTGACAGACTGCCCCATCCTCGAAGAAAGCCCCGTCAACCTCGAGTGCAGGGTCACGCAGGTCATCCCGCTGGGCAGCCACGACCTCTTCCTCGCCGAAGTAGTCGCCTGCGACGTGGACGAGAGCCTGCTGGACGAGAACGGTAAGCTCTGCCTCGACAAGGCCAAACTCATCGTCTACAGCCACGGCGAATATCTGGCCCTGGGCAAAAAGCTGGGGACCTTCGGCTACAGCGTGCGGAAGAAAAAGCCGACGCGGAAACCCCGCAGATAATACTATGAAAAATGGGAAGCGCAAAAGCGCTTCCCATTTTTTTATTTCTCGTCGAGCAGATCACTCAGACATCTGACCGTCCGGCCATGATAGCCCGTGACCGTCTCGGCATGGAGCAGACTGCTCAGCACACTCTCCTCCACGCACTCGGCCACCGCCCGGAACAGCGGATTGATGGCGTCGTCGTGGAGCATACTCATCGGCAGGATGGCCTTTTCGGAGTAGTGCGGCACCCGGTTGGCGGTGGTGAAGGCAATGACGATCTCGCCGGAGCCGTTGCCGCAGAAAGAGCCGGTGCGGGACAGGCCCACCAGCGCCCGGTGGCAGAGCCGCCGCAGCTGGCGCTCACTCAAGGGGATGTCCGTCGCCAGCACTGTGATGATGGAGCCTTTGTCCTCGTGGGGCGGGATGTGGGCGTCCAGCAGGCTCTGGATGGGGGTGCCTGCCACTACGAGGTCATCGAAGACGGCGTGGTTGGAGAGCACCAGCGCACCGATGGTGTACTGTTTTCCGTCCAGCTCCACCACACGGGAGGCCGAGCCGATGCCGCCCTTCAGGCCGTGGCAGCGCATTCCCCGGCCCGCGCCCACAGCGCCCTCGGCGAAATCAGCGCGGCAGTCGGCCAGCGCGGCCCTCACGTTTTCTTCTGTGACGTGGAGGCCCCGGATGTCGTTGAGGCCGCTGTCGTTGCACTCGCAGACCACCGGGTTGACGCTGCCGGTAGTCTCGCAGATGTCGGGGTTCTTATCCAGCATATACTTCACCAGCGCTGTCTCCACAGTACCTACGCTGAGGGTATTGGTGAAGAGGATGGGCGTTTCCAGCGTCCCCAGCTCGTCGATCTGGACAAGGCCGGTGGTCTTTCCGAAGCCGTTGATGACATGGCTGGCCGCCATCACTTTATCGTGGAAAATATCGCCCTGATGGGGCAGCAGCGCGGTCACGCCGGTCTGGACATCGCCGTCCGCCAGTGTGCAGTGGCCCACCGTCACGCCCGGCACATCGCTTATCTTGTCCAGCGGCCCGCAGGGCAGTTTGCCCACCCGGATGCCCCGGCTCTTCCATTTTGCTTCGATTCCCATAAGTATTCTCCTTGCAAAAATGCCCCCTCCTCACCAGACGGAGAGGGCTGATTTTATTCTTCCTCGTGCTCCACCTTGCTGATAGCACCCAGGTCGTAGGGCGTATTCTGGTAGACGTAGTAGTTCAGCCAGTTCTCATACAGCAGGTGTGCGTGAGCACGCCAGCGGAAGAGAGGCGGCTGCTCGGGGTCGTCGTTGGGGTAATAGTTCTTTGGCACCGCGATGGGCAGGCCCTTGCCGACATCCCGCTTGTACTCGGCGTCCAGTGTGTACTTGTCGTACTCCGGGTGGCCGGTGACGAAGATTTGCCGTCCATTCTCGGTGCTCATCAGGAAGGGGCCGGCCTCGTCGCTCTCGGCGAGGATGCGCAGGGCCTTGCAGTTCAGCACATCCTCCCGGCTGATGCCGGTGTGGCGGCTGTGAGGGGCGTAGAACACCTCATCGAAGCCGCGCACCAGCGGGTTCGAGGGACGGGTGACTTTATGCTCGAAGACGCCGAACATCTTCTGGTCGAGAAGCTGCTTGCGGATGCCATAGTGGTAATAAAGTCCCGCCTGTGCGCCCCAGCAGACATGAAGGGTGGAGTAGACGTTCGTCTCACTGAAGTCCATGATCTCGCACAGCTCCTGCCAGTAGTCCACCTGTTCAAAGTCTATTTTCTCCACAGGCGCACCGGTGATGATCATGCCGTCGTAGCGGTTGTTCTTCACCTCGTCGAAGGTCTTATAAAACGCCTCGAGGTGGGCCTCAGAGACGTGGGTCGCCGCATGGCTGGCCGTCTGCAGCAGGGTCATGTGGACCTGAATGGGCGTATTGGCCAGCAGGCGGGCGATCTGGGTCTCAGTGGCGATCTTGGTCGGCATGAGGTTCAGGATGAGGATCTCCAGCGGACGGATATGCTGGGAGAGCGCCCGTTCCCGGTGCATGACGAAGACGTTTTCCTCGTAGAGGGCATCGTAGGCGGGAAGAGTCTTGGGGATGATCAGCGGCATAGCATCGTTGCTCCTTTTGACGGTTTTAGCGGGAAGTTTTTATCTGCATCCGGAGACGCTTTTTTCACAGGAAGGGGCCGAAACCGGCAGATGGCGCTGACCGTGTTTCTTAAATCTTATCCAGCGCCTGTGCAATATCGGCGATGAGGTCTTCGCTGCTCTCGAGGCCGCAGCTCATCCGCACCAGCTCAGCAGGCACACCGGCAGCGGCCAGCTGCTCGTCGTTCATCTGGCGATGGGTGCTGGAAGCCGGGTTCAGGCAGCAGGTGCGGGCATCGGCAACGTGCGTCTCAATGGCGGCAAGCTTCAGCTCCTTCATAAAGGTGCTGGCGGCTTCGCGGCCGCCGGCCAGGCCAAAGGAAACGACGCCGCAGCTGCCGTTCGGCAGATACTTCTCGGCCAGCGCATGGTAGGGGCTGGACTCGAGGCCGCAGTAGTTGACATAGGCCACTTTCGGGTGAGCCTCAAGGAACTTTGCGACGGCCATGCCGTTGGCGCAGTGGCGCTGCATCCGGACGTGGAGGCTCTCAAGGCCGAGGTTCAGCATATAGGCGTTCATGGGGGACTGCATCGAGCCGAAGTCGCGCATGAGCTGTGCGGTGGCCTTGGTGATGAAAGCACCCTCTTTGCCGAAGCGCTCCGCGTAGGTGATGCCATGATAGCTCTCATCAGGAGTACACAGGCCGGGGAACTTCTCGGCGTGGGCCATCCAGTCGAACTTGCCGCTGTCCACGATAGCACCGCCCAGCACAGCGCCATGGCCGTCCATGTACTTGGTGGTGGAATGGGTCACGATGTCGGCCCCCCACTCGAAGGGGCGGCAGTTGACCGGCGTGGGGAAAGTGTTGTCCACGATGAGCGGTACGCCGTGGGCGTGTGCGGCCTTGGCGAACTTTTCGATGTCCAGCACGGTGAGGGCAGGGTTGGCAATGGTCTCGCCAAACACGACCTTGGTGTTGGGCCGGAAGGCGGCATCCAGCTCTTCCTCGCTGCACAGCGGGTCCACGAAGGTGGCAGTAATTCCCATCTTCTTCATGGTGACGGAGATGAGGTTGAAGGTGCCGCCGTAGATGGTGCTGGACGCCACGATGTGGTCGCCTGCCTCGCAGATATTGAACAGCGCAAAGAAGTTGGCCGCCTGACCGCTGGACGTCAGCATGGCGGCGGTGCCGCCTTCCAGCTCGCAGATCTTTTTCGCCACCATATCGCAGGTGGGGTTCTGCAGGCGGGAGTAGAAGTAGCCGTCGGCCTCGAGGTCGAACAGCTTGCCCATGTCCTCGCTGGTAGCGTACTTGAACGTAGTGGACTGGATGATGGGGATCTGGCGGGGTTCGCCGTTGCCGGGGGTGTAGCCGCCCTGCACGCAGATGGTATCACGGTTCATTGCAACATACTCCTTTACTGGGTTTGTCTGTATAGCACAATTCCCCGCAGGAGCATGAGCCTCCTGCGGGGAATCGATTCGTTAAATTTTATTCCCTGCAGGAAGCAGAAACTTACTTTCTCAGCCGCTTATCGCTCCTGGTCGCCCAGAAGGTACCGACGGTCTGGAACACCTGCACCATGAGCACCAGCAGCACGACGCAGACGATCATGATGTTGGTCTGGTAGCGGTAGTAGCCGTAGGACAGAGCGATCTTGCCCAGACCGCCGCCGCCGATGACGCCGGACATGGCCGAGTAGCCGAGAATGGTAGTCAGGGCAGTGGTCATGCTGGAAATGAGGCCGGGCAGACACTCAGGGATCATGACCTTGGTGATGATCTGGAAGGGAGTCGCGCCCATGCTCTGGGCAGCTTCCACGACGCCCTCGTCCAGCTCACGCAGGCTGGTCTCCACCAGACGGGCCACGAAGGGGAAGGCCGCGACTACCAGTGGAACGATGGTGGCCTTGGTGCCGACGGTGGTACCCACAATGGCACGGGTCAGCGGGAAGACGCAGATCATCAAAATCAGGAACGGCACGCTGCGCAGAATGTTGATGACGATGTTCAGGATGTGCATCAGCCAGCCCGGCAGGGGCAGGACGCCGTCCTTATCGCCAGCCACCAGCAGAACGCCCAGCGGCAGGCCCAGAACCAGAGAAAATGCCGTGGAGAGGACGGTCACATAGAACGTCTCCCAAATGGCGAAGCCATAATCTGCAAAGCTCATTCTCCGGTCACCTCCTCAACGGTCACACCATTCTGGCTGCGCATATAGGCCGCAGCCTGCTTTGCCTGTTCGGTATCGCGGGGAAGTTTGAGCAGCATGGAGCCGTAGCACTGGCCGCTCAAATCGCGGGTGTCGGCGCTGAGCACAGACACGAGGATGCCCTTCTCCGCAGCGAGGCTCGCCACCAGCGGTTTTGCGGCAGACGAACCATTGAAAGTAACACGGACCACGTGATCGTCGGGCGCAAAGCTCGAGAGGTCGCGGGCTGCGCTGCCGCCGTTGGGGGCGACGAGGCGCCTAGCCGCAGCCGTCTTGGGATTTGCGAAGATCTCGCGCACCTCGCCCTGCTCCACGACCACGCCGCCGTCCAGAATGGCGACGGAGTCGCAGATCTCTTCCACGACGCTCATCTGGTGGGTGATGACCACCACGGTGATGCCCAGCTTCTTGTTGATGTCCTTGATGAGGGTCAGGATGGCGTGGGTCGTGTTGGGGTCCAGCGCACTGGTGGCCTCATCGCAGAGCAGGACTTTGGGGTTGGTGGCCAGCGCACGGGCAATGGCGATGCGCTGTTTCTGGCCGCCGGAGAGCTGGGCCGGGTAGGCATTTGCCTTATCGGGCAGGCCCACCATTTCCAGCAGCTCCCTGGCGCGCTTTTCGGCATCGGCCTTCTTCACGCCCGCAAGCTCCATCGGGAAGCAGATGTTGCGCAGCACCGTGCGCTGCTCGAGCAGATTGAAGCTCTGGAAGATCATGCCGATGTCCTGCCGCGCCTTGAGCAGATCGCGGCGGCTGAGCTGGGTCATGTCACGCCCGTCGATGCGCACCGTGCCGGAGGTCGGCCGCTCGAGGAGGTTGATACAGCGCACGAGCGTGCTCTTGCCGGCGCCGTTGCTGCCGAGGATGGTCACGAAGTCGCCGGTCTGCAACGTCAGCGACAGATCCTGGAGTGCCGTCTTTTCGTGGACGGTGCCGGGGTAAAACGTCTTGGAAATATGCCTCAGTTCCAGCATGGTTACACGCTCCTTTCCGTCCGGTCCGCGCGCGGGCGGGTCTTATGCTGCTGGCGCAGGTACGGCAGGGCGATAGCCAGCGCCACGATGACGGCAGAGATGAGCTTGAGACACTCCGCCGGGAGGTTCAGCCGCAGGGCGACGGCGATGATGAAGCGGTAGATTACGCTGCCCGCCACCGCACCGACGACCTTGAGCGGGATGCCGCCGCGGCCGAAGATCGTCTCGCCGATGATGAGCGAAGCGAGGCCGATGATGACCATGCCGGTGCCGAGGTTGATGTCGGCGGTCTTCTGATACTGCGCGAGGATCGCGCCGGAGAGCGCCGTGACGGCGTTCGCGGCGCACAGGCCGATCGTGACGGTCACGCGCGTGTTGATGGAGCTCGCGCGCACCATGTCGGGGTTATCGCCCGTGGCGCGGATGGAGAGCCCCAGCCGCGTGCGCAGAAACAGGATCAGCAGCACGCACACCACCGCCGCGATGGCCGCGGCGAGGATGAGCTTATACGCCGCCGCACCGCCGAGGAGATTCCTGAACATGGAGAAAATCGTGTCGGTCTTGAGCATGTTCACGTTGGCCGAAAAACCCATCACCGCGAGGTTCACCGTGTAAAGTCCGGTGTTCGTGATGATGCCCGCGAGGATGGATGGCACGCCCAGCCGCGTCTGCAGCAGAGCGGTGATGAAGCCCGCCGCGGCACCGGCCAGCATGGCCAGCGGGATCCCAAGGATCGGATGCCCCGCCACGGCCAGCACGGCGGACACCGCGCAGCCCAGCGTGAACGATCCGTCCGTGGTCATATCCGCGATATTCAGGACGCGGAAGCTCAAAAACATGAAGTTCCGGGCAGCCCTCATGGACCTTGACCACCTCGGAGATACACCAGGGCCACGCCACCAGATCCTTTGCCCATTCTTCTTTCATCCGGCGGATCTTCAGGCGGCAGATCTGCTCGTTATGAAAGCGTCCCCAGCCCTTTTCACTGTTGCGCTCCTCGTCGGTGACCGGCCACTCCAGCCGCTCCTCTTTGGTGCTGACCTTGCCGGTGTCAC
>OKRY01003821.1_pt1 | contig 10873 bp, 7 predicted proteins | sample 1601121 | NCBI WGS metagenome assembly OKRY01 (sample SAMEA3541546, study PRJEB24748) | human gut metagenome | biome: human gut; feature: human-associated habitat; material: faeces | place: China | collected 2012
AAGCACCAGGGCTCGAAGCGTTACTGCTCCAGTGAGCGGTGCATTCGCGAGACGAACGGCCTCTTGGATGACGACGTACCGGTCGAACTGCCGCAATATCTCCTGATTCCCAAAACAGAGGCATAGTTTTCGCGCAAAAATGCGGATTTTCCTTGCCACGCGGCTCTGTTTGTGTTAAAATGTTCAAAGCATTTTAGCAAGAGGAGTTGTGACTATGTCCGGACATTCCAAGTGGCATAATATACAGAAAACCAAAGGCGCGCAGGACGCCAAGCGCGCGCAGGCGTTCACGAAGATCGCCCGCGAGATGATCGTGGCCGTCAAAGAGGGCGGCAGCGGCGACCCCAATAACAATTCCCGCCTCGCAGCTGTCATCGCCAAGGCGAAAGCCGCTAACATGCCGAATGACAACATCAAGCGCACGATCGACAAGGCGCTCGGCTCCGGCAACACGGATAACTACGAGTCCATCACTTACGAAGGCTATGGTCCGTCCGGTGTCGCCATCATCGTCGAGACGATGACTGATAACCGCAACCGTACCGCCTCCGAGGTGCGCCACTACTTTGATAAGTACGGCGGAAACATGGGGGCGACCGGCTGCGTGTCGTGGTCGTTTGATAAGAAGGGCGTCATCGTCATCAATGACGAGGATCAGGAGCTCGACGAAGACAAGGTCATGGAGGACGCGCTCGAAGCCGGCGCGGCCGACTTTGCGCCCGACGAGGGTGTCTACACGGTCTACACTGATCCCGATGATGTGGCTTCGGTGGCCGAGGCGCTCACGAATGACGGCTATGAGCTGCTGAGCGCGCAGGCAGAGATGGTGCCGCAGAACACCATCAAGCTCACCGATGAGGGCGACATTAAGAATCTCCAGAAGATGCTCGACATGTTCGAGGACAACGAAGATGTCCAGAACGTGTGGCACAACTGGGAAGATCTTCCTGCATCCGGTTCAGCATATTCAGGGCATACTTGACATCTTTCTTTGTTTCCAGACGAGCCAGAACGAATCCCATTGCTGTCTTGATATCATTATCTCCCCAATATTGGTCATTCGGCCGGGCTTTGGAGTAATAATCAAGAAGATACTTTTTTCGCTCGTCAAAAGAAGACGCAGAGGTGAGAGAGAGGAACAGAAAAGCAAATGCCAGTAAAATCAACAGCTTTTTCATACTTAATATCCTTTACTTTGTTTCATTAATGGATTCGATCTCATTTCACTTTCAGGGATCGGAAGATAATAGTCCTGTGGATCATAATGTACAGTTCCTGCATTTGTTGAAGGGTATTTAGCCAGTTCCTGCTCCAGTATTCCCCAACGACAGATGTCATACCAACGGGTATTCTCAAAGAATAGTTCTTTGTAGCGTTCTTCTTGAAGTATTTCCATAGTGACAGTCGTAAAATCTTCTCCTTTGGTACCGGGTACGTCATAGTTGCTTTCACCCCATGCACGGCGACGGACTTTGTTTACATACTCGGTAGCTACATCTGCAGAGTTCAGTTTGAGCATAACTTCGGCATACATCAGATAAATATCTGCCAAACGAATGATGTCTACATTCTTGGTTGAGAACACAGGTGAAGACACATTATAGAAGTCGATATACTTGCGTTGGTAATATCTGTAAGTGGGGTCACTTGTATTCACTTGTTCAAATTCAGGTTTTGTAGTGGCAGTACTCCATTTTTTTACATTATAACCGTATAGTGTGGCTTCATTCAGTCGAGGATCGTTTCCGAATCGCGCTGCAGTGCGTTGATCGACGAAATAGTTGTTCCAGGCACCCGGAGCTCCTCCGAAAATACGAACCAAGTGATGTTGGGGGGCATCCTCATAAGCACTTCCTGATGAGAGATAATATTGTAGGGAGAAGATACATTCGGGGTTATTATCTGTATGCTGAATATAATCTGTAAAGTTGACAGGTTTGTCCAATTTAAAGCGGTTGTCACCTATCACTTTCTCAAATTCTATTTTGGCATTGGTAAAGTCGCTCATGTACAGATATACTTTTCCAAGTAATGCATGCACAGCCGGTCTTTGAGCCCATCCCTGGTCTTTGGTATAATCAGTGTCTGTGTAACCGGGACCGGGTATTGTAGTATTGACCGGGATCTGATTATCACCAATACAGGTTTCGGCTTTTTTCAGATCTTTGATTATCAATTGGTAACATTCTTCAATAGTCGATCTGGCAGTAATTGCATTACTAGCGTCTGCAACACCTTCTCTTAGAATAATTCCTTTTGCATCTTTATTATTTGGATAAGTTCCTCCGAAAGAAGGTCCTTGTTCTCCGAATAGGCGTAATAAATCGAAATGTATAAATGCTCTCAAAAATAAGCTTTCACCCTGAAAGTTCATTACCATTGTTTTTTTCTCTTCATCCAGTGCTTCCAAATCTATATGATCTATCAAGTCTAGCGTGAGATTGGTAGACGCTAAGGCCTTATAATATTTTATGTATGCCTCTTCTACATTCTTGTTGGTAGAAGTGAGTCCATTGATAGCCCATTGATTTCGTTGTTCTTCACCTAACCAATCGATATCCATTTCGTGTGACATGGTTGCCATATATTCGGTCTGTCTCCCATAAAGATGGATAGAACCGAGAGACCTGTAAGCACTTCCTAAAAACTCGCCTAATTTTGTGGGGTTTCTTTGTATAATTTCTCCAATATTATCGTCCGATACAGACGTTGTTAGAGGATGATCCAGAAAATCGCTGCATGCTGATGTCAGAAGCAGACATCCTGCTATGAACATATATTTAATTTTCATATTTATATTTTTTATCTGATTAAAAACCAACATTAAGACCAAATGAAATAGACCGGGATTGAGGGTATTGAGTTAAATTATAAACTCCCTGTTCAGCATTGTTATTACCTATAAATTCAGGATCAAATCCTTTGAATTTGGTGAATGTCAGTGCATTTTCTACTCCTACATAAATTTTCAGTTTTGATAATTTCATTTTAGATACTATTGATTTTCCGAAACTATATCCTAACTGAATATTTTTTAATCTTAAGTATGAACCGTCCTCAACCATGTATGAGTTGGGTAACTGATAGTTGTGAGTAGCATTACCCAGACGAGGCTGGCTGGTATGGGTATTGTTGGGTGTCCATGCATTCCACACATCCGGAGTTGAGTTCCAGTCGGCATTCATATTTTCCAGGCATTGCTTGGTATTGTTGTATATGTCTCTGTCGGCTACACCTTGCCAGTTCATGTTGAACTCAAAACCCTTGTATTCCAAGTTTACATTGAATCCATATACGTATGTTGGCCAAGGATTACCTATTGAAGTCATATCTTCATCATTGATACGTCCGTCTCCGTTCAAGTCTTTAAATTTAATATCTCCCGGGCCTATGTTTCCTGCATCGTATGCTACTCCCCATTTTTCCATTGATATAGCATTCAAGGCATCTATTTCTGCTTGTGTTTGATATAGTCCGTCTGCTACGTATCCCCAGAATGCTGCTACTGGTCCGTTTACGAGCGTACGATTGAAGTTTCCTCCGGACAAATAGCTGGCATTACCAATGTTTAATACTTTATTCTTGTTGTATGAGATATTTCCACTTACGAGGTAGTTAAAATGATTAATTGAACCTCTGTATGACAAAGCCAACTCAATACCTTTGTTACTAATTTCTCCTTTGTTCAATTTATAAGTATTGCTACCAACACCGATAGTTGAAGGTAATTTTTGTTCGATCAATGCATCGCGGGTTTTCTTGTTATATAAGTCGATAGTAGCTGTGAAAGCATTATTCCATGCACCAAGGTCTATTCCTATATTGGTTATTCTTGTTTTTTCCCATGTTACGTCTTTATTTGGAGTTTTTTGGGCCAGCCAAGTACCGTTGGTTTGCAATTTATATTCTTGTCTCCACCAGTTTTTGTCGATACTGTTGTTTCCTATTTCTCCGATACCAAATCTTAGTTTCAGATCATTTATTTTTTCCACTTTAAAGAACTTTTCATTGGCTATGTTCCAACCGATAGAAACAGACGGGAAGAAAGCACTTCTTTTGCCTGGAGCGAATATGTCACTGGCATCATTTCTGAAGTTTGCTGTTAGCAAATAACGATTATCATAAGCGTAAGTAATACGTCCGAATAGAGAGTAGCTGCTGCCTGTGCTCCAAGCGTTGGTACCATCTCTATGATCGGTAAGAGCAGTACTTCTTAAGTCTTGAGCCGGTATACCCCATTCAGCATATCCTGATGCGTCATCATTGCGTGATTCTCTTACTTCAAAACCGATCATTGCTCCAAGATCGTGTTTACCGATTAATGTATTGTAGTTTACGTACGTGTTTAATAGATAGGAAGTACTTTGATTATGAGCATAATCCAATTGATGTCCTTGAATGTTTTTTCCTTCTACAAAATCAATTGAGTTGGTTGATATACCTCCAAATGTGTTATATAAGAACTGCGAAGTCGCATGATTGCTAAGAGTTCCTGTCAGGTTGGTAGTCCATACCAGTCCTTTTATCGGGGTGATGATTGCTTGTAAGTTTCCCCATGCAGTATTCCATTTTTCCCAATGATCTTTCAGGTCTGCACTTTCTAACGGATTTCCTCCTTGCCAGTCAATGGTTTCTTTAAATTCGTCTGTGAAGTATCCATATCCTGTATTCATCGGGTTAGTGTCGTCATATACATTCATCGCCGGGTTGGCACGTAAGATATGTTGCCAGTCCAATGCATTGTGTTTCCTTTTCGAGTGATTGAAATTTACAGTTTGGCTGAACTTCAACCATTTCAATGGAGTTTGTTCAAATCGGGCCTTGATGGCCCATTTTTTATAGTTTGTATTTACAAAAGTACCTTCATCATTGGAATACATAGCTGAAAGGAAATAAGATGACCTGTCAGAAGCTCCGGAGATGTCAATGCTATGGGAATGTTCTATTCCGGCGTTAAACATTACGTCTACCCAGTCGGTATTAGGCAGTTGAGATACCTCATTGGGAGTCAGGAAATAGAATGATTTAATATCGTTAGTTGTAGGTTCACCCTTATCCGGATTGTTAGACATCCATCTGGCTTTGTACATATCAATGTAGCCTTGGGTTCCCAGCGTTTCAGGTAGCCCGAGTGCATGGTTTACTTTTACATATCCGTTGTAGTTTACAGCTATTTTTCCTTTAGATCCTTTTTTGGTTGTCACTAACACGACTCCATTGGCAGCTTCGATACCGTAGATGGCAGCGGATGCAGCGTCTTTCAATAATTGAATAGATTCTACTTCGTTAAAGTTGTCCAGTGGCATTCCGGGGACTCCGTCAATAATCCAAAGCGGAGTGGCTTTGTTCAGTGTTCCTACACCGCGCATGATGATAGAAGAACTTGCACCGGGCTGCCCGCTTTGCCTTGATATATATACAGGAGCTTTTCCTTGTAAAGCCTGTGAGGCATCATTGGTAGACATCGTGTGTAAGTCGCGTGATCCCAAAGATGTAATGGATCCTGATACATTAGCTTTCTTTTGTACACCATAACCCACTACGATGACTTCGTCCAACTGTTTAGAATCTTCGGCTAATACGATTTTCAGATTTTTACTTTGATTATTTACAGCAATTGTTTGCGTAGCGAATCCTACATAGCTGAAGGTCAGATTTCCTGTAGCATTTTTCAGCTTAATCGAAAACTTACCGTCCATGTCGGTTATTACTCCGTTTGTAGTTCCTGCTTCAGTTACTGTAACACCTACCAGCGGTTCATTCTGATCGGAAACGACAGTTCCATTGACTGCTGTACCTTGTGCGCTTACATATTGTATTCCAGTAAGGAATATCAATATCAAAAGCTTAACCTTTAAGCATTTTTTCATTGTTTTAAATTTTAAAGTTATACAAGAAATGAATTTTGCTGTAAAAGTATTGCTTTAGGGCAATGTAGCCGAATAAAAAAAGGAATAAAGTAAAGACAAAACGTGAACAAAGTGCAAACAAAAAGTGCTTTGGTCGATGGTTTGGTTGATGATCGCTGTTTTGTTTATCTCTCAATTAGGATAAATGTTTTGTGTTCTGGGGTGATTGTATCGGGAGTTTGTTTTTTCTTTGTAGTGGTTATGACTTAAATAGGAATGAACTTGAGACTAACTTTCTGTATATGTGGTTATTATATTGATTTGTTCATGTTTTGTTTGTGTTTTGATTTTCCTTTTTCTCTTTTTTCTTAGCCTTTTGTGGGCGTATGTACGAGGAATTCCGGATAAATTTGCTTCATAAATATTTGAGAAAGATGAGAAAAATAATATGGACCATCATGGCGTTATGTACCCTATCCGGGTGCAAGTGCGAAAATAGCACAATTAGTGCGGATAGTTTGTTAGACTTTGTTGATCCGCTGATAGGAACAGGCGGACATGGACATACGTTTCCGGGGGCAGCATACCCTTTTGGAATGGTACAATTAAGTCCTGATACAGGACTGGAAGGATGGGACTGGTGTTCCGGGTATCATTATTCTGATAGTTCGATCATTGGTTTTTCTCATACGCATCTTTCGGGTACAGGACGTTCCGACCTGATGGACGTAATGTTGATGCCTGTGACGGGAAATTTGAAATTAAGTCCGGGATCGAAAAGTAAACCGGATGAAGGGTATCGTTCCCGTTTTTCACATGATGAGGAGTCTGCATCTCCGGGGTATTATAAAGTAAGATTGAAAGATTATGATATTATGGCCGAACTGACAGTATCGCCTCGTTGCGGTTTCCATCGTTATACATTTCCTGAAAGTGAATCTTCTCATATTATATTGGATTTATCACATCATTTTGCGACTGATTCTGTGCTTTTTACTTCTATAAATAAGATAGACAGTTGTACGATAATAGGTGAGAGGAAAACAAAAGGCTGGGGTGAACCCGTGGAAAAATACTGGAGTGAGCAACAACTGTTTTTTGCTTTAAAAGTATCTAAGGTATTTGACTTGTCCATTGCTGCAGATGAGCAGTTTATTCAGGAAAAGCAAGCTTCCGGTAAAAATATAAAAGCTATTCTTAATTTTGAAACCTCGCTCAATGAGATGGTGTTAGTAAAAGTAGGGATTTCTGCTGTGAGTGCGGAAAATGCACTCCAAAATCTTTCGGAAGAAATACCGCATTGGGATTTTAACAAAACGCTTAGTGAGACACAGTCAGTTTGGGAAAAGGAATTATCAAAGATTAAAGTAGGAGCTCCTGATAAAAATAAAACAATTTTTTACACAGCTTTGTACCATTCTTTATTGGCTCCTTATTTATATAATGATGTGAATAAAGAGTATTTGGGATTTGATAAACAGACACACATGGCCGAAGGGTTTGATAATTATACGGTGTTGTCGCTGTGGGACACATTTCGTGCTGAAAATCCATTATTAACGTTGATTGCTCCAGATAAGGTGAATGATCTGATACAATCCATGCTTGCGCAATATGAACAGTATGGGCTACTGCCAGTGTGGCCATTGTGGTCAAGTGAGACAAATTGTATGATTGGTTATCATGCTGTCCCCGTCATTGTAGACGCTTACTTCAAAGGAATAAGAAATTATGATGTGGAAAAAGCGTATCAAGCTATGAAGACATCAGCCATGCAGGACAACTTTGGCGTGAAAGAGTTGAAGCAATACGGCTATATTCCTTATGATGTTTATAATAAATCTGTTTCTACAGCTTTGGAATATTGTTATGACGATTGGTGCATAGCTCAAATGGCGAAAGACTTGGGTAAAATAGATGATTATAACTATTTTATGAGACGGTCTTCCGGTTATAGAACATACTTTGATAAAGAATATAAATTAATGAACGGTTTTTCAAGTCAAGGTAGCTTCCGTCGTCCTTTTGATCCTTTCTTTTCATCTTATGGGGAATGTGATTGGGTGGAAGGGAACTCGTGGCAATATTCTTTCTTTGTTCCTCATGATGTGCAAGGATTGATAAATTTGTATGGAGGCAGTGAAGAATTTGCTAGTGTCCTTGATACTTTGTTTTCCATGCCTGTAGGTATGTCAGGTCATGATGTTCCAATAGACATAACCGGGCTTATCGGTCAGTATGCGCATGGCAATGAACCTAGCCATCATGTAGCTTATCTTTATAATTATGCGGGTCAACCCCATAAGGCTCAACAGCGATTGCATGAAATCATGTCTACTTTATATACCGATCAGCCGGATGGATTGTGTGGTAATGAAGATTGCGGACAGATGTCGGCTTGGTATGTTTTTAGTGCGATGGGATTTTATCCTGTGAATCCGGCAGAAGGAATATATATATTGGGAAAGCCGATGGTAGAAAAGGCTGAAATTTCGATTGGAGACAAGCCTTTTAAAGTAAAAACAGTAGGTTGGAGTGATGAGAACATATATGTGCAATCGGTGAAACTAAATGGTAGAGCTTATAATAAACTTTTTATTACACATGCCGATATAGTAAATGGAGGAACTTTAGAATTTACGATGAGTTCGGTTCCGGGTAACTTTAAACATGCTATATTACCTCCGTCTATGTCCGAAACTCTGAACGAATGATGAGAACCCTGAAAATTCTATTATTTCTCTTTATATCTTGCTTGTGCTTTGGTTGCCAATCTTCTTTGCGAAGAGAAAGCCGGATAGAAAAACAAGATGATGTGTATGTTTTGTCTTTTGCTAATCTTTCTTTCAGTGTATCGGCGGGAAAGGGTGGTCGGATTGTTTCTTTTAAATGTGAAGATAGGGAGTTGTTGACTTCTGATTCTGTACATAGCAAATATTATGGAGCAACGTTTTGGTTGTCTCCTCAATCTGAATATTGGCCTCAATATCAATGTGTTGATGAGTTACCTTACCAAGCAGAGATAGATAAACAAATTCTTCGGTTGGTAAGTCCGCCGGATTCGATAAGCGGTGTATCTGTCACCAAAGAGTTTTCTATATCGGAAAGAGATTCATCTATCTTGATTCATTATTCTGTCCGGAATGTATCTCGTCAGCTAAAGAGGCTGGCCCCTTGGGATGTGACGAGAGTGTATGGAGGTTTGAGCTTTTTTCCTGTAGGAGAAACGGATCAGATGAATAAATCTGATGTAACAGGAGGGTATGAAGATAAAGGTATGGTATGGGTTCCGTGTCCGGATGGTACTAATGAACGCGGTCAGAAGTTATTCTCGACTGCTTATGGAGGTTGGATGGCACATTATTATAGAGGGCTTTTGTTTGTTAAATGTTTCCCGGACATTAGGCCGGATGAAGCTCCTCCCGGGCAAGGCGAAGTAGAAATCTTTGTAGCACCGAAAGGGCGTTATCTGGAGCTCGAGAATCATGGAAAGTATGTAGAGTTGCAACCTGGAGAGTCCTTGATGTATCGACAAAAATGGTTCTTGAAAGATGTATCCGATAAAAAACAATCTGATTGGATTGACAATCTGAAAAGACAGATGAATGAGCCAAAGGTGCATGGGTAAAATTTGCTCTTTCCTGTATTTATAAAATGTTGTTGAATCAGATCTGTCCGTTCTCCACCATCAACACTACACGTTCCGTTAGTTTGTCTTCACCTTGCGGATCATATTCTTTTTTTAAACTGGCTCCGAACAATGCAGCAAAAGTCTGATAGAATCCCGCTTTGAAAGGTCCCATAAATGCTTTTACCAGTTCATAACTGGTGGAATTACTTTGGCGGTCTATCAATTTAATCAAGAGTTTGCCTTGTGTAAAAGAGAGTTTCTTCATCCGTGCGGTATATTGTTCCTTCAGTCCTTTTTCCACCCGTTTGAGATGTTTTTGGCGAGCCTTCTCGTTGGGTAATGTCTGAAGATACTCGTAAGTTTCAATAATAGCCTGGTTAATTTCTTTGGAGATAGGATATACCTTTTTTACGTTACGTACCAGCCGGTAGTATTCCAGCCGTTCTTTTTCGTTTTTGAATTTTAGCGGGCGGAAGATATAAACAGTCCTTAACTGGACACATGGAATGGTATCTCCGTTGTAGATACACATTGGAACCAAGTATCCGTTGATGCTTTGCTTGTCCTGTGCCTGCATCTTCAATGAACAGACCATAGCAAACGCCATCATTATTACTATGTTAAGCCTCCTTTTCACGTTACAAAAATAGAATTAAAATTTTATTATTCAGACATTTCTTTTAGACGTTAACCTATTTAAAGTATCTTTGCGGCCTTGTCTGTAAAAACGCAAGGTGCAAACAAATAATTTATTGATGAAAACTACTCAACTATTTCGGTTGATAAGTATTATAAACAGCCTGTTCATTATTCCTGCTTGTAGTGCTCAAAACCCTTCTCAAAGTCTTATAGAAGATATTTTTGAAGATTTATCTGTTAATAATAGTGTTGATAATGCTGTTAATGAACCCAACTGGGAGAATGAACTGGAAGAACTGTCCGTCCGCCTTCACGAACCTGTAGATTTAAACCGGGCTACCCGTCAACAACTGGAACAATTTCCTTTTCTCAGTGATATTCAGATTGAACATCTGCTAGCCTATATATACGTGCATGGGCAGATGAAAACTCTTTATGAACTTCAGTTAATAGAGGATATGGACAGGCAGACTATTCAGTATCTATTGCCTTTCGTATGTATCAAAGCTATTAACAATGAGTCGTCTTTTCGGTGGAAAACTATGTTGAAAAGCGCAATGAAGTATGGAAAGAATGAAGTGATAACTCGCATAGATATACCGTTTTACAAGCGAAAAGGTTATGAACATACCTATTTGGGACCTTCTGTTTATAACTCTGTGAAATATACATTTCGATATCGTGACCAGCTTTATGCAGGGGGAGTTGCCGAAAAAGATGCCGGAGAACCTTTTGCTGCTTTGCATAATCGCTA
>OKRY01003822.1_pt1 | contig 10869 bp, 9 predicted proteins | sample 1601121 | NCBI WGS metagenome assembly OKRY01 (sample SAMEA3541546, study PRJEB24748) | human gut metagenome | biome: human gut; feature: human-associated habitat; material: faeces | place: China | collected 2012
ATACATGCTCCCGGTTTTTATGATTTTGCTTTGCAAAATCTATTTCATGCGCGCTCCCGCGCGAAACACTGTATAATCGAAAAAATGACTTTATCGACAGACTGAAAGCACGCCAAAGGCGTGCTTTTTTGCGCGCTTCGCGCGCTATTTCCGTCCAATCTTGCCGCAGGCAAGGAGGGCGGACAGATCTGCCGTAGCAGACCGCATTAAATTCTCTATAAAAGTCAGGGCGTGTACCTGACTTTTATTCCGCTGCCTCGGGACACGTACCCCAGGGCACCTTCTCTTGCCCTTTCAGGGCAATTCACCTTGTGCGGACGAGAGGGGGTATCGTTTCCGGTTTCTCCGGAACCGGAAACGTATCCAGGGGGGACAGCGTCCCCCCTGGAAGTTTTACTCGCTCAAAAGCATTCTGTCGTTTTCAATATTGAACTTCTCAAGCAGGTCGCGCACAGAGAGGTGCTTTTTCTCCTCGCCCTTGATGTCCACGACAACGCGGCCGGAATCCATCATGATGAGGCGGTTGCCGTACTGAATGGCGTGCTTCATGTTGTGCGTTACCATCATCGTGGTCAGATTGTCGCGTGCGACGATCTCCTCGGTGATCTGAAGCACCTTGTCCGCCGTTTTCGGGTCGAGCGCCGCCGTGTGCTCGTCGAGCAGCAGCAGATCCGGCTTGCGCAGCGTCGCCATCAGCAGCGTCAGCGCCTGACGCTGACCGCCGGACAGCAGACCGACCTTGCTCGTCATGCGGTCCTCCAGACCCAGTCCGAGCGTCGCCAGCTTCTCGCGGTACAGCTTTCGCTCCTCGCTCGTGATGCCGGAGTGCAGGCCGCGCTTCTGGCCGCGGCGGTAGGCGAGGGCGAGGTTCTCCTCGATGCCCATGGTCGCCGCCGTACCCATCATCGGGTCCTGAAAGACGCGGCCGAGGTGCTTCGCACGCTTGTGCTCGGGCAGGTGGGTCAGGTTGTAGCCGTTGCAGACCGCCCGCGAGCAGGGCTACGTCACGACCCTGTTCGGACGCCGCCGCGCCGTGCCGGACATCGACAGCAAGAACTTCAACGTCCGCTCGGCGGCTGAGCGCATCGCGATGAACACGCCCATTCAGGGCACGGCGGCCGACATCATCAAAATCGCCATGGTGCGCGTGCGCGACCGCCTGAAGCGCGAGGGACTGGAAAGCCGCCTTATTCTTCAGGTGCACGACGAGCTGATTCTCGAAGCGCCGCTCCGCGAAAAGGACGCCGCCGCGAAAATTCTCACCGAAGAAATGGAAAGTGCGTTCAAGATGGACGCCCCGCTCGTCGCAGAAGCAAACTGCGGCGCAAGCTGGTACTGCCACTCTCCGGTAGTTTCGAAACTTACCGTGTGTTTCAGTCCGCTGTCGGCCGCGATCGTTGCGGATAATGCTTCCTGGGGGATCAGAATGGCCTGTTCTTCGTCGGTGTTGCTGTCGGTGCAACTTCCCCCCCCCACGTTAATCCCAGAAGGGTTACGATTGTTAATAGCTTTTTCATACGATAAAAAGGTTAGTTAATGGAAAAAATTGGTTGGTGAGCCGATTGATGTCTGACTCTGTGACGAATATAACAAATATTATCGTAACTGCCAAATGGAAATCTTCAGAAAGTCGATTTCTACTACGGTCGGCGATCCCTGCGGGGATCGGCAGCGGCCCGCTGCACATTTTCCGTACAGTCGTTTGTGCGGGTGAAAAACAAACCCCTCCGAGTTTTCGGAGGGGTTGTCTGATGGGGCTGTGCCCCGTGTTTTCGGTTTAATAGTGTGCGACGTACATATGACGGCTCAACAACTGGTAGTCGTATTCCGTAGGCTCCACATCCCGATTGACCTGGAAAAGATACTCCTGTCGGTAGTAGTATTCGCTCATAGGGCCGTTTTCGTCCGTATTTTCACCCATATACCGCAGTTCCGGTTCGGATACCGTGAAACAGTTCTTGTCGAGCGGAAGCATCGGCATCCAGTGGGTTTTCTGTTCACCGGTCGCAGGATCGAAGACTGTGCAGGAAGGATAGAACACGTCGAATTCCAGATTGACCGTGAAGCAGTTATATTCCAGCGTATAGACGAAACGGTGGGGGCTTATCTCGTTTTCACCCAGCGGAATCTCGTTGAAAGAGGTCGAAACGAGCCGGAAGTTGTCCGCTTCGTCCTGCGTGATGTATAGGTAGCCCAACACCGGACCCTCCTGAGTCGATGGGTTGATGTTGATCTGCCGGTATTCGGTTTTTTCGCTAGTTCTGCCGTCGGACATCGTGCTGCGGATCTTGGCGTAGGAGGTGTAGGCGTTTACACCATATTGTTTTTCGTCCGGATTATCTTCCCAGAAAATATAGGGAAGCGTACCTTCGTCCACGACTTCCTGTTTGGCCAGGTAGGGGATGTAATCGGGTTTCGAAACGGTTTGGGGACCGTAGTGGAGCGTATATTCCGTGCGCTCGCTGCCGCTGCCGCCGCCGTCCTGCCAGTTCTCTTCGATCACGATCGTGCTGACGCGGCCTTCGGCGTCGAACGTGTAGGTGTAGGTCGTAGTGCTGTTGCCGTCTTGACAGCTGGCGGGCAGGTTCTTAACGGTCGTACCGCTGATGCCGAGCAGCATGGCGGACTCCTCTGCATCGCCGATCATGAAGGCGCCTATGTCGATGCCGTTCCAGGGGTTGAGGTGTTCGGTGTAGGAGAACGTCGTTGTTTCGTTATCCCGTCCGTCGATGGTCGAAATGGAAACGATGTTTCCGTCCTGCCAGGTAAGCGTCGAGGTCGAGTTCTCATCGGGATAGGAAGGGTTGCGGTATTCCAAGCGAGCCAGCGTGCCGTCGGCGTTGTAGGTGAAAGTCTGGCTGGCGCCGTCCGGGTCGGTGTAGCTACTTACCAAACCGCTTGTATTCAAGCGGTATTCCTTGGTGTATTCGCCCGAGTTGGGAAGGGGCATTCCTTCGTAACTGCTGCCGTCGATTTCGAACCATTTCTCTTCGTCTGTGATTTTCCCTTCGCTTCGTTTGAGCGTCCTTTCATAGGAGGCATTGATTTTGTCGGTCTGTTCCGAATCGTAATCGTATTGGTCGTAACCGGTCAGAAGACCTTCGGCATCGTATTCGAAGAGCATGTAACTCTTGTCGGTGCTGGAACCGTCGCTGTAAACCTCGGTGTAGGTCGTTTCTACCCAGGTCAGCCGGTCTTCGGGTGCTACGTCGGGATGTTCGGGCTTTTGAGGATTGTCGGGGTTATTCGGGTTGTCCGGATCTTCCGGTTCGTCTTGTCCCACGCCCCGCTGGGTGATGGAGATATTCGCGGATTCTCCGCCGCAGGAGATGATGACGACCGCCTGGCGGGATTCGGTCGTTTCGTTTTCAGTGAGCGTGACGGTAATCGTGTGCTTGCCGGCGTCGCCCGAAGTGGGGTTGATGGAGATCCAGCTTTCGGCACGCGAGGTTTCACGTACGGATGCCGTCCAGCTCTGGGTCGTCTCGAAACCGATGGTATGGGACAACGCATCGGCCGAAATCGAGGCCGATAAGTTATCCTGAGGAATCAGAATGTTCTGAAACTCATCTGTTTCGCTGTCGCTGCAACTCCCCCCCCCCCAGCGCCAGGGTGATGAGAGCCGAGAAAATGAACAGTTTTTTCATACGATAAAGAATTTGAACGATAATTGGTTAAGTAAGTCGGGCAGTTTTGTCCGATCGGTGCAAAGATACGAATAAGCCGAGCGCAAAAGCAAATTTTATTTGCATTTTGCCGAGGCGGAGTATCTAAGACGAAGTCAAAGATACGAATAAACTGCGTGCAAAAGCAAATTTTATTTGTATTTTGCTGAGGCGGAATGCTTGAACGACGTTAAAGATTAGAAAAAAGCCGGGTGCGGAAGCAAGTTTATCTGCACTTTGTCGGATCGAAGCGTTTGAGGCGAAGCCAAAGATTATGAAAATGCCGAACAGAAATACAAATATATTTGTATTTTGACGGAGTGGTCCGGAGATCGTGCCCGTATGGGTATTTTCGTCTGTCGAATGGGAGGGTGGATGGCATTCGATCGTGCCGTCGGTGGCTGCGGAGGTTGCAGACGGACGGAAAACAGGGGCGATTGTCTGTGAACGGCGGGCGGATGCGGTTTACAGCAGCCCCGCTTCGTAATAGAGAACGATCTGTTCGAGTACCTTGTCGTCCCCTTCTCGGTCGTATTCCGACTTGAGATTCTGTCCGAAGATACGCGATACGCTTTGCCAGAATCCCGCGACGAAGCCGCCCCGGAACTCCCGGAGGATTTCGTAAGCCGTGTATTTCGTTTCCCGGTCAATCAGCTTCAGAAGCACGCGGCCCTGGGTACGGGTCATGTGTTTCAGCACGGGCGTGTACTCCTTTTTGATCGCTGCGGCGATGCCTTTGATGTATTGTTTCTGTTCCTTTTTCGTTTCGAGCCGGAGCAGTTCCGCCTCCATTTGAACCATTTGTGCTTTGGCGGCTTGGGCTACGGGATAGACTTTCTTCACCGCTTCGACCAGTTTGCGGTAACGGCGCAGGTCAGCTTTTTTGCTGAATACGAAGACGGGTTTTATGGGGACGACCGAGATCGTGTCGCCGTCGGGTCCGATTTCGAAAGAGGTGTGCCATCGGCCCGGCTGTCCGTGTCGGGCCGAAGCCTGCCCGGGCAGGGAGAGCAGCAATACCAGGGATAGGAAAAACCACTTTTTCATCGGAACCGGAATTTTCGTACCTTTGTCAGGATGAAACACAAGGGCGGAGAGGGCGCTTCTGTCCGAAGCGGACGGATTTCGAATCCTCTTCGCAATTCAAAGATAGTGAAATGTGAGGGCAATTGTGAGAACTTGTTCTCGAAAATTGCCGAACCGAATCCTATCTTCTGCCAAAGATAGTGAAAGCCGAGCGAAAACGGGACTTGTTCCCGGTTTTCCGAGGCGCCTCCTATCTAAAGCTATGTTCAAAGATAATGATTCTGAATTATTAACGCAATAAAAAACGGTTGTATTATGATGGAAAAAGGACTTTCTGCACAAAGTAAGGTAACGGTCGATGGCGGCAACGTGGCTGCAACGATGGGATCGGGCGACTTGCAGGTATTCGCTACGCCGGCTATGGTGGCCCTGATGGAAAATGCGGCGATGAAGGCTGTGGCTGACCATTTGCCGGAAGGTTCGACGACCGTCGGTGCCGAGATGAACGTGACCCATATCAAGCCTTCGGGCGTCGGTGCCGAAATCGTCGCATCCGCCGTGCTGACCGAAGTCGAAGGGCGTAAGCTCACCTTCAATGTCGGGGCCCGCGATGCCGAAGGGATGATCGGCGAGGGGGTTCACGTCCGCTATGTCGTTGATCGTGAGAAGTTCATGTCCAAAGTTCGCTGATGCGGAATCTTGTCCCGGAAGCAACGGAAGGAAAAAGTAAAAAAGGCTGTCCAACAAGTTTTTTAATCCTTTTAGAATCGCGTATTCGGAAAAGCTCTCGAATAAGCAGTACAAATAAAAAAGGGCTGTCTGAAACTTGTTAGACAGCCCTTTTTTTGTTGTTATGCTCTTTAGCCCAGCAGCAAATGTTCGAGGAAAATAACCAGCATGCCCGCGAAATACCCGGCCAATGCCAGCAGCGTGATTTTACGCAGGTACCAGCCGAATTCGATCTTTTCCAGTCCCATCGCCACTACTCCTGCGGCCGATCCGATAATCAGCAGGCTGCCGCCCACGCCGGCGCAGAAAGTCAGCAGGTGCCAGAAGATACCGTCCTGTACGAACGCCTGCATATAAACCGGGTCGAGGCTCGAGGCCAGGGCTGCCGTATCGACGACGGGGTACATACCCATACAGGCAGCCACCAGCGGCACGTTGTCGATTACGGCCGACAGCAGACCGGTGATTCCGGCGATCGTATAGACTTCGTGTACGTTTTTGTCCAGGAAGTCGGCGAAGTCGGTCAGCAAACCGGCGCTCTGCAATGCTGCGACCGACATCAGAATACCCAGGAAGAAGAGGATCGTGGGCATATCGATATGTTTGAGTACTTTCGACACCCGGTTTTTGATAGATTCCTCCATGTTCTGTTTGTGGTCATAGACGAGCTCCGTGAAGACCCACAGCACACCCAACGATATCAGCATGCCCAGGTAGGGCGGCAGTCCCGTTACAGCCTTGAATATGGGCACGAACAGCAGCCCGCCGACACCGAGAACGAGAACGAAGTGGCTGAAGCGCGGGCCGACGAACGGCGGCAGCTTGGGCGCCGTGTCTAATTTTTCGGGATGCGCGTTTTCGTCGGGAATATAACGGCAGGCGATGGCCGTGGGAATGATTACCGATACCAGGGCCGGGAGGAACAGTTTGGCCACGAGCAGGCCCGAGGTGACGTTGCCCCGCATCCAGAGCATGATGGTCGTTACGTCGCCGATGGGCGAAAAGGCACCGCCGCTGTTGGCCGCGATGACGATAACGCTGGCGAAGATCCATCGTTCTTTCTGTCCGCTGATCATACGCCGCAGCAGCATGATCATAATGATCGTCGTGGTCATGTTGTCCAGCACGGCGGACATAAAGAAGGTGATGATCGATAGCAACCAGAGCAGTTTGCGTTTGTTGCGGGTTTTGATGTGGTCGGTGATGACGTGGAATCCTCCGTGCCGGTCGATCAGTTCGACGATGGTCATGGCGCCGATCAGGAAGAAGAGGATTTCGCTCGTATCGCCGAGTTGCTCGATCAGTTGCGTGCCGATCTGGGCGTCGTTGCCCAGCAGACTCAATACCGTCCATAACGCACCGCACATCAGCAGGGCGATCGCGGCCTTGTCGATGCGTAATTTGTGTTCGAGCGCGATGCAGAGGTACCCGAACACAAAAATCAGAATCATGGTTATAATCATATCTTACTGCATTGAATTATCGATTTTATCAATGGAATCGAAACGCCGCAATCCCTGTGCCGTAGTGAGGGTGTCCGGTGATTTGGACCCGAACTTACCTCTTTCCGTGGAATTTTTTTTGCTGCCCCGGCCATTCGCGGAGGATTTTTTTTGAAATATCGATTCTTTGCCGTACCTTTGTACCTGCTTTCGAGCATCGGATTGAACTATGGTGTAATGGTAACACAGCAGATTTTGGTTCTGTCGTTCCTGGTTCGAGTCCAGGTAGTTCAACACTGTCGTTCGTAGCCGAAGTCGCTGCGACGGGAAAGGCCGGATTTCAAAATCCGGCCTTTTTGTTTTCGTGCATGGCACAAGCGGCGAATAGGCGCGTCGGATCCGATGTTTCAAACGCTTGATAATAAAGTATATAATCATCTTTGTTTTTGTTGGCGCATCCTTTTCTCATCGGGTTGCCGCTTTCGAAAGACGTTGTTGGGCGTGCCGTCGGATCATCGTATTTTTCCGAAAAGGTTTCTGCTTTTGTCTCTGCCGGGGTGGGCAGCACTTTCCTTTTCATTTAATCGCCCGTTACCACAATCGGGCCGGGCGACCGACAGACATCGGCAGCGCCATTTCCGGGAGCGGTGCGACTGACGGTATAGCTGCTTTTGTTTTTCCTTTGTTTCCCCGGATTTTGGAGAACCGGACCGTTCTCGGGTTTCGTCGTAGCCGTTATTGTCCGAGGGCCTGACGCCAACGCCTTTGCCAGCTGGTCGGGACAGGATGTTCCCCGGCCTTTGCAGTCGATGCCTTCGAGACGTGCGATCACGTCGGCAGCCTGCATCCCGCGCGTCAGCAGACCTATTCCCTGGGTATTCCCGTGACATCCGCCTTCGAAGCGGACGCTTTTGACGATATCTCCCTCCAATTCGATTTCGATGGATTTCGAACAGGTACCTTGTGTCTTATAAGTGAATTTCTTTGCCATTTCGAAAGAATTTCGTACGCAAATATACGAATAAATGGATATTTTCAGCGTCCGATGTGTCGGCGTGTGTGTTTCCGTGCGTACCGGGAATCCATGGCTTTTGCGTATTCGAATCCGTCCCTCTTCTCTTGAGCCTCTTATTTTCGGTTTTTTGATTCTGGCCGGCCGGTTTGGTTTTGCTATTTATTTCGGGCGACGACCGGATAATCGTATGTAAAACTCCCCTTCCCGATCACGGGAAGGGGAGTTCTCTTGTCTCAGTACTTTTTTATTTCTGCTGTTGCTGCTGCAGGTCGCTCGTGTCGGCGACGACCATGTTTTTGTCGATGCGGAGCGTGACGTTGCCGTCCACTTCGATCAGGAGGGTCGTCTCCTTGATCTCTTTCACTACGCCGTAAATACCGCCGGCCGTGATGATCTTGTCGCCTTTCTTAAGGCCGGCCCGGAATTGAGCCATCTGCTTGCGTCGCTTCGATTCGGGGCGCCACATGAAGAAATACAGAACCAGAATCATCAGGCCGAGCATGATGAAGAGCGAATAGCCGCCGCCAGCCTGCGGTGCAGGTGCTGTCGCTTGAAGTAAGTTAATCATAGTTTTCTATTAATATTAATGTTTAGTCTTTTCTTTGGATCGGGACGAGCCGGGACAGGCGACGTGCCGAACTTAATTCTCGTTTTTTCTTCCGGACAGGACGCTTCCATCTGATCCTCGGCTGTTTCGATCATCGGTTGCTCTCATCTTTTCGGACCGGTAGCCTGTCTTTTGCAAAGATTGCCGAACTGCCTCCTGTTCCTGCAAAGATAGTGAAAGCCGAGAAGAAAACGGGAGCTTGCTCGCAGTTTTCCGAGGCGTATCCTATCTTCTGCAAAGATAGTCAAAGCCGGGTGTCGCACCAAATTATTCGAACGCTGGCGGCAGGTTCTGCCCGAACCGGTTCTTCCCGATCGAAACTCGCACGTACCGGGGATTCCTTCGAATATATCGGGGGATCCGTATTTCGGTTGCCTCCGTCGGATTTTCCGGTAAATATAGTTAAAATTTGCAGGAGTCGCAGCCGTTCGGCGCTCCTTTCCTGCGAATTAACAATTTCTTAATCGACAACGGCTTCGATGTAAATCCGTAACGGCTCCTCCGATCCCGACGCATAGAGTTTCAACAGTTTCATCTGCCAGCCGTGCTCGCCCCGCGAGTCGAACCGGACGCTGAACGGGATTTCCTCGCCCGGCTTCAGGGGCCGTCGGTCGAATTCCGGGGTGACACATTCGCACGAAACCTCGTAGCGGGTCACTACCCATGTCCGGGACGAAGTATTTTGCAGCCGAAACCGTTTGATGCCTGTTTCGCCGGAGTGGAGCCGTCCGAAACGGATCGTGTCCGAAGTACCTTCGGTGAGCGTTTCATCCGATATTTCGAGTGTCGGCCCACTCTGGACACTGCTCGTCCGGCGGGACTGACAGCCGATGACGAGGGCTACCAGCAATATGCAGAAAATGTGCCGCATCATATCAGTCCCCGTCCGGTTTTTTTGAGTTTTCCCTCTTCGGTCAGCGCTTCCACGATCTTATCCAATACGCCGTTGATAAAGGTGCTGCTGCCGGGCGTAGAGTAGAACTTGGCGATGTCGATGTATTCGTCGAGGGTTACTTTCACCGGAATCGAAGGAAAGGAAACCAGCTCGGTGATCGCCGTGGCCATAATCAGGTTATCCATGAAGACGATACGCTCCACGTCCCAGTTGCGCGTAAATTTTTCGATGTATTCCAGCCGCTCGTTGTAGTTGATGAGCGTCTTTTCGAACAGCGTTTTGACGAATTCGGCGTCCTCGTCGCTTTTGAATTCGGGCAGCATCTTCACGTCCGCGTGGGACTGGCGCATGTTGGAGATCGTGCGGATCACGAGCGTCAGAACGAATCCCAGGTCGTCGCTCCAGAGGATCGACTGCTCTTCCAGTACGTCGTCCAGCATGGGACAATCCTGCAACTCCTTTTCGAAGAAGGTGGCCAGAAGCGCTGCGTCGGCTTTGAACGAACTTTCCGAAGCGCTCATGTAAGCCTGGAAATAGTCCGTCGCCGCGAGTTGGTTGTAAAGTGTGCGGATGAGTTCGGGATATTTGCTCCAGCCGAGTTTACGGGCTGCCATTCGGTCATTCACCGTGTCGCTGTCGGCGATCATACGGATCACGGCGTTGTCGATGAAGCGGGTGTTGGGGTGGAGGTCTTCGTAGGTCGGCAACTTTTTCTGTTTGGCCAGCTCCTGACGTTGCTGGGCATAATGCGCCAGTTCGACCGGAAGGGTCATCATCTGGAAATAAAGGTCATAGGTCTTGTCGATCGAATTCATCATGTTCTTTTCCGACGCGATCATATTGTCCGAGTCGGATTTGAGATGCGCATATAGGGCCTTTATCGCCTTGATTCTAAGCTGTCTTCTACTTAACATATATTTTCAGAACTTTGCGGCAAACGGGATTACCTGCCGTTTGTCCGGTTTGCTTCGTGCCGGGAGGCGTGCGGGCTGCTTGTAAAACGAAGTCGCGTTTTGCCGGGCGCGATTCGCCCCGATACGAAAATTACCGGACAAAGGTAGGAAAAAAAGCGCTTGCCGCAACCTTTTTGCGCTCCTCGGACATAAATAATCTTATGCCGACTTTTTGGGCAGGAGTTGCCGCGCCGATTCGTTGTCGTGTCGGTTTTTCCTGCCGCAGAATGGATTCCGGGGTTGTTTGTTGCCCTTGTCCTGCCGTGCCCCTTTTTCCCCGGCAAAGTGCGAATAAATTCGTCTTTACTCTTTTACTCTCGGCTCATTCTTAATTTTTGTCCTTATTCGCTTGGGCAAAAGGCAGATAAATTTGCTTTTGTACCCGGCTTATTCGTAGCGTTGCATAAGATAGGATGCGATTCGGCAATCTTTGCGTGCAATCCCGCACGATTGCTCTCGCCTTTCCCTGTCTTTGACATAGCTTTAGATGGGATGCGCCGAGAGAAAACTGCGAACAAGTTCCCGTTTTCTCCCGGC
>OKRY01003825.1_pt1 | contig 10858 bp, 7 predicted proteins | sample 1601121 | NCBI WGS metagenome assembly OKRY01 (sample SAMEA3541546, study PRJEB24748) | human gut metagenome | biome: human gut; feature: human-associated habitat; material: faeces | place: China | collected 2012
ACAACGGGGGTCAGGCAGTCCATCGCGCCGTCCAGCTCGGTGTATTCCACGCCGGCGATGAGGTCAGAGGCGGAGGACGCTGCGGAATAGCTGTAACCGATGTACGGCAGGCCGTTTTTCACGGCGGTCTTTGCGGCGGCGTCGAGCTTCGTCGCACCTGCGGCGGCGTCCGCCTTGGTCACGTCGGAGGTCGTGGTGAAGCCCATGAGGTTCATCGCGGCGGTATCATAGTTCCAGCCGGCGCTCTGGCTGATCTGCGGCGCGTAGACAAATCCCTTCTCGCTTTCAGCAGGCGTGCCGGGGACGTAGACGGTCGGGGACTTGGTGATGATCTTCGCCTTCACGCTCGTCTTGTCGACGCCCGCGGCAGAGAGCAGGTACTTGCCCGCGACGGTCTGATAGTCGGCGTAGGAGCAGATGAAATCGCCCATGTGGTCGCCGCTCGTGACCATGCCGACGGTCTTGCCGGCCTTGAGAAGCTCGTTGACGGCGGCGGTGGAGTCTTCGGAGGCATTGGAGAGGATGACGTCCTTGTTCTTGTCGCCGGTGAAGCAGGAGGTCAGCGCCTTGGTGTAAGCGAGGGCGTCGTCGTGATCCATCGCGTCGCCGCAGACGGCGGAGATGCTCTTGTAGGCGGCGGGCTCGGCCACGGCGACCATGTCGAAGCCGCGCGTTTCATTGAAGGAGGTGATGCCCTCGGAGTAGAGGATCGTCCAGCCGTTGATGAGCGTGCCGTCATACAGCACGCCGTTGGCGACAGAACGCTTGGCCTGATACATCGAGACGATCATCGTACCGGCGGGGTAGGTAACGCCGTCATAGGTGAATTCCTTTTCAGTCACGTTGACCTTGACGTCGTTTCTCGTGAGCCACTCCATCATGTCGGCCGCGGCCTGAAGGTTGGTCTGGTTCTTGCCGTCGAGCGGGATGATGTAGCACTCGGGATAGAAATTGCCGTTCTGGCCCGTGCCGTTGTACTCGGGACGGAAGACGTCCATCTCCGCGCCCTCGACGTCGTTCTGGTCGCACAGCCACTGGCCGACCATGCTGTAGGCGTCGGAGTTCAGGTTGTGCACGCCGCGCTGATAGATGGTGATCTGGGATTCAAGATAGGAGATCTTTTCGGCGGCAACATAGGCGGCGTTGCCGAGGATACCGTACTGCGCCGCCTGAGCGGTATCATCGTTGTAGGCGGGCAGCTCAACGGTATAGGCAACGGTGCCCTGCAGCATGGCAAACTGGGGAGTGTAGCTCGTGGACATATCGTCCCACGGGTCTTCCCAGTAGGTCTCGGTGCCGTTGCCGGTGTAGCTCAGGTAATCGCGCTGGGGGATGACATAGCTGTTGTAACCATCGTTGTTGGCGACCGCCGCGATGCCCAGCGCCTCGCCGCCGGTGATGAGGTGCTCGGCGAGCAGGTCGTACTCAAAGTTCGGCTCGTGCGGGGGATCGCAGGGCTCGCACTGGAAGGCCTGCACGCGACCGTGGAACTCGGCAAGCGACATGGGGTTGAACGTGCCGATGAGCTGCTGCATGTTGGCCGTCTCGCTCGTGGTCTGGAAGGAGTTGTCGCGGTTGAGGTCATAGCCATTGGTGGAATGTCTCGTCAGGTAAGTACGTCCGTCGACATTCTCCTCGGGGACGAGGATGAAGAACACGTCGGACAAAAGCTCGTCCTTGACGTTCACGCTCTTATTTTCGACGGTGTAATACTCTTCAAGGTCGACCTTGCCGGACTTGCCGTTGTTATCGACCGTCAGGTAACCTAAGTAGCTGGCCTTATCCTTGACGAGGTCGGGGATGGCGACGCTGCCCTCCGCGCCCACAGGGCCCATCTCTTCCTTGAGCTCTTTTTCGCCCGCGGCGGTGAAGCCAGTGAGCGTCTTGTAGTCGATGGTCTTTTCGCTCGTGATCATCTTGGCGAAGTCGAGCACGCCATCGGTGGCGGCGACCTCGTTGGAGTGGATGTTGGAATACATCACGGGCACGCGGATATCGTCGAGCGCGCCGGACTTGATCTGGGCGAGCACGGCATCGGGATCGGTCTCGGCCTGCTCGGTCAGGGCGAGCCACTTGCTCACGCTCGCCTTGGAGTCGGCCACGATGAGATAGGGCATATCACGGCCCGCGGTGGACTGGCCCATGGAGAATTCTTCCACGTAGAGACCGTTTTTCGTGCCGTTTGCCACGATCGTATCGAGTTCCTTGTAGATCTCCCACATGGTGTTGAAGTTTTCATACGGCGCAACTTTGACGCTCACGGAGCCGAGATCCTTGCCGCTGTTTTTGGCGACGAGATCAAAGTAGCCGCACAGGTCGATGTAGTAGCCGCCGTTCACATGGGGCACGCTGTAGTCGACGCTGGTCACGCCGGTTCTGCGGTTGGTGGAGTAGAAGTAGTTATTCACGTGGAAGCTCACGTCGAGGACGGTCTTGCCGTTTTTCTCGCTTGCGGAGAGCTTGATGTCCGTGAACTGGTGCTCGTCGCCCTCGGTCAGCCAGTCATTCAGAGAGCCGCCCGCGTAAGCGTAGGGGAACAGCGCCTCGTTGACGTAGGGGCGGGAATCGTCGCGCTCGAGCGAGAGCGAAACGGTACCGGTGCTGACGGCCGCGGCGAGCGCATCCTTCGTCATGCCGGACACGGGGATGGAGAGGGACACGTCCTTGCCGTTTTCATCGGTGACAAGGGTGATGGTCGCGTCGACCGGGAATTTCGTTCCCAGCAGCGCATCGTCCTTGGGGTTCATGTCCTGGTAGCTGACGGCAAACGCGGACGTGACCGCGAGCGAGAGCGTCATTACCAGGGCCATCAGCAGCGCGAGCGCTTTGCTGACAGAGTTTGGATAATGTTTCATGGTTTTCGTCCTCCAGAGTGGTCTTATGCCGCCACACACAGCGGCGGAAAGTTGATGCGTTTAGTGTAACTCAATAAAAATACATAGTCAAGGGAATATTCATACCTAATACCGCCAAATTTCAGCGTTGAATCTGTATTTTTGTTCATCATCTTTCACAAAGCAGTGCGTCAAGCCCCCGTCTTTCAGATCCTTTTGTGAATGCATCCGTAAATTTATACAGAATCGCACTGCATAGGATATTCTTCTTCGCCGCGATTGCAAATGACGGCGGGGCGCATTATAATAAGAGGCAATCATCATTCAAACGCAGGAGGAACCGAATATGCGGCTGCAAAGCGCAATCTTTACACTGGGCGATACACTCTTCACCCCCGACGGCGCGGCGCGCGCGGGACTCGACAAGGCGCTTTCACTTTTTAAGATGGAGGGCGTGTGGCTCGGCGCGGTGACGGCGCTCAGCGCGGAGGACGCGCAAAAAGCGCTCGAAAAGGCGGGGCTTAACTCGTATTTCCGCTTCGTGCTGACAGAATCCGTCGCGCTCTGCAAGGCGGACAGCGGCACGATGTTCGAGCGCGCGATGAAGCGCCTGCACTCGCAAAAGGACGATACGATCGTCTTTTCCGGCTCGCTTGCGGCGATCCAAAACGCGAAGGACGCGGGTTTTCGCACCGTGGCGGTGCAGGGAAGTGCGGGCGCGGCCAGAATTTCATCCTTTTCTACATATTGATTTCTCCAGAAACGGGAATCCTGCGAATGATTGCGGTTATCCCCCATCATGAAATAGCAGCCATCGGGTACAACATAGGGGCCGTAGCTGCCCTGTGTCACCTCTGCGATGTAATCCTCCTGCAGGGCCTTGCCATTGACATAAACCGTGCCGTTCGACATCTCAACGGTATCACCGGGGGTGCCGATGATTCGCTTGACATAAAGCGTTTTGCCCGTTTCATCATCCGGATAACGGAACACCACGATATCCCCCGCCTCCGGCTCATCAAACCAATAGGAGGTTCTGAGTGCAAGGATGCGGTCGCCTGCCATGATGGTATTTTCCATGGAGCCCGTCGGCACCTCCGCATTTACAATGAGGAAGGAATTGACCAGCCCTGCCAGCACCGCCGCCAGAAGAATTGTTTTTACCCAACTGATGACCTCTTTTTTCACAGTAGTGCTCAAATTGCCCATCTCCTTTGGGTTATTTCAGGAAGCCGTTGATAATCTGCGCTTCCGCTTCTTTTTCTGTCAGCCCAAGGGTCATCAGCTTGACCAGCTGATCGCCTGCAATCTTGCCGATTGCCGCCTCATGCACCAGAGATGCATCCACATGGTTCGCAATGATTTCGGGCTCAGCCGCAACTACGCCGTTATCCATGATGATGGCATCACATTCGGAGTGACCGTAGCAGTCTGTGTTGCCGATGATTTTGGAACGGAAGAGCTGTCTGGAGAAATCCCTTGCAACAGAACGGGAAATCAGCTTTGCACTGGAGCCTGCGCCATCCAGACTGACATCAAAGGAGGTTTCCGCCGTCTGATGTCCGTGTGTCATGATTTTTTCCTTGATGACGATGGTTGCGCCGGGGCCAAGCTTTGCGCTGGAAACGCGCTTTGTGGAATCGACACCCTTCAGCTGAACGGTATCCATTTCGATATAGGCGTTTTCCTCTGCTTCTACATGTGTCTGGGGGTTAATGATGCGTTTGCCGCTGCCGTCCCCCTCACCGATGTGCTTTTCGATATAAACAACCTTGGAATTTTTGCCAAGGAAGAAACGGTGAATCCCTTCATGGACAGAATCATCACAGCCGCAGTTATGGATGCCGCAGCCGGCGATAATTTCAATTTCCGCACCCTCACCGATGTGGAAATCATTATAAACCACCTCGGACACACCATCCTGTGTAATCAGCGCAGGGATGTGTACGTTTTCGTTTTTGGTAAAGGGCTTTACATAAATATCCAGACCGGAGCCGCCCTCCTTGGGGACAATATCAATATTTTCTGTGGAATGTCTGCCCTCGCTCTTGCTGTTGTTGCGGATGTTAAATGCAGCATTTGCAGGGATTTCCGCAATGCCGGAAACCTCCTTCAGAAGGTTTTTTACGATATCATTGAGCATCATTCGTCACCTCCCTTGAAATATCTGCAGCCTGTTTCCATGCCGAACAGACCGGGCAGAACATCTTCCTTTGTACCAATCTGCTTTACCTCGCCGGCGCTCAGCAGAACCACCTGATCGGCGATATTCAGAATTCTTTCCTGATGGGAAATGATGATGATAGAGCCCTGAATTTCTTCGTGCATTTTTTCAAATACATCAATCAGATTTTTAAAGCTCCAAAGGTCAATGCCTGCTTCGGGCTCATCGAACAGGGTCAGCTTTGTTTTTCTTGCCATAACGGTTGCGATTTCGATACGCTTCAGCTCACCGCCGGAAAGGCTTGCGTTTACCTCACGGTCGATGTAATCCTTGGCGCACATGCCAACCTCGGACAGATACTGACAGGCATCTGCTGTGCTTAAATCCTGTCCGCTCGCCAGACAAATCAGATCCTTTACGGTAACACCCTTGAAACGAACGGGCTGCTGAAAGGCAAAGCTGATGCCCTTTCTTGCACGCTCTGTAATGCCGAGGGCTGTGATATCCTCGCCGTCAAGGAGAATCTGACCGCTGTCGGGGGTCAGAATCCCGCTGATGATTCTTGCCAGAGTGGATTTACCACTGCCGTTGGGGCCTGTAATTACGATGAATTTCGCATCATCAATCCTGAGATTGATGTCCTTGAGAATCTGTTTTCCGTCTGCGGAAAAACAGATATTCTTCAATTCCAACATACTTATGATTCCTCCTGTTTATCAAATATTTCTCTCCGGAAATATTTTCTCTATTGCAGACTGTGCGTCTGTCATTGTTCTCTCCCTTCAAAGCTGCGCTACAGCCTTGAAAAATGCAGGCTTCTACAAAACCTGCCAATCTTATAGATTATAACAACGAAAGGGTGGGGATGTCAACGCTTTTGCCTTTTCCTGCCTAATTTCCGCCCACCCCTTCGGGGTGAAATAAATTCCCTCTCTTGAAAGGATTTCATCATTATGGTACATTTATTACAATAAAATTTATTTTCTGAAAAGGAGAGACTGCTATGCTTGGGTTTCATGCGGACGGGATTCGCCTGTTCGGCGCATCCGATACACTGGTGGCGGCATTAAAAAAACATAAGCTGCCGCTTGTGAAAACTTCTACCACAAACACACTGGTTTTTGCCGTAAATACGGCAGAGCCTTTAACGAAAAAGCTTTATCTGCCCTCTTTTCTGGCACCACAGGCACCTTGGTTCAGCTGCTTTGTAGGAGATGCAGAACGTCCGGCGGAGTATTCGCTGCATTTTGCGGCAGAGGAGGATTTGGTGGATTTCATTTTGTCCATGTATTATTGCGCGCAGGGGTTTCTGCATTTAGACTTTGACTTGGCTGAGCTGGTTACAAAGCTGAACCCTTCCCCTGAATATGTAATCCATTCCTTTGAGGAAAAGGATTTCCACAAAATCGGCGAGGAAGGTGCCTTTGCGGCGTGCTTCTGCTTTTTGGAGGGCGGCTTCATGGAAAGCGACCGCCTTTTCGGCAAGCTGACAAAGGAATACGGCGTGGGAGCGGATAAGATTATGCTGGCAGGCTCGTTTGATTCCAAATATCAATTCCTGCGCACCTTTATTCCGCAGAAATAACAATATATTTCGACAAACTTCTTTACAAACAGAGGAAAACATACTAAAATGAAACGGCAGGATTTTCTCCTGTGCAAATACACAGAGTAGGGCTTTGCGCGTTAAGTGTCCGGTGGACGGGGAGTTGTCATCGGAACGAAAAGCAGGATTTCTGCTTGCGGTGCAGGACTTGCATCCCGCTGTTTCATAATGAAGAAGAACAATCCTCTTTGTTATCCATACAGCCAAACCTGTTTCGGCAGGTGTATTTGCGTTGGTATTGTGATAATAGAGGGGTTTTTGTTTGCAAAAAAGAGCAAGAAAGCCCTCCTATTTCCCATTGAAAAAAGGAGGTATTTTTTTATGACCGAAAAACAGAAGAGCATGACACATCGCTTGGTGCTGATGGCAATGTTCGTAGCGGTGCAGATTATTCTGTCCCGTTTCCTTTCCATCAATCTCTGGAATCTGAAGATTGGCTTTTCCTTTATCCCCATCGTTCTTGCGGGCATCCTGCTGGGGCCTCTGAGCGCAGGCTTGGTGGGGCTGGTGGCGGATGTCCTTGGGGCAACCCTGTTTCCCATCGGCGCATTCTTCCCCGGCTTTTCGCTGACATCCTTCATCACCGCTTTTGGGTACGGGTTTTTCCTGCATAAAAACCAGAGCATGAAGAATATTGTTGCGGCGGTGCTGTTCTCCGAAATCGTAGGGACAATTTTCCTGAATACGCTTTGGATTTCCATTCTTTATGGTGCGCCCTTTGTTGCTGTGCTGATTCCCCGTCTTGCACAGGCAGCAGGCATGGGTGTTGTGGAGGTGCTTTGCATCTGCTTCATGACAAAATATGTACCCCAGATGAAAAAGGTATTCTGAGAAGCAGAAAACGAGAAATGAACGGAGCCGACAAAATCGGACAAAGGCTGCGATGACAGTATTGCTGCGTATCAGAGCGGTACGGGCTAAGCAGCTGAAACGAAATACAATAAAAATGCAAGGGAAAAAGCCTTGGTCACTACAGTTCTGTAGTAACCAAGGCTTTCCTTATTTGAACTAAAGTCCCAAGAAACGGCTTTACGAATTCAGCTCCTCCCATTCTGCGAAAAGAGCCTCAAGCCTTTCCTCAAGCTTTGTTTTCTCTGCATAAATTTCATTCGCCTTGCCGTAATCTGTGCCGCACGCCGCCATGTCCTCATCTGCCTGCGCAATCATCGCTTCGGTCTCCTCGATGGCCTTTTCCAGCTTCGCAATCCTGTTCGCCAGCCTGCGCTCTGCCGCCTGCTGTTCCTTTTGCTTCAGCCAGTCATTCTTCGTATCGCTCACAGGCTGTGCCGCGGCAACGCTTTTTTCCGGATGCTGTGCCGCCTTTTCTGCCTCGTTTCTGGCACGCTCTGCCTTTTTCTCTAAGTAATAATCATAATTCCCGTTATAAAGAATCACCCCATCCGGCGTTAATTCCAGAATTTTCTCCGCTGTTTTGTTGATAAAATAACGGTCGTGGGAAATATAAATCACCGTACCCTCGTAGCGGTTCAGCGCACTTTCCAGAACCTCCTTCGAGAACATATCCAGGTGGTTCGTCGGTTCATCCAGCATCAGCAGGTTCGCCTTAGAAAGCATGATTTTCGCCAGAGAAACGCGCCCCTTTTCGCCGCCGGAAAGTGCGGAAATCGGCTTGAATACATCATCCCCCGTGAATACGAAGGCGGCAAGCATATTGCGGATTTGCCCCTGCGTCAGGGTGGGGTAGGTGTCTGCGATTTCCTCAAAAATGGTCTTGCTTTCGTCTAATTTTGCCTGCTCCTGATCATAATATCCAATAAATACATTTGTGCCGAAGCGAATCAGACCGCTGTCCGTCGGCACCTCCTTCAGAAGCATCCGAAACAGCGTGGATTTCCCAACCCCGTTCGGGCCGATGATGGCAACCTTGTCGCTGCGTTTTACATCAAAGGAAACATTGCGGAAAATCCTCTGTCCCCCGTAGGATTTGGAAAGCTCCTCCGCATGCAGCACATCGTTGCCGCTTGTCAGAAAGGGGGTTAGGGTCAGCCGCATCTGATTCGGCAGGGCATCCGGCCTGTCCACACGCTCCAGCTTGCCGAGGGCTTTCTCGCGGCTTTCCGCGCGCTTGATGGATTTTTCGCGGTTGAAGGAGCGCAGTGTGCGGATGACATCCTCCTGATGCTTGATTTCCTTCTGCTGCATTTCGTATGCCTTCTGCTGCATTTCACGATTGATTTCCTTCTGCTGCCAAAAGAAGGAATAATTCCCGTTATAAACCGTTGATTTCTTGTTTTCGATTTCAATGACCTTTGTCACAATGCGGTCAAGGAAATAGCGGTCGTGGGAAATAATCAGCACTGCACCGGGATAGGAGCGAAGGAAATCCTCCAGCCATTCGATTGCCGCAATGTCCAGATGGTTGGTCGGCTCGTCCAGCAGCAGGATATCCGGCTTGGAAAGCAGCAGCTTTGCCAGATGCACGCGTGTTTTCTGTCCGCCGGAAAGCTGATTCATCGGGCGGTTGAAATCATTGTCGGCAAAGCCAAGCCCCTTCAGCACACCGCGCAGGCGGCTCTGGTAGCTGTAGCCGTCATTCTGTTCAAAATAATGCTGCAGAGTGGCATAGTCCTCCATTTTTTCCGCCAGCGCCTGTCCGCTCAGATTTCCCATTTCGTTTTCTAATTCACGAAGATTTGTCTCTGTTTGAATGATTTTTTCAAAAACCGATAGCATTTCTTCATAAATCGTGCGGTCGCTGTCTATCTGAATATTCTGAGCAAGGTAGCCCAGGGATGCGTCCTTCTTGAGATAAAATTCACCGCCATCGGCAGAAATTTCGCTGGTCAGAACCTTGAAAAGCGTCGTCTTCCCGGCACCATTTACCCCTACAATAGCGGCTTTTTCGCGTTCTTCGATATGGAAGGTGATTTTTTCCAGAATCACATCGATGCCGTATGCCTTGTGTAATTGTCTGCATGCAAGTATCATTGATACAACCTCCGTTTGTGTTTCATTTTCTGCTCTTATGATAGCAGAAAATACAACAGATTAAAAGAGTTATTGTTGACAATAAAATAACAGGAGTGCTATACTAAAATTATCCTGAAGTAGAAAAAAATAGCTGTATTTGCAGTTCGTTTTCTTTTACGGAGGCATCCTAAAACGAGAGGATTTGGAATATATGGACAGCGAAAAGAAGATCTCACCGGCAGTAATCAACAGATTGCCCAGATACTACCGTTACTTAGGCGACCTGCTGGAAAGTGATATTACTCGCATTTCCTCAAAAGAACTCAGCGCAAAAATGAATATCACTGCCTCCCAGATTCGTCAGGATTTGAACAATTTCGGCGGCTTTGGGCAGCAGGGCTACGGGTATAATGTGGAATACCTTTACAATGAAATAAAAAAGATTTTAGGTCTGGATCGATTGTATAATATGATTGTCATTGGCGGCGGCAATATCGGACAGGCTCTGGTGAACTATACCAATTTTGAGAAGCGTGGTTTCGTCATCAAGGCAGTCTTCGATATCAATCCCCGTCTGATTGGGATGACTATTCGCGGTGTCGAGGTTTATGATATCGACCAGATGGAGGAGTATGTCAAAAATAACCCCGTGGATGTTGCCATTCTTACCCTTCCTCGTTCGCAGGCGGTGAAGGTTGCAAATGATCTGGCAAAATGGGGCGTAAAGGGCATGTGGAACTTCAGCCATGTGGATTTGCAGGTTCCCGATGATGTTCTGGTGGAGAATGTACACCTGACGGACAGCCTTATGACCCTGCTCTATAAAATCAACGAAATGTACTATAGCGGTGAGGATATGCATGAGCATCAATTAAAGGATGGTCTGCCTGTAAAGCCGGTGCAGGAAAACGAAGAATTATAAGAAAAAAACAACAAAAAGAAGGAGAGTCACTCTTTGCAAAAAGGCGTGGCTTCTCTTTTTGTTTGTAAAAATTTATTTATTTTATAAAGGAAAAAAGAATTTTAAAATGAAACGCACAAAGGAGGAATGACCGTGGATTTAGCGGCAATCAAAGAAAAACCGTATTATTTTTCCAATCGCGCCCTGAAGCGTCTGATTGTTCCCATGATTATCGAGCAGTTTCTGGCAATTCTGGTTGGTATGTCCGACTCCATCATGGTTGCAACGGTAGGGGAGCATGCAGTTTCGGGTGTCTCTTTGGTGGATAATATTTTCATTCTGCTGATTTATTTGTTTGCAGCTCTCGCAACAGGCGGTGCGCTTTCCACCGCTACTTCGGCGGCAAGGAGGGGTAATCATAT
>OKRY01003835.1_pt1 | contig 10846 bp, 11 predicted proteins | sample 1601121 | NCBI WGS metagenome assembly OKRY01 (sample SAMEA3541546, study PRJEB24748) | human gut metagenome | biome: human gut; feature: human-associated habitat; material: faeces | place: China | collected 2012
CATCTATAAAATGTGTATGGTGAAAGTGAGATTATAACTTATAAAACTATAAAATAATATTTATAAAAGCGGGGGTGATACGCAGAAGTTGAAATAAAGAAACAGGGGTATATGAAGCTAAGAAAAAAGAAGATATTATATGAAAAACAACAAAGTACGGTCAAGAAAGAGGAGAAGCGGATATGAAGAAAAACAAAATTTTAATAACCATGATCATTCTGATCACAGCTATTATAGGCATCAGAACAGAATCCAGTGCAGCAAACTATTCTTATTTAGGATGGGATATTGGGGACGGAATAGTTTATGAATATAGGAATGAGATAGATGGGTATGCCATTGTAGATACTTATCCGGATTTAGAAGAAGTCGTAATACCTGACAAATATTTAGGAAAACGCGTATTACAGATGGATTATGGTGTTTTTCAAAATAATCACAATTTAAAGAAAATTACATTTAACAAATATATATCTGAAGTAAACTTCAATACATTTCAGAATTGTGTTTCTTTAGAAGAAGTAGTCTTTAATGGAAATATTAAATCAATTGATCAGGAAGCATTTTCAGGATGTACAGCATTGGAAAAAGTTACAGCAAAAGGAAGCATTGATTTGATTCGTTGGCATGCATTTTATGGATGTAGTGCATTAGAAAAAGTAACATGTAAAAGTATCAAGGTCGTTGGTACAGCTGCATTTTCAGGATGTAGTGCATTAGAAAAAGTAACATGTAAAAATATTAAGAGCGTTGGTGCGGCAGCTTTTGAAGGATGCGAAAAATTAACGGAAATTCCGTCTGTTAAGACAATACAGTCTTATGGAGAAGGGGCTTTTGAAGGTTGCAAGAGTTTGACAAAAGTAACCTTTAAGAAAGGGGCACGCATTGGAAAAACAGCATTTCAGGACTGTGAAAACCTTGAATATGTAAAGATCAATACTCCGGCGAAATATATGGAAAACTGTGGGATTTCAGGGTTTTCCGGTACAAAATGGCTTCAAAAGCACATTAATAAAAAGAAAAACTTGGTGATGAACGGAGTATTGCTATATGGTGGAGCATTAAAGGGAGACGCTGTTCTGTCAGGGAAAAAATATAAGATGATTGCCGGAAAAGCTTTACAGGATAATAAGAATATCACTTCCCTTACGATTAAGAATGTCCATTATATAGCAGAAAATATCTTAGGAAATTGCACGGTAAAAAATATTACATTGATTCAGACGAAGAAAAAATACAGTACAAATTATATAAGATTTATCGGCTGGGGAAATCATATTAAAAAATTAACACTTGATGTTAATAGTGAAGTTATAAGGTATCCGGGAGAATGTGATGTATTAATATTGGGAAAACATATAGATACCGTTGTATATGATACAACACCTATTATGCTTAAAATATTAAAATTTCAAACTAAGAAAATTGTAGAATTTTATCCTAACAAGGTAGATTTTCCGAATGAGAAATCATATATATTTAAAGGAGAAAAGAATCTCCGTCATATTTATTTCAAAGCGAAGAAACCATCACCAACGATAAAGCAGCAGTTTAGCAAAAAAGTAACGTTGCATGTACCAAAGAAAAGTAAAAAAATATACAAAAAATATGCTAAGTGTAAAGTTGTTGCTAGATAAAATATAAAAGGTTTTGTTGATTCATTCCCGGTTTTGTTTTTTGGAGCAAAATGTGAATTGGTATATCGAAAGATGAAAAAATGATTTTATAAATGGAGTCAGATGGAGATCCGGAGGGAGAAAGATCTCTGTCCGGCTTTTGTTATAAAAAGTGTTAATTCTGCCAAAAAAGTATTAATTCTGCCAGAATGTTGAATTACATCTATAAAATGTGTATGGTGAAAGTGAGATTATAACTTATAAAACTATAAAATAATATTTATAAAAGCGGGGGTGATACGCAGAAGTTGAAATAAAGAAACAGGGGTTATATGAAACTAAGAAAAAAGAAGATATTATATGGAAAACAACAAAGTACGACCAAGAAAGGAGAAGTTTATATGGGTAAAGCAAAGAAATGTATTATTGCAATATGTATCGCAGTTCTGTTAGTTGGAGTGGGCGCAGGTACCATCATATACAGACAGGCACAAGGAAACGAAAGTTTATGGGGAACCTTTGCAAAGGATCACAAGGATCTGGTAAAGAAATATTCAGACTGGTTTAATAAGGATGGAGAGTTTTATTTCAAAATTGCAGAAGGAAAAAAGGATACTGCATGGTGGGATAAGATATTTGATAAAGTGGCAAACAAGGAAGAAGGTACGAAAATACCGGAAGAACTGATCAAAGCAATGACAACAGAGCAGTTGCTAGATGCCTGTGCAAGACATCCATTAGCATTTCGTTTTTATGCGGATCAGGAACATGCTTATCTGGATTGGGATACATATGTAAAAAAGGAATTTAATGGAATCAATGCTCTGCTAAAAAGAAAGGATATATGGGATGCGTGCTATCAGTTATATATGAATACAGATATTCCTAAAGAAAAGACGGAACAAGAAGTAGGAGAAATTGAAATTTATAAACAATGTATTGCAGCAGGGATGCTATTAAGCTCTAAAGGATACGATCAATTAACAAAAAAGCAAAGAAATATGGTCATTCGTAAGACATATGAGAAAGATAAACAAATAAATAAAGAGGAAAAGTATATATTATTTCAGCATACTTTTGCAACATCTCTTATAAGTGCGGATGCAGATGATAATCCATGGCAGAAAACCAAAGAAGCATATGATAATGCGAATGACTGATGTTTGTACTTTATTGACAAAAAAATTTATATAATGATGGAAAGGAAAATGATCATGAGAAAAATTTTAATGACATGTTTGTTAGCGGGGTTGTTTCTAACAGGATGTGGAACGTCTGCTTCAAAAAATGAACAACAAACAAATGAGGTAGCAGACCACGAACAGAATGCTACATCAGCTCCTACAGCAACAGAGATGAAAAAAAGTGATGCAACAAAGAAAAAAGAAACAGCAAAATACACAACAACCTATAAAGATAACATTTTAGTTGATGGTACAAAACAAAAAATGATTATCCGTCAAAACAAAAAAGATATTACAGATACAAAAATATCTATAAATAATAAACAGGTTGTATTAAAAAGAGTGTCAATAGGTACTGGCTATGCACATCCGACAGTCAGTATGGCAGATGTCACCGGAGATGGCAAAAAAGAAATGATTATGGCTTTAAGGGGAGGAGCATCAGGAAGTGCTTCGGATATTCAGGTGTTTAGAAAAAGTGATGGAGTCTGGACGGAGATACCAACACCTGATACATTGTGGAGAGATGATGATATCTCCGTAAGCTATCATGCCGGAAAGGTAGAGATTAGTGTATTTGGTAACGACAAAACATACACAATAACTCATAATGGAAAAGATAGTGAAATGCCATTAGTAGGGATAAGAACATGCAAACAAAAAAATGACATGCTTCTGGTACAAGATGTGATTGGCTGGAATACAGCAAATAATAAAATCGGATTGGTTACACAAAAATTACAATATGATAAAAAATCTGATTCGTTTATAGATCATAGTACCTATGTTAGATAGACCAATCGGTATAAATGTATTTGAAAATCGGTTTTATGCTTTGTTCTTGAGGGAGAACATAAGAATATGAAAAAATGATGATTATAAACAGAATCCAGACAAAAATCCAGAGGGGATAGATTTTTGTCTGGATTTTGTTATAAAAAGTGTTAATTCTGCCAAAAAATTATTAATTCTGCCAAAATGTTGAATTACATCTATAAAATGTGTATGGTGAAAGTGAGATTATAACTTATAAAACTATAAAATCGGGGGATATGCAGAGGTTGAAATAAAGAAACAGGGGTTATATGAAGCTAAGAAAGAACAGCAAGAAAAAAGAAGATATTATATGGAAAATAACAAAGTACGATCAAGAGAGGAGATATGAGTATGAAGAAAAAATTTATTGGGTGTTTTAGTATAGCTGTAGCAGTTTTGGTGATTGGCTGCTTTGTATATCAGTTTCATGCGACACCTAAAAAAGCGAAAGCAGATACAGTACCAAGTCTGGTAGAAGAGATGAAGAATATTATTGACAAGAAAATAAAAGATGATCCGGTTCTTCAAGCAAGTTCAAATCCAAATGATTATATCAAAGATAATACAGCATATGATAAATTGATCCAAATGGGAGTGAAACGTGTGCCGGAAATGCTTACATATCTGGAAAGTTCAGATGGAAGTGGTTTGGAAAATTATTTAACAGCTTTGGCAGTGGAAGATATTATGGATTGCAATTTAAAAGAAACTGAATATGCATGGGAAGATTCTAAAGATTTTGTTACTCAGTTTTCCGACATGGTAAAAGATAGAAAAAAGATTGTGAAAAATGCGATGGAAAAAGCAAAGAATGTTGACGAAGTAGAAAAAGTGCTGCAACCGTATGGGCTTGTTGCAACGGAAACAGCATTGGAAATGCAAAATACAGACTCTTCCAATAACAAATACGAAAAATATGTAAAAGCAATACAAAAGAAATCCACTCTAAAAAAATCAGAGCGATCTTATTTACAAAAAGAGATTTTAAATTAAGAAAAATGAGCTGAAAATGTAGTATCGCCAAAATGTGGGCTAGAATATAGATGGATGAAAAAATGCTGATTATAAACAAGAGTCGAACAGAGATCTGGAGGGAAAAAGATCTTTGTCTGGCTTTTGGTATGGAAAAATAAATAAAATTTTTTTAGAACGTTTATAAAGCAGTCGAAACAAAATAATGCATCAGATTAATAATCTGTAACGTTAGTAAAGTAGGGAGTAAATATCTGATAAAAAAGAGGCAGGTATAGCAGTTATATTGCAAGAGGAATTAGTATGTATTTGGATATAACGCATTGTTGTATTTATTTTAAGGAAAAGAAATATTTCTTAGAGAAGAAAGATGCCGAGTATCTTTATTCTTTGTATTGGCAGATTATTCCGGGACCGGATTATTTATAAATATAATAGTAAATGTAAAAAGAGACAGGCTCATTTTTGAAAGGGGAAATTTCCGTTATGAGTAAAAAGATACGATATGTTGTTCTTTTATTTAGACGAAAAACATTCTCAGAAATTACTGGATATGATCAATAAATATAATCCGTTCTATAGAGGAGCAGATATGTAATACAAAAGAGAGAAGAGGATAGTGTGATGAAAAGCAGGGTCATAAGGAAAATAATTATTATTTTTGCTGTAATAGTTTTAATTTGTCTTTTGTCTAATGGAACAGGATATTATTATCCGCTTGCCGGAAAGAAAGATGCGACGCAGTATTATGCTCTGGAGAAGCATAATCAGGCAATTATATCATGGAATCATTCAAATCCGGGAATATCCAATGTATCGTTTGACCGCAGTTATCAAAGAATTGCTAATATTCTTGTTATTGATGGTGGAACATTAATAGGTATTGGTTTTGGCAAGTTAGCCATATGTATTGATAGTGGAAATAAAGACCATGAATATGTATCATTGTTTTGGAGAGATAATGCAAAGCAGAAAGTTTCCTACAACAGTATAAAGGAGGTTCCGAGATAAATGGCGAATGTAATAGGAGAAAATCAGGCATCTTCTGAAAGGAACAGAATGAGTTATAAGAGAATAATACGAATTGTTATTATCGCTTTTGTTGCTGCTTTTTTACTTGGAGGAATTGTTTTTTCACAGCAAAAAGGTTTTTATTATCCGATATTTCAAAAGGATTGCTATGATAAAAGTTATTATGTTCTAATGGATCATAAGAAATGTGATATAAGTTGGAATGTGACAGATGCAAGAGTGCGAAATAGTGTCAAAAGTCTAAAAAAGGAAGAGGAACAATATGCTAATTCTTCCTATAAAAGAATAGCCAACAGTATTATTATCAATAATGGACAACAGATTGGATTTGGCTTTTGGGGATTAACGATCATAGTAGAACCAAGAGAGCAAACAGGGAATTATGTAACATGGTTTTACAAGTCGGGTGATAAACTGAACAAGACAAAACTATGGAAAAGCAGATAGGATAGATATGTGCGTTTGGTTAGCCTATTATTTTCGGCACTCTTTATAGACCTCTGTATTTTATTGAAAAGCGGAAGAGGTTATTGTCACTTTGTTAAATCCCCCACAGAGAAGAGTAAAGAAAGCCCCTGTTGACTGGGATGGCTTTGTTATTCCAAGCGAAAGAGGACGGCATGTAGATGAATATATGAAGGAGATGCGTGAGAATGACAGATTATAAAAAGTGTTAATTCTGCCAAAAAATTATTAATTCTGCCAGTATGTTGAATTACATCTATAAAATGTGTATGGTGAAAGTGAGAATATATAAGATTGATAAAATATATGAAAATATTTTTTATCCTATAGTGATATGCATAAATGGGGGGTGTTATCATGTGTATCAATAGAAAAATACTTTGTTGGGGGAGATTTTTTCTCATACTGTGCATACTGCTTGCGTCTATGTTTGGACTACAGATAGAAGCCTGTGCCGATGGAATTGTGTATGAGAAAATAGAAAGCAACGATTCGTTTTACCTCAGTCATCAAAAGGAGTGCAAGGAAGACAGGAGAGGGTATACTGTTTCAAAAGAGATTGCTTGTTATAAAAGTCCTGAAGGGAAAAAGCTCAAACGATCATTACCAAAAGGTTCGCATATTACCGTGTCCTATACTTATCAGACAAAGTCTCAGAATTGGGGACTGCTTTATTGGGTTACTGATGCAAAAGGGAATTATCAGAACGTGAATGGATGGATCAGGCTATCGGATGTTGATTTTACATATGACGCACTGGCTTTTTGCCATGATCATGCAAGAGAATTGGATGCAAAGTGGATGGACAACACCTTTAAGAGTATCCGACAAAGATTAAAAAAAGAGATAGTAGTGTGGTCATATCCATATTCAGGGAAACGCCTAGGATCTATGGAGATAGAAAAATATCCATCTGATCGGGAGTTGGTTGGCAAACCAATGTATCGTGATTCAGATAAAAAATATTGGGCAATCATTCCTTATGGGAAGTCTTATGGAGCAGTGTGTCTGTCTGATCCGGAAAACAAATCAATTCCTAAAAAGAAGATCGATCCATATACAACTCCGGATAGGGGAAATGCTTTTATGAGCATGAAAAAAATAGCATTTATTTGTGTGCCTGTTATTTTCTTGTTCGTTGCAGGGTGGAGATTGCATCAAAAAATAAAGATCCGCAAAAGCATGGATAAGCAGATAGAATAAGCTAATATGTCTGGCTAATAACAAAAAGAGTGTATAAGGAGAGTTTTATGAAGAAAATTTATTTTTTTATTCCAATCAGCGTGATTATTACGGCAATCATTTGTTTTGGAATCAGTCATTTGAATGAAAAAAAGCTGAATGAGCAACAGGAACAGACAGAGAATACTTTTTTTGAGAGTATGAATACAAAGGTAGACAAAGAGAAAAAAGCTGTTTATAAAATGGATGGTTTTGACATACAGATTACGGATTCTGTTTTGGGTGAAGGCGCATTCTATTGTATTGCTGCGATATGGTGTGAAGACGGTTATACGGGGAATCTCTTTGATGATGAAGATGGAATTGTGATGAGGGAAGACAAGGATATATTTATCCGGTTTGGTAGTGAAAGATGTTCTAATAATATTATTTCATATCAAAAAGATGGCATTACATATCTTTGCTGTGAGTATGTCTATGCAGAGGCAGTTCCACGTACCAATCAATATCTGACGTTAAATATATCTGACAATAAAGGGAAAAAGAAAAGCATTTCAATCGGAATAGCACATCCGGTTTATAAAAAGGATGTACCGATTCAGAACAAAGATCAAAATGATCAGGTATATTTGCAGGAAGATGGATCGCTGGTTGTATATAGTAACAACATGATTTGTCATATCACAGCAGTAGGAATGTATATTCAGGGAGATGATGAACTTCTGACAAAATTTGTTCAGGGAAAAAAGCAGAATACAGCTATTCAAAAGACTGTTGGACCGGCAGAAAATGTTTATATCAGAATGAAAGGTGCAAAGAAGAACGTTACAGCGCAGTCAGCCACATATGGTAATAAAACAGATGGAAGTTCATTTTACTTTTGGCAGTCAACCACTCGAATCATACCGGAGCAGGTTGCTTGGATTCAAATTGGTGATAGAAAGATTGAGTTGTAAAAATATACGATGCTGCATGTTACAATTATACAAATATGGGGAGGAAAAACTATTATGAAAAAAACAATAAAAACGCTTTTAGTAATAGGTATTTGTCTGCTTTTAGCAGGAATCAGTAAGCAGACAAAAGCAGAACAATATCCGCAGGAAGAAACGGTGGCAGGACTTACTTATGAATTAGATGAAGAAGATACGGGATATCTTGTTACGAAGTGGGATGGAGTAAGTGAGGAAGTGACGATACCGGATGAATTGCACGGAATTCCGGTTCGTGCAGTAGGTTCGTCAGTATTCCAGGGCAGAAAGCTGCTTCGAAAAATTACATTTGGTAAAAATATTTCAAGTATTTACTGGAAGAGCTTTTATGGTTGTAGCAGTTTAGTGGAAGTTCATTTTGGTAGCAACATAAGAGAAGTGGAAGAGGAAGCATTTCGGGAATGCAGTAATTTACAAATTATTACAGGCGGCAACCGTCTCAAAAAGATTGGAACGCATGCGTTTGCTGATTGTCAGAGTTTGAACGAGTTTCATGTTCCAAAGAATATAACATATTTTGGGAATGGTGTGTTTGTCGGCTGTACAAATCTCGAAAAAATAACAGCATCAGCAACACCTAAAAATATGATAGAGATTTCTATGGATAGTTTTGAAGGTTCAAAATGGTATCAGCAATGCATTACACAAAAGAAAACAGTTATTTGGAATCATGTGTTGATTTATGCCGGTGGTTTGCATGGAAATGTTACGCTGTCAGGCAAAAAATATAAAGGAATTGCATTATTTGCATTTAAAAATTGTCAGGATATCAAGACAATTACTGTTAAAAATATAAAGTATATTCATAGAGTTGCTTTTTTCTATTGTAGTGCTTCTCAATTAAAAATAGTCGGACAGAACAGTTTATCCGGTTTTTCATTAGATATGAAATCTAACATAAGAAAGCTTACTTTAGATGTAAAAAACATTGTTGGAATGGAAAGTTGTCCCGGTGTCAGAACAATGATACTTGGCAAAAGGATCTCAATTTTTAAACCATCCAACAATTATACTTTAAAAGAATGTTTTAAAAATTTAAAAACGTTAAAGTTTTCTACCCCTGAAGATGTGATGTTTTCACCGAGCAAATGGGAATTTCCAACTGAAAAACCATATGCCTATCGACAGATAAATAATCTGCGCCATATTTATTTGAAGTCCGCAAAGCCATCACCATCAATAAAAAAACAATTTAGTAGAAGAGTTACTCTTCATGTACCAAAGAAGAGTATAAAAATCTATAAAAAATATGCAAAATGCAAAGTTGTTGCCCGATAAAACAGAGGGCACTGCATCAAAAAAATAAAGTCGCAAAAAGTATGGATAATCAGATAGAATAATCTATCTGATCAATAACGAAAAGAGTATGGGAGAGTTTAATGAAGAAAAAAATAATAATCTTGTTATTAAGTAGTTTGCTGCTTACAAGCTGTGGCACGCAAAAAGAAACGAAATCAACAAAGAATACGACAACTGCTGTCGCAAGTACGAAAAGTAATGCGCAAGAGGCGGACTATTCAGATTATCCGAATGAGGCTGTTTTGAAGGGAAAGAAACTGGATGGTATGGTGTCAGGAGTATACAGACCACAAAATTATACAAAATTTTTTCAACAGGAAAAATACAAAAAGCTTTTGCATACAGATATCAAAGAGTGGAAAGATGCTCAGGGAAATTATTGTTATCCGCAGGACTATACGCAAGGTCCGAATCCGAACCAGCCTGACGTGCTGGCATCACAGCAGTTTCCGGAATCTTTATTGAAGGATATTTCGACTAAGGATCTGTTGCATCTTATTTTAGATAAAGTCTTGTATTTAGCGTACTATGATCAGCCATTAGAAGGTCTGTCATTATTTCGATCAGATTATAATTTTGTGGATGAACTGATGAACAGAAAGGATTGTAACAAATATGTAGAAAAAGAATATGCTTCTTATTCGAAAAAAGAACGAAAAAAGTATTCTGCATCAACATGGACAGATTATAATAGCGATAAAGGCTATAATTTTGAGGAAAGTCAAAAATTTCAATTTATAGAAGCATTAAAAGAATACTATGCAAAAAAATAAACAGGAAGTTATATAACATGATTTTACAAGTCGGGCGATAAATTGAACAGAAAAAATGTGAAAATCTGAATAACATTTTAAAGAGAATCAAATGTTTAAAGTGTCAAATTTCACCAAAAATGAGTTCGAAATATAGTATCGCTAAAAGGGTTGAACAGACAAAAACGTGGGATGAATGGTGATTTTTTAAGGGGAAAATTACCATTCATCCCCCAATTTTGTCAATTCATCCCCAATTTTGTTTTTTTGAGCAAAGTGTGTATTAGAATATGGCTGAACGAAAAAATGATAATTATAAACAGAATCCAGACAAAAATCCAGAGAAGGATAGATTTTGGTCCGGCTTTTGTTATAAAAATCGTTATTTCTGCCAAAAAATCGTTAATTCTGCCAGAATGTTGAATTACATCTATAAAATGTGTATGGTGAAAGTGAGATTATAACTTATAAAACTATAAAATAATATTTATAAAAGCGGGGGTGATACGCAGAAGTTGAAATAAAGAAACAGGGGT
>OKRY01003836.1_pt1 | contig 10843 bp, 9 predicted proteins | sample 1601121 | NCBI WGS metagenome assembly OKRY01 (sample SAMEA3541546, study PRJEB24748) | human gut metagenome | biome: human gut; feature: human-associated habitat; material: faeces | place: China | collected 2012
TACTGCAAAGCTGTAGCCAATGGATATTTTTCCGGATCCTGCAAAACAATAATTGCGTCCGTGTGGAATGGACTGCGGGAAAATCGCAGGACGGAAATATGACGCCAAAGGTGGTGATCGAGCTTGTCTAATATCGCTGAATTGGCAAACTGCCCGGAGCTGAGCTTCATCGAAAGCATGACTTTGCAGGAGACGGAAGAACAGCTCCGTGAGCTGTACACCAAGTATTACCGGGAGGCCACGGGCAAGGAGCCGAAGATCGGCGAGGCCGACCCGCTGAACCTGCTGATGAAAGCCTTTTGCGCGATGGAGTATCAGACAATGCAGTACGCCGACGCAAAGGGACGGATGGAAATGCTGAAAACCAGCACCGGAGACGCGCTGGATGCGCTGGCCGCTCTTGTGGGGCTAACGCGCAAGGAGGCAAACCGGGCCACGGCGACGGTGCGCTTTACGCTTTCGGAAGCGCAAAACGGAGCAACGGCCATTCCGACGGGAACACGGGTCAAGACTGAGGACGGGAAATACTTCAACACCGTGGAATACGGAGAGATCGCGGCGGGAGAGACCTACACCGACGTGGTGGTGCAGGCAGAGGAGGCCGGAGCGGACAGCAACGGCATTCTGACCGGCGGCATCAAGATACTGGTTGACCCCATCGCCTATGTTGCCAGCGTGAGCAACACCACACCAAGCACCGGCGGACTGGACGCAGAGGACGACGACAGCCTGACACGGCGCATCTACCTCGCCCCCAGCGTATATAGCTGCGCCGGGCCGCGCGATGCCTATGAATACTACGCGCGGGAGTGGCGGGGCGATGTAGCCGATGTGCGCATCATCAGCCCGTTGCCAGACGAGGTAAATATCTACTTCGTGATCGAGGACGAGAACGGGCTGCGCGTCCCCAACAGCACGGAGCTGACGGCCATGGCGGTCTATCTGGACGACGAGACCATCCGCCCGCTGTGCGACAAGGTGACGGCGCTGGCCCCAAACGAGGTGGAATACGCCATCACCGTGAAATACTGGATTGCGGAAAGCGACCAGCGAAGCGTGAGCGAGATACAAAGCCGCATCGCGGCGGCAGTGGCGGACTTCCAGACATGGCAAAGAAAGCTGGGACGGGACATCAACCCCACGGAGCTAATTGCCCGGCTGCGGGAGGCGGGAGCTAAGCGAGTGACGCTGACGGCTCCGGCGGATACCGTGATCGAGGCGACGGAGCTGCCGAAATGCAGCGGCGCGACCGTGACCTATGGAGGGCTGGAGGATGATTAAGGGGCTGAAAGACGCGCAAATTGCGGACGGCCTGCCCCACGTCCTTGCGGAGCAGCCGTGGGTCAGGGCGCTGTCGCTGGCGATGCTGGAGCTGCACCGGAAAACGATGGACTACATCGACGCAAGCCAAATCTATACCGCCATCGACACCGTGGCCGAGGAGGTGCTGGATGCGCTGGCCGTGAACTGGAAGATCGACTGGTACGACACAGGGTATGACATCGAGCAGAAGCGGCGCATCGTTAAGACGGCGCTGAATATCCGGCGAACAATGGGAACTGCGGGAGCTGCAAGAACGCAGGCCGACGCGATCTATCCGGGAACAAAGCTGGAGGAATGGTTTGAGTATGGCGGCACCCACGGGAAATTCCGGCTGCGGGTAAACATCACCACCGTGGAGGAGCGGCAGAAGTTCGCCGCCATGACCATCGCGGAGATCGAACGTCGGCTCGCCGCTGCCAAGCGGTTCAGCGCACATCTGGAGGAAGTGGAATATTACGATGCGGGCGGCACCGCAACGGCCTACGGCATCGCGGCTATGGCTGGCGCGGCGGTGGTTGACTTCGGCAGCGCATCGAAATTCTAAGTCAGGAGGAAACGAAAAGTGGCATGGAAAGGCGTTATCACCAACAGCGGCAGTGAGCTGCTGGCACAATGGACGGCGGGAAAGACGCTGACCATCACCCGCGCAGCGGCGGGAACGGGCCGCGTGAGCGAGGCGGCGATGCTGGCGCAGACGGCGCTTGTGAGTGAAAAGCAGACAGTCAGCATCCTGTCCAACAAGACAACGGCGCAGGGGCAAAAGCTGCAACTGCAAGTGACACCACTGGCGACGGGATACCCCCTGAACCAGCTTGGTATCTGGGCAAAGCTGGACAGCGGCGCGGCAAGGCTGATCGCCCTGTTTCAGACGGACACGGACGCGGGCGTGGAAATCCCCAGCAAGACGGACGTGCCGGACTACGTGTACACGTTCTACGGGCTGCTGGAGTTTTCGGGAAGCGGCGGGACGCTGCAGGTGACCATCGACGCTTCGGCGCTGGTGACAGCAGAAAGCATGGCGGCTGCCATCAAGGCACACAACGAGGATGAAAACGCGCACGAGGGTATCCGTCAGGCCATTACGGACAAGCAGGACAAGATCACCGCCAGCGGTATCCTGAAAGGCGACGGCAAGGGCGGCGTTACGGCGCAGACGTTCGACACGGTGCCGACGGAGAACAGCGACAAGCTGCTGACCAGCGGTGCGGTGGCGGCGGCTCTTGCCAAAAAGGCGGGGCTGGGGACAGACGGAAAGGTGCCGGTCAGCCAGCTCCCTGTCAACACACCGGGCGGAGTGGCCGGACTGGGAGAGGACGGCAAGGTTGGCACCGACCAGCTCCCTGTCAATACGCCGGGCGGCGTGGCAGGTCTCGGCGCGGACGGGAAGATGGACACCGATCAGCTCCCCATCAACGTGCCGAACGGCATCCCGACGCTGGGGGCAGACGGCAAGCTCAGCGCGGACAGTCTGCCGCAGGTAGGCATGACGGCGCAGATCGTTGTGACCGCGCCCACCGGCTCCACGGTGACGGCCACGCTGGGAACCAAGGTATACACCGCAACGGAGAGCGGCGGGAAATGGACGTTTGATGTGGAGGACTACGGAACATACACCATCAAGGCCACCAAGAACGGGCAGACTGCCACGGATACGGTGACGGTCTCTGTGGTGCAGCAGTACACGGCGACGCTCTCCTATTTCACCGCCACCATCCATGTGAGCATTGACAGCGGCTCCACCGTCACCTGCACCAAGGGGAGCAAGACGCAGAGCAAGACGGCGTCTGCAACGGGGACAGTGGACTTCACCGTGACGGAAAGCGGCACCTACACCATCACCGCCACCAAGAACGGAGAGACGGCGGAGGATACCGCAACCATCACGGCGGACGGACAGACGGTAAATGTGAAGCTGGCCTACCGGCACATCTACGGCGTGGTGTGGGACGGCACCAGCACAACGGTGTGGAGCCGCACAGACGAGGCCGCCAGCTTCGTGAACCCGACCCCGTACCGAGCGGGGGCAACCAGTTACGGAAGCCCATTTGACAACCTGTACCCGTGGAGCGGGATGGTGCGCGTGACGGATGCGGTGGCCGGTGAGCTGGTGGCTATCCCGAAGTTTTGGTACAAGTGGACAAAGAGCGGAAACAGCCTGAAACTCCAGATCGCGGATAAGGAAACGGACGGCTTTCACGTCTCCCCCGCCCACGCCGACCGAGGGGACGGCAAGGGAGAGCGGGACATTGTGTACATTGGCCGCTATCACTGCAACACCAACAACTACAAGAGCCAGTCCGGTGTAAAACCGAAAGCGAATATCACGCGCAGCACGGCCCGCACGAGCATCCACAATCTGGGGAGCAACATCTGGCAGAGCGACATTCAGATGCGCATGACGATCTGGATGCTGTACCTTGTGGAGTTCGCGGACTGGAACAGCCAGAAAACCATCGGCAAGGGCTGCGGCAACAACAGCGCAACGGAGAATATGGGCTATACGGACAGTATGCCCTATCACACCGGAACGACGCTTGCGAGCCGGGACAGCTATGGCCTCGGTACGCAGTATCGCTACATCGAGGGCCTGTGGGACAACGTGTATGACTGGGGCGACGGCTGCTACTACAACAGCAACGGCCTAAACATCATCAACACGCCCAGCAGTTTCAGCGACAACAGCGGCGGCACCGCCGTGGGCGTTCCGTCGAGCGGATGGCCCAGCGCCTTTACCGTGGCAACGGTGGCCGGTCTGGAATGGGTTATCTATCCCACGGCATCGGGCGGGAGTGAGACGACGTATTCGGCGGATAGCTGGGACTTCAATGCTTCCAACCCGTGTCTGTGCTTCGGCGGTTACTATAGCCAGGGCGGGAACCACGGGCTGTTCTTCGTGAACGGCAACAGCGCGTCCAACTCGGTCGCGAGCATCGGCTGCCGCCTCCAAAAACTCCCCTGACGGGGGAGTGCAGAGGGGGACGCATCCCCCTCTGCGTATCCTGCGGCCCGCAGGCCGCACAAAAGGCTAACGGGTTTTCAGCCGCATAGGCGGCTTGAAAATACAGGGGATGACCGCGCACGCAGTCGGTGCCTTGCTTCTTGGTTCGGCGGATAACTGGAACTTCAATGCTTCCAACCCGTGTCTGCACTTCGGCGGTAACTATAACCAGAACGGGAACCACGGGCTGTTCTACGTGAACTACAACAGCGCGTCCAACTCGAACGCGAACATCGGCTGCCGCGTCCTTTTATGGACTGGCTACCCACCTCCACACCCGGCAACGCAAAGACCCACGCCGGGGCGCGGACATCCTCGGCACCCCTTGGTGCAGATAAGCCATCAGGACACGGTTTAGTACACTTCCGCAACCTGCGGGGGCGATGGAAAGACCGTGAGGCTAAAAGGAGGAAAACATTCCTGATGAAACGAGCAAACAACCTATTTCCAAAGCTGGTATCGGAAGAAAACCTGCGGCTGGCGATCTTCGCCGTGAACGTGACACACCGCTTCCATCCGCACCACAGGCCAAACCGGACGGTAGCACGGGTGGAGGCAGACGTTGACCGCTATGTAAAAGAGCTGCGAGAGATCATTACAGGCGGTTACGAGGCGAACGAGCCGAGGCTTGCGCGGCGCTGGGACAAGAGCGCTGGCAAGTGGCGGGACATATCGGAGCCGAGACTGTGGCCTGATCAGTATGTGCATCACGCCGTCATTCAGGTGTTGGAGCCGATCATGATGCGGGGCATGGACAATTTCTGCTGCGGGAGCATCCGAAACCGGGGTATCCATTACGGCGTTCGGGCCATCAAGAAGTGGATGCGGACAGACCCAAAAGGGACGAAGTACGCCGAGGAGCTGGACATCCACCATTTCTACGACAGTTTGACGGCGGAGACGGTGATGAAGCGGCTCCGGCGGCTGGTGAAAGACCGGCGGATGCTGGAGGTATGCGAGCGGCTGATGAAGCACGGCATTCTGATCGGCGCTTACTTTTCCCAATGGTTTGCCAACACGGTGCTGCAACCGCTTGACAGGCTGATACGGGAAAGCGGCCTGTGCGACCACTACCTGCGGTACATGGACAACTTTACCTTGTTCGGGCGGAACAAGCGGAAGCTGCGGCGGCTGCGGGAGCTGATCGAGAAATGGCTGGCGGCACACGGCCTGCGGCTGAACGGAAAGTGGCAGCTCTATCCGACGGCAAAGCGGACGGTGGCGGCGCTGGGGTATCGCTTCGGGCGAGGGTATACCCTGCTGCGGAAACGAAACATGGTGCGCCTGAAACATTCTCTTTCCGTCTGCCGCCGTACCATGCGGCGGCACCACGCGATCAAGCCAGCGTTGGCGCAGGGGCTTTTATCCAGACTGGGCCAGATGAAGCACTGCAATCACGTCCACTTTTTCCAGAACTATGTGGAGACGGGCTTGCAGCGGAAATTGAAATGCGTGGTCAGAGAACACGCAAGAAAGGAGCGGGCAAGATGGAATACGTCTACGGAACAAGCGTTATCGGCGGCGTAGAACGGGAAAACCTGAAAATCGTGGGTGGCCCCGCGCTGCGGGAGGGCGAATACCTGACCACAGTGCGGGAGTACGACGACAGCAGCATCACAGACCGCTGCCGCATCGACCGGCACTATCACAGCGACACGGACGAGGACGGGACGCGGTACGACTTCTATACCATCAGCGAGCATTACAGGTATGTGGAAAGGACAAAGTTGATGGAAGAAACGAGAAAGGCAACGGAGATCGCCTTTGTGACGCTGGCGGAGAGTGGAAGCATCGACGCTGTGACTGCGGGGGAGCACAAGAGCCTGTTTGAAACGTGGCAGACCGGCGTTGCTTACACGGTTGGGCAGCTACGCAACTGGGGGAACAAGCTGTACAAATGCGTACAGGCGCACACCTCACAGGCAGGATGGGAACCGGACAAGGCGGTGTCGCTTTGGTCGGCGGCATCTGACCCGGCGGAAGAATGGCCGGAATGGAGCAAGCCAGTGGGGGCGCATGACGCTTACGCAAAGGGCGACAAGGTGAGCCACAATGGGAAGCATTGGACATCAACGGCGGATGCCAATGTGTGGGAACCGGGGGTATACGGCTGGACGGAGGCGACGGCGTGAGCAGCCATTTGCAGATCATCGCAGAACTGGAGGCGCTTGTGGAAATGCAGGCGCGTACCGTCCGGGTGCTGGCGACACGCCTTGCGGAGCTGGGCGACACCGTGACCGGGAGAGACGAGATCGCGGAGGCCGACGAGGCATACCGCAGGGCCATCGGCGGGGACGAATGGCCGGAGTGAAAGCAGGAGGACAGGAAAATGTACATCGACGCGGACACCATCATTAAGGCGGCCAGCCTTTTGGGAGCAATCGGAGCGCTGGTCGCCGCCATTGTTTCCGTGTACAAGGTCATTGAGAGCAACAAAAAGCAGAGCGAGTTCATCAACGCCATTCAGGAGGAGCAGACGCTTATCTGCTATGGCCTGCGTGGTGCGTTGCAGGGGCTTGTGGAGCAGGGGTGCAACGGGCCGTGCAAGGATGCGCTGGACAAACTGGATAAGCACCTGAATAAAAGCGCGCACCCGCACATCAAGGAGGACTGACATGGCGGGAAAGCGAACGCAGGCAAAGACGAAAGGCCGGAAGAAGCGCATGGGAACCATGGACTTTATTCTGCTGATCGTCTTTTTGTGTCTGACGGTATTTACGATTGCCATGATCGTGCTGTTTACCGTGTACGGCTCCGTGCCGGATACGCTGATCACCTGTGTGTTTGCCACGCTGGGCGGCGAGTGCGGCATCCTCGGATGGATAAAGACCACCAAGGAGAAGAAGCAGGAAAGGCGGTGGCAGCTTGCGGACATGAGACGGGAAAAGGAGGAGGCGGAACGGATTGCACAGCAGACAGAGGAACCGTGAGGAGGGATAGATCATGCTGGCAGGAAAAAATAACGAGGAGAAAATCTGGAATTATCTGAAAGGCGCGGGGCTGAACGACTTCGGCACCGCTGGTCTGATGGGAAACCTGTATGCGGAGAGCGGCCTTATCCCGAACAACGTGGAGAACCTATACGAAAAAAGACTTGGCATGACCGACGCAAGCTATACGGCGGCGGTGGACAGCGGCAAGTATCAGTTCTTCGCAACGGATAAGGCGGGCTACGGCCTCGCCCAATGGACGTACTGCTCCCGCAAGGCAGAGCTGCTGGACTATGCCCAATGCTGCCGAAAGAGCATCGGCGATCTGGAAATGCAGCTTGATTTCCTGATGAAAGAGCTGCGGGAGGGCTATAAGGCGGTGCTGGCCGTGCTGAAAACGGCTGGAAGCGTCCGGGCAGCATCGGACGCGGTGCTGCTGAAATTTGAGCGCCCGGCAGATCAGAGCGAGGCGGCGCAGGCCCGGCGAGCTGCGTTCGGCCAGAAGTATTACGACAAGTATGCGGCAGGGAGCGCCGCAGGAAGCGGAGGAAAGCCTATGACGGAACAGGAACAGCGGCAGAAGATCGTGAGCATCGCCCAGAGCTACATCGGATGCAAAGAGAGCGACGGAAGCCACAGGAAGATCATCGACCTGTACAACAGTCACAAGCCGCTGGCCCGTGGCTACGCCGTGAAGTACACGGACGCATGGTGCAGCACGTTCGCAAGCGCCGTCGCTATCGCGGCGGGAATGACCGACATCATCCCGACGGAGTGCGGCTGCGGAAAGCACATCGAGCTGTTCAAGAAGCTGGGGAGCTGGCAGGAGGACGACGCTTATGTGCCGAAGCCCGGCGACTATATTTTCTACGACTGGCAGGACAGCGGCGTGGGAGACTGCACCGGCAGCGCCGATCATGTGGGCATCGTGGAAAAGGTCAGCGGGACAAGCATCACCGTCATTGAGGGCAACTACTCCGACAGCGTGAAGCGCCGCACCATTTCTGTGAACGGACGGTACATTCGCGGCTACGGCGTACCGAAGTACGGCGGAAAGGAGGCGACCGGCGGCGGGACTGCGGCGGACGCTGCACCGGCCAAGGGCGGCGGGTGCAAGGTGGGCGACATCGTGACATTCACCGGCGAGAGGCACTACACCAGCGCAAACAGCACCGTGGGCAAACCGTGCAAGCCGGGCAAGGCCAAGGTGACGCAGGTGTACCAGCCGCTTGTGAGCAGGCATCCGTATCACCTTGTCGCCGTGAGCGGCGGCGGAAGCACCGTGTACGGCTGGGTGGACACGGCGGACATCAAGACCGAAGCGGTGGCGCTGGCCGTGGGCGATCAGGTGATGATGGACAAGGCTGCCACGGTCTACGGCACCACGCGCAAGTTTTCCTCGTGGGTGTACAGCGCAAAGCTGTATGTCCGGGCAATCAGCGGCGACCGCATTTCAGTTTCCACGCTGAAAAGCGGCGCAATCACAGGAAACGTGGACAAGAAATATCTGACGAAAGTGTAAGGAGGTACACACCATGACACAGATCATTCCCGACATCATCAACATTGTCATTGAGGCCATTTTTGCCATCCTCGGCCTGTTCTTCACCGGCGTGGCCGTTCCGTGGCTGATCAAGACCGGCATCCCTTGGCTGAAAGACAAGCGCCTGTACGGCATTGTCACCGTTCTGGTCAAGGCGGCGGAGAAGCAGCGCGAGGCCGGTGCGCTGCCCATCCCGAAGTACGATTATGTGGTGCAGATGCTTGAAGCAAAGGGAATTAAGGTCACGGCGGAGGTAAAGGCCATGATCGAGGCGGCGGTTAAGGAACTGGACATCGCGGTTGACAGCACTATCGGTACGCTGGGCGGCATCTTTGTGGAGGACAACCCCGGAAAGACGGATGGGGAAAAGGAACTGAATAACTGAAATTACCCCCGGCTGCTATACTCATAGATATAGCAGCCGGGGGATTTTTTGTGCGCATACGCCGAAAAAATGCTGTTGCACAATGCTGGTTTTGTGGGTATCATAATAAGACAAAAAGCGACAGAGCGGAACAGGAACGCCGACACCGCCCTGCGCGGGTGAGCGAGAGAGGAGGCTTTACGGTGCAGACCGGAGGACGAACATTTAAGCATCTGACCAAGAACGACAGGCTGCGCATTGAGAAGTGGCAGCGCAGGGGCTTGAAGCCGCCACAGATCGCGGAGAAGCTGCGCGTCCACGTTTCCACCATCTACCGGGAGTTGAAGCGCGGGGAGTATGAGCGGCTGGACGGGGAGACGTGGGAAATGGTGACGGCGTACAGCCCGGACATCGCGGAGGCGCGATACCAAAGCAATCTGCGGGAGAAAGGGCCGGACTTGAAGATCGGAAAAGATCACGAGCTGGCAAACTACATTGAGACAACAATCACGGAGCGGGAGTGCAGCCCTGCCGCTGTCCTTGGATATGCAATGCTGGAGGGGCGGACATTCGAGACCTCTGTTTCCGTGACGACGATCTACAGCTACATCAAAAAGGGTCTCTTTCTCCACATCACACAGGTGGATTTGCCGCGCCGGGGCAAGGTGAAGCAGAAATACAAAAAGGTCAAGACCAAGAAAGATCAGGCGCGGGCCTCTGCGGGTGAGAGCATTGAGCAACGCCCGCCGGAGGTGGAGAGCCGCGAGGAGTTCGGGCATTGGGAGGGCGACACCGTGTACAGCGGAAAGGGCAAGTGCAAGACCACCAGCGCCCTGCTGACCCTGAATGAGCGCAAGACGCGAAAAGACATCATTATAGGAATACCGAACAGAAAGGCGGAAACCGTGGTCAAGGCGCTGGATGCGCTGGAGCGGAAATGCGGTGCCAGACGGTTCAGGGCAATCTTCAAAAGCATCACCTTTGACAACGGCTCGGAATTTTCGGCGGCGGAGGTGCTGGAGCGGAGCGCCGTCAATAAGACCATCCCGCGCACCAAGGTATACTACTGCCATCCGTATTCCTCGTGGGAACGAGGGAGCAACGAGAACGCCAACAGCATGATCAGGCGGCGGCATCCGAAAGGCACAGATTTCTCCAAGGTCAGCGCGGCGGAGATCGCGGCCACGGAGGAATGGATTAACAACTATCCTCGAAAAATCTTGGGGTACAAGAGCAGCGAGGTCATGTTCCGGGAGTGCCTGCGAGAGATCGGACTGAGCGCGTAACAGGAAGAAACCAGCACAGCGGACATTCATAGGGAGAGGGCGTGAGCAGAGCGGAACACGGAGAACTGAACAGGAAAATACACAGGCTGCCGACCATGGGACATGACGGCGGCTGTGTTGGCTTGTCAAAATTAGACAAAACAAGAAGTGAAAAATTGTGCGCATTTAATACTTGATTTTTTCAATTGCAGATGTTCACAAAAAATACCTTGACTTTTTCGCTGCCGTTTGGTAAAATAAAGCGCTTATAAACGGGAAGAGGTGAGGAAAATTCCCCACCCATTACCGAGAGAATAGCATACTGCGGCAAAAAAAGCAAGATACCGCCCTGCTGTTTTAACAACAGGACCGGGCGTGTCGAGCTGTGAGCCCCTCAATACATTCCTTCAGGCGGACACT
>OKRY01003837.1_pt1 | contig 10841 bp, 8 predicted proteins | sample 1601121 | NCBI WGS metagenome assembly OKRY01 (sample SAMEA3541546, study PRJEB24748) | human gut metagenome | biome: human gut; feature: human-associated habitat; material: faeces | place: China | collected 2012
ATCGCCAACAGCCACCAGACCTTAGGCTGGAGCATCTTCACCGACGCTGCCATCCGGGCCCTTAACACCCACCGCGACCACATCGTCTACATGCTCTGGGGCGGCTTCGCCAAGTCCAAGCGACAGCTCATCGACGCCTCCCGCAACTGCATCTTGGAGTCCGTGCACCCCTCACCGCTCTCGGCCAACCGGGGCGGCTGGTTTGGACAGCATCAGTTCTCTAAGTGCAACGACTATCTCAGAAATGTAGGCAAAGAACCCATCGACTGGTAAAACATGAACGAACTGCATATCATACAAGTCGGCAACGTCCTCGTCTCGCCCGACATCATCACGGAGTTTTTCTGCTGCGACCTTGACAAATGCAAGGGCATCTGCTGTGTCGAGGGCGATGCCGGAGCCCCCGTTACCCTCGACGAGGTCATGGCCATGGAGGACAACCTCGACACTGTCTGGGACGACCTCTCAGCGTCGGCACAGAGTGTCATCGACAAGCAGGGCGTCGCCTATACCGATGGCGACGGCGACCTCGTCACAAGCATCGTCGGAAAGAAAGACTGCGTCTTCACCTGCTACCATGACATCCAAGACTTCGGTGACGGCCACACCATTCCTCACTGCTGTCTCTGCGCTTTTGAGCGCGCCTTCCGAGCCGGAAAGACGAAATGGTGCAAGCCCATCTCCTGCGCACTCTACCCCATCCGGGAGAAAGCCTTCCCCATGGGACTCACAGGCATCAACTACAACCGTTGGGATGTCTGCCATGACGCCGTCGTCCTTGGCAAGAAACTCGGCATACATGTCTACGAGTTTCTTAAAGAGCCGCTCATCCGACGATTCGGAAAGGAATGGTACGACGAGCTGGTTGAAGTGATTAAAGAGTTAGAAAAGAGATAATAACTTAGGCATGCCTCCGTGGGCAACCTAACACATAACACCAACGCTAACCTACGGGCAAAAAAACTATCAACGAGACCTACCGAAACAAACATATCACTGACAACATCCTCACAAAAAGAAATCAGCTCCGTGACCAAGAGCCACGGAGCTGAACTATGGATGTGCGGTTATAAGCCGCACGTGAGAAAAATCTGATTAGAAAATGAACTGCACGCGCGCCTGCAGGCTGTGGAAGTTCTTGTCGTTAGGCAGGAAGTCCTTAGACAGACGGGAGTAGGTGTAGTCAAACATGACCTGAACGAAGCGGTTGAAGCTGTAGTTGGCTCCGACGGTATAGGAGCGAATACAGCCGCCACCGACACTTGTGGACTTGTAAGGATAGTCAGCCATGATGCCACCGGGATAGTACTGGTTACGGCCAGCCTGATAGTAGTCACCCTTGGTGATGTCGTTGAGCCCAGTGTAGTTGAAACGTCCTACAACCTCTAAAGACTTTCCGGAGAGGCCCTGGAGGGTACCGTTACGGCTGTCGAACTTGTACGGATTGCCGAAGATCATGTAGCCGGCCTCGACATAACCTGCATGGAAGTTGTTGGAGCGCAGAGGGTTGGCAGTGACCCAAGCGTCGAGCGTACCCCAGGTGTCGATGTTGTCGTTGCTGGCCTCGAAGAGAGTCTTGGAGTCACGCTTCTTCGTGACGTGCTTGTAGAAATACTCACCACGGACGAAGAGCTTCGGGTTGTGGTACAAGGCCTCGGCACCAGCATCGAGGACGTTGTTGGCCCACGGGAGCTCACAGCTGACGAACTGGTCGTCCTCATCAACATAGGTCTCCAAGGACTGCTTGAGAGTGATGGTCTTCTTCAACACATTGTTCTCTGTGACACCACCACCGACATGCTGGTAGCGGATATTGCCACCTATCATCAATGTCTCATCATCGGTGGCGATAGGACGCCACTGGTAGCGGCCTGCCAAGACGATACCATTGAAGCCTGCCTCCTCCTTGTTGTACTGGTTCTCGGTGAAGACACCCTGGTAAGCCATGAAGTGGGGATTGGTGAACTTATAAGTGATACCGAGCTCACGGCCTTCACCCAAGGCGTTGGACGCACCGGCACGCGAGATGAAGTGATAGGAGCCGAGAGAGGTATTGCGGGCCATAGAGCCGGCAGGGTCGTTGTAGTAACCCACCTGAATGTCGTGGTTGGTAGCCTCGTCCTTACCCTTCTGGTTGTAGCGCAGGAAGATGTTCTTCTGTGAGAACTGACCACCACCGAAGCCGAAGTCAGCATAGAAATACCAGTCCTGGTAGGACAGGGAGGTGCGGATGCGGGCATCAGTGATGCTGGCTCCCGACTGCAGAGGGGTGAAATCAGTGTGGTACCAGGCGGCATCTGCCATGAAACGGGCGCCCACGGTGAAATGGAGATCTTCCTTCTCATTGTCGATCTTCACTGTAGGCTTCGAATCGAAGTCCTGGGCGGAAGCTGTCATTGCCAAGAAAGCAAGGGCAGAAAGGATGATATGCTTTTTCATGAAATTGATTCTTTAAGGGTTGTGGGTAGTGGATGATTAATAACCTAACTCGTCAAGGACCTTCTGTGCATCGGGCACCTTGTTGGGCGCCTGGGAGTTGTCATAGGTCTGACCGCTATGGAACGGGTTGGTGAGGGTAGCGCTGCAACGGAAGCCATTCTCCAGCATGTATTTCAGTGACATCTCGGAGTGGTTGGTGAAGAAACCGTCCATATAGACAGGATGTGACTGCGGCGTGGTGAAGGTGGTGTAAGCTGTAGGCTGCACGGTGACGTTGAGAAGGTCGTCGAACTGTGTGCCGTTCTCACCCCAGAAGTTGACATAGTAGCCCATGTACTTAGCTGTCTGAGCATAGCTGTCGAAAGAGTAAGGATGGTTAATCATACCACTCTTGCGAATCATGTAAGCCTGCCAGGGGGCGTTCATCTCCGGATAGTTGTTGGGCGCACCTGCGACGGAAGGACCGATGATATGAGCACCGTGATCCTGTGCCCACTTGATGAAGGCGGCATAGCCCGTGGGGGTGTTATAGTTGAGGTCGGTAGAACCACCGTCGCTGAGCCACAGGAGATAGCACATTGGAATCTGACCTTTGAAGACGTTGTAGGCACGGTTCAGAGCGTCGAAAGAGAAGGTCTGCAGGATGACCTTTCCGTTGGTGTTGCCCACGTTGACCTTACCATTCACATAGAACGGAGCGTTGGCAGCCTCTTTCTTGGTGATGATGTTCCAGCCCCAGTCGTCGAGGATGTTGTACACACGAATCTCAATATCCTTGGGGTTCAGCCAGGACTCCTTGAACTCAGGATAGATGCCCGGTCGATTGCCAACATCGGCAGGGTCGTCGACATAAGCCGGAGCTGCTGCCCAGGATGACTGGCCGTTCTTGTCACCGAAACTGTATTCTACAAAGTCCATGTACTTGCTGGCCTTAGAGCCTACGACACTGGCATCGTCATTCTTCACAGCTGCCTTAGCTGCCTTGTAGATCTCACCAAGCGTCATGTTGGCATACTCGGGCTTGATGCGATAGCTCAGCACACGGCGGCCATTAGCGTCACGGTTGAGCTTCTTACCCATGGCATAGTTGATCTGGTCTTGGAGAGCCGATACATAGAGACCATCGCTATACTGGATGCTAGGCACGCCGTTGTTGTAGACCACCTTTCCATTGTGTTTAGCAGCAAAGGAGCTGCGGCCCTGGGCGGGGGTATCGTCATTGAACCACTTGCCGGCATCGAGCATGAGAATCTCGGCATAGTAGTAGGACATGGCGTAGTTGGCACGGAAGTCTGCCTCGTCGCGGTTGTACTGCTCCTGGATGTCCTCCTCAGTGAAATGCTGAGAGCCGTCGGCATTGCGGAAGGAGCGATAGAAGTCCTTACGACAGAGGGGCATAGCATCGGAGAAGACATCAGCGATGTTTGTGGTGCGCTTGAAGTTCTCGTCGTGGTTAGCCAACACGACGCCGTCCTTGGTGACCTGCATGTCGCTCTCCAAATAGTCGGCGCCCATGTTACGGGCCCAACGCCATGCAGCTTCTGTCTCCTCAGGAGCCCAGAAGGTGGTACCACGGTGGGCAATACAAGCATAAAGAGGGACGTAGTCGCGCACGGCGGCCATCTCTGGGGAGATATGCTGCACTTCAATACGCTTGGCGTCATTGTTCACATCCGTAAACTGCTGCTCGTCAGAGCAGGAGTTGAGGGTAGCAAGCATGGTGAGGCCTGCGAGACCCGTGAGAATAACGTTCTTAGTCATAGAAAAGTTGGTTTGGTTATATATTAGTTATTTCTTTTTTTAGTCTTTGCCTTTCAAGGCCTTTCTTCTTATTCTTGTACTTTTTTTACTTTTTTACTTTTTTACTTTTTTACTTTTTTACAAGGTACTGTTCTTTCTTATAGGTGAGTCCCATGAAGAAGACTGACATCACGCAGGCCCCGATGAGCAGGACGAAGGTCCAGTCCCATCCGGCATTCTCTGCCACGAAGCCGATGACGACATTTGCCAGGATGGCGGTGCCGAAGACATAGCCCATGAACCCGGTGAGTCCGGCTGCCGTGCCGGCGGCATTCTTTGGTGCCAGGTCGAGGGCCTGGACGCCGATGAGCATCACAGGACCATAGATGAAGAAGCCGATGCCGATGAGACAGAAGATGACAACATTGATATTGGTGAAATTCTGCCAATAGACGAAGATAAGAACGGCGACAACGGCCATGAAGAGGATGGTGGGCAGCGCACGGCGACCATGGAAGACGTGGTCGGAGAGCCAGCCGCAAATGATAGTGCCGGGGATGGCGGCTATCTCGTAGGCGAAGTAAGCCCATCCGGCATCCTTGATATTAATGCCCTGCTCGGTGAGGATGGTAGGTGCCCAGTCGAGGCAGCCGTAGCGTACCATATAGACGAAAGCGTTGGCAAAAGCAATATACCATAGGAAACGGTTGGTGAGGACGGTGCGGAAGATCTCCTTTGTGGAGAGCACCTCCTCAGACTTGGCGTCGTAGGTATCGGCATAGTCGTTGCGCCACTTCTCCACAGCGGGCAGACCACACGACTGCGGGGTGTCGCGGATAAGACAGTAGGCGACGATGGCCACGAGGATGGCGACGCAGGCCGGGAAGAGGAAGGTTCCAATGAGGAAGTAGCGCTGGGCGTCGGCACCATAGAACCAGGAACCGAACCACATGGCTCCATAGACGGACATTGGTCCGACGAGGGCGCCTCCGACATTATGTGCACAGTTCCAGAACGACATCCATGTACCACGCTCCTTGATGGAGAACCAGTGGGTCATGACGCGTCCACAGGGAGGCCAGCCCATACCGTTGAACCAACCTACAAGGAAGTTTAGTACGGCCATAAGGACGATGGCAGCTGACTTGTGCTCGGCACCTAAGCACTGGATAGGCACAATCATGAACATCATGGAGATAGCGGCTAAGACAAGTCCTAAGGGCAGGAACCGGCGCGCATTGCTGCGGTCGGAGATGCTGGCCATGATAAACTTGGAGAATCCGTAAGCAATAGCATTCATCGACAGCACGACGCCCAACTCTCCCTTCTCAAAACCGAAGGGGGCCAGCATCGGGATGGCCATAGAGAAGTTCTTACGAACGATGTAAAATCCGGCATAACCAATGAATATGCCAAAGAATACTTGCCAACGCAAACGCTTATAACGAGCGTCGGCTTCTACTCCTGTCTGCTCCGGCTTATAAGCCGGCGGGGTCAAAAAGTTCCACATATAGCTTTTAATCTTTGTTTATTTTATTTCCAAAAATAAGATGCAATAGCATCTACAATTCGAATAGATTCCATACTTTCAAATCAACAGAGAATATCCCCCGAAACATAAAAGTATCGAATATAAATATCCAAATCGATTTACGTTACGAAACATATGAATGTATTTTTAGTATTTAAAGTTTAAATTGTTTCGTTGCAAAAATAGGGAATTTGTAACAACATTGTACCATAATGGGGATAAGTTTAACTTTTATTTACGGTATAATGATGCTTTTTAACATTATAGTACATTCTTCAAATGTTTTTACAGGCAGCGACCTACTTTATCAAAGGTCATAAACATATCAGGCTGACTTCAAAAGCAAAACCCTGCCAGGAGGAAAAAGAAAGTCTTGTCATGTAGGAATCTATGCAAAAAAATTGAAGAAAATTTCGCTCCGTTAAAAAATTGCACTGTTACTGGGTCTTTACTCTGTCTCAGAGCAGTGAGAAAGACCGTCGGTGGTAGGGTGTGACACCATACTTCGCGATGGCGTCACGGTGTTCCTTAGTGGGATAGCCTTTGTTTTTCCCCCAGTCGTGCATAGGATATTCCAGCGCGATGGCTCTCATGTAGTCGTCACGATATGTCTTTGCCAGGATGCTGGCAGCAGCGATAGCCTGGTAGCGGGCGTCGCCATGGACGATACAGGTATGGGGCAGATAGCGGTTGAAAAGGATGGCATCCGGATCTGTTCCCTTATCGGGATAGGGATCGAAGCGATTGCCGTCGATGATAAGCGCTTCGGGCCGCACGGTGAGTTGGTCGAGGGCGCGGTGCATGGCGAGGAAGCTGGCGTGGAGGATGTTGATGGTGTCTATCTCCTCGGGAGTGACGACGCCCACAGCCCAGGCCACAGCATCGCGCTGTATCTCTTCGCGCAGGGCATAGCGCCGTTTCTCGGAGAGTTTCTTCGAGTCATTGAGGGCTGGGTTGTCATAGTCACGAGGCAGGATGACGGCAGCAGCATAGACACTGCCCGCTAAGCAACCGCGTCCCGCCTCATCACATCCCGCTTCTATCTTGTCAATATAATAATGTGGAGATAACATGTATAAGGTGTTGGGTGTTAAGTGTTAGGTGGTGGGTGATGGGTGATAGGTGTTAATGGTTTGTCCCTCGGTGGACCTGTGGTTTATTAGGACAGCCTCAGGGTGGGTGCTGACCCTATGGTGAAAACAGTCAAACCATTAACACCCAACACCCACCACCTAACAGCTAAACCTTCGGCACCTTCTCCAAGTTCTTCTCTATTTCCTCATCAGAGACGGTGTAGTTGGTGAGGTCGCCGTTGATATAGCTCATATACGACGGCATGTCAATAAGACCGTGCCCAGAGAGGTTAAAGAGGATGACGGGAGCCTTACCCTCGATATTTGCACGCTTGACTTCGCGAATGGTGGCAGCAATAGCATGGCAACTCTCCGGTGCGGGAATGATACCCTCGGTCTGGGCGAAGAGGACGCCAGCAGCAAAACTCTCTAACTGTGGGATGTCCATACCAGCCATCATTCCGTCTTTGAGGAGCTGTGAGATGATGACACCGGCACCATGGTAGCGGAGACCGCCGGCATGGATGTTGGCAGGCTTGAAGTCATGGCCCAGAGTGAACATCGGCAACAGCGGAGTGTAGCCAGCCTCATCGCCGAAATCATATTCGAACTTTCCCCTTGTCAGCTTCGGGCAGCTGTTGGGCTCGGCAGCAATGAACTTTGTATCCTTATGTGTGCCATCGAAGACATGCCGCATGAAGGGGAAGGCAATGCCGCCAAAGTTAGAGCCGCCACCAAAGCAAGCAATGACCTCGTCGGGATATTCTCCAGCCATCTCCATCTGCTTCTCAGCCTCCAGGCCGATGACCGTCTGATGGAGGGCAACATGGTTAAGGACCGATCCAAGGGTGTACTTACATCCCGGTGTCGTTGTGGCAAGCTCTATAGCCTCGGATATGGCGGTACCTAAGGACCCCGGGTGATTGGGATCGCGCGTAATAATGTCCTTACCTGCACGTGTTGACATCGACGGCGACCCCTCAACGGTGGCGCCAAAGGTGCGCATGATCATCGAGCGGTAAGGCTTCTGCTGCATCGTAATCTTCACCTGATAGACAGCAGCCTCCAAGCCGTAGAGCTTGGCGGCATAGCTCAGAGCCGCGCCCCACTGTCCGGCCCCCGTCTCCGTGGTGACATTGGTGTCACCCTCCTGCTTGCAGTAATAGCACTGGGGCAGAGCGGAGTTAATCTTATGAGAACCCAGGGGATTGGTAGACTCGTTCTTGAAATAAATATGTGCATTGGTACCCAAAGCTTTCTCCAAGGCGTAGGCACGGACCAGCGGAGTGGCACGGTAGTAACAGTATTGATCGCGGACCTCGTCAGGGATGTCTATCCACGAATGCTCCTGGTCAAGCTCTTGGCGCGAGCATTCTTCATTGAAGATATGTGCCAGGTCCTCAACATGAAGGGGCTGATGGGTAGCAGGATTGAGCGGTGGCAGCGGTTTATTGGGCATGTCGGCCTGAATATTGTACCACTGACGGGGAATGTCGGTCTCGTCTAAAAGAAATTTCTTACGATTCATAGCTGTTGTTTTCTGGGTTGTATGATTTTGCTTTCTACCTGCAAACTTACATATATTTCTGCAAATTAATGGCATGGACGGGTGAGAAAAAGTTCAGAAAGCGGAAATAATAGCATTTTATCAGCTTAAATAGACAGATAACCCTTAACTTTGCAAGCATAACGCAATAAAAGAAAGGTAAGATGATGACAATACGTAGGATTCAACAGCGCGACGATGCTCGCATTGCCGAGATTATCCGTGGTGTCACCCAACAACTAATTTCCCCACCACCTAACTTCTAAAGTTATTCAGTCGCTCGAAACGCTCCTTGATCGTCTTGCGGCCTCGGAAGATGTTGACTTTTACCTGATCTTCTGTGATGCCGAGGATGGTGGAGATGTCTTTATACGATTTACCCTCGAAATCACGGAGCTGGATACAGCTACGCTGCTTCTCAGGCAGGGAGTCAACGATATTCCTTACGATGTTCAGAGAGTCGTTGTCGATAGCCTGCTGTGAGGGTGTCGACGATGTCTGCTGTGGCTCAGCGGCAAGAGCCGATGATGAGCCTGAGCGGGGGTCAGCCTTTGCCGTCATCATCTCATCGAGGCTCACTACGCTGTGATTGCCACGCTTCACACTATCAAGAGAAAGATTGCGACAGACGGTGAAGCAGAAAGCCTCGATGTTGTCAATAGAATCCCACGTATCGCGCCGGTTCCATACCTTGATGAGCGTTTCCTGCACAATATCCTCAGCCTCGGCACTGTTGAGCGTGATGCGCAATGCCAGGCGATAGAGTTGATTTTTCAGAGGAAGGATATCATTGCGGAAACTGATCATCTGCTGTTCGTATCAAAACTTAATGAATCACCGTGCCGGTATCAGTGCCGATGGCATCGGCCTTGGTGATGACGACACGCTTCACGCCCGACTCCACAGCCACGAGCGCATTCTCCAGCTTCGGTCGCATGCCCCCCGAGACAGTGCCGTCAGCTACGAGAGCTTCGAAGTCCTTCCGTGTGATGGACGGAATGACGCTGGCGTCATCGTCAGGATTGGCGAGAACACCCGGCTTCTCAAAGCAATAGACGAGGGTGACATTAAAGAATGGCGCCAAGGCCTTCGCCGTCTCGGCAGCAATGGTGTCGGCATTGGTGTTGAGCAAGTGTCCCTGGCAGTCATGGGTCAGTGGTGCCATGACAGGCGTGACACGCTGGTTGATGAGCGTTGCCAAGGCCTGGCCGTCAACGAAGTCGACATCACCGACGAAACCGTAGTCAACGAGTTCGCTGCTGCCCTTATCGGGATTGTCCACCTTCACGGGCGGACGCTGATGGCTGCGAATGACGTTCATGTCGGCGCCTGTGAGACCGAGGGCGTTGACGCCACGCCCCTGCAGACGGGCCACGATGTTTTTGTTGACGAGCCCGCCGTAGACCATGGTCACCACTTCGAGCATATCGGCATCGGTGACACGTCGGCCTGCCACCATCTTCGTCTCTATACCCAAGACAGCAGCTACCTTTGTAGCGCGGCGACCACCGCCATGAACCAAGACTTTGGCACCCTGAATCTTGGCAAAGTCGTCAAGGAGACGGCTCAGACGGGCCTCGTCCTCAACGATGGCACCGCCTACCTTTATAACTGTCAAATCCTGCATGATAGTAGCGTTTTATTCTAAGTAAGTATAACCGTAGAGACCAGATCGATAGGTGGACAGGAACTCTTTACCCTCCTCGAGGGAGAGCTTGCCCTCCTTGACACTCTTTGTCACCCACTGCTCCAACTGACGCACGAGTTTCTTGGGATTGTACTGCACATACTCCAGCACTTCCTCCACCGTCTCACCATCGATAATCTGGTCGATATGATAGCTGCCATCCTTGACGGTGATGTGTGCTGCCGTAGTATCGCCAAAGAGGTTGTGCATGTCGCCAAGAATCTCCTGGTAGGCACCCACGAGGAAGACACCGATATAATACGGCTCACCATCACGCAGTGCATGAACCGGAAGGATGCTGGCCTGGGAGCCGTCTACGGCGAAGTTGGCCACCTTACCGTCAGAGTCACAGGTGATGTCCTGGAGCGTGCAGTTGCGTGTCGGCTTCTCGTCAAGACGCTCGATAGGCATGATGGGGAAGAGCTGGTCAATGCCCCAACAGTCAGGAAGCGACTGGAAAAGAGAGAAGTTGCAGAAATATTTATCTGCCAAGAGGGTATCCATGCCACGGAGCTCGTCGGGGACGTGCTTCATGCGCTTGGCCATAGAGTCTATCTCATGGCAAACACTCCAGTACATAGCCTCAACCTCGGCCCGCGTCTTGAGGTCTACCATGCCATGGGCGAACATGTCGAGGCAGTCCTCACGAATCTGGTCGGCATCGTGCCAGTCCTCCAACATCGACTTCGGGCTGATGTTGCACCAGATGTCGTAGAGGTCGCGGACGAGCTGATGGTCGGTAGGCTTAGCCTCAAACTCCTCGGGCATCTCGGGCAGGGAAGCCACGCCAAGGACATCGAGGATGAGCACGGAGTGGTGGGCGGC
>OKRY01003838.1_pt1 | contig 10840 bp, 8 predicted proteins | sample 1601121 | NCBI WGS metagenome assembly OKRY01 (sample SAMEA3541546, study PRJEB24748) | human gut metagenome | biome: human gut; feature: human-associated habitat; material: faeces | place: China | collected 2012
GAACCGAACAGATACAGAGCAACCATATTATTAATAAAATGTGGCAAATTAGCATGCAGGAACATATAAGTCAGAAGCCTTATATATTCTTTATTATTATGAATATACTGGTAATTAAGTCCACCTGTTTCAAAATGATCACTGCCTGCTATTATGCACATAATGCCTGCAAGCAGATTGGCAAGGATTATAATAAGTACAACAGGAATGTTCCTAAGACTGACTTCTGAATATCGTTTCTTTTGACTGTGTTGATAAAAATCTTCAGGATTAATTCTGTCAGATTTAATCTCGTATACTTCATCATCAAGATGAAGGTCATCAAATCCATTGGGCTTAAACTCGCTTTGATAGCTGTTATGATAGTTGTTATTGTAATCTGGTTCCATAGAATATTTCTCCCCTCATGTTAATTTTCCACTCTACAAAAAAAGAATTCAGCATTACACTAAATTCTTTTTCATTATAACATATTGGGTCAATATGTGTTATTTAATATGAAGCTGTGCATTAATAATAATTCTGTGAGGACCATCCATTTTAGCTTTAATACTTCCTTTATGCTCGGAAACAATAGCCTTTGCAATCGAAAGACCAAGGCCATAGCCGGTTATCTTAGCGGATGTTGAATCAGCCCTGTAGAATCTGTCAAACATTCTGTCAGTCAGGTTTTTATCAATATTATCAACATCATTGCTTACGATTAAAACAATATAGTTTCCTGAGGAAGATAATTTAAAGTCTATGTTACCTTTAACTGATGAATATTTAAATGCGTTATCAAGAAGAATTGTAAATAACTGCCATACTGATGATGCGTCACCACAGCATGTAAGATCAGGTGTAATATCATAGGTAAAGTGTTTACCTGAATCAAGTGCAAGTGCGTTATAAGAGTGCACAGCTTCTTCTGCAAGGTCAGAAACAGGAAAAGCAATACGTTTTATATGACCGTTGCGCTCATCCATTCTTGCAAGTGATACAAGACTGTTAGTCATAGCTGTAAGATTTTCTGCTTGCTTCTTTATATCTTCAATCCATTCATTATCAGGATTATCCATCTGTAATATATCAGCATCAGCTCTTATTACTGTAATCGGAGTCTTCAGCTCATGACTTGCAGAGGTTATGAATTCTTTCTGCTTGCGGTGTGCTTTTGCAATAGGCATGACGATAAGCTTTGAAGTAAATATAAGAATCAGGAGCATAACTGCAATACCTACACATGATGATTCTATAAGAGAAACAGCTGTTTTCTTAACATCATCTATCATATTACTTCGAAGCACGAATACAGCAATTGTACGTTTCTCTTTTTCATATATGCAATATCTGTAACCATTGTAAAATCCATCAAGTTCGCCAGTTTCATATGCTTCATGATATATTTTCAAAGCCTCATATTCAGAAATATCAGATATGTTATCGATATTAATGGTTCTGGGGCGGTTATCTTTACCAAATGTAATATAGAAATACCTGGCATCTGCTTTAATTGGCTTCTTATCTAAAATATTAATATATATAGATGAAACAAGATGGTCGGATTTAGCGACCATCTTATTGTATGTGTTTCTGACACTTGTATACACTATAAATCCCTGCATAATTATTACAACTGCCATTGAAAGAACAATAAATTGTATTCTTAAGCGGGTAAGCATTTTCTCATTATAATTAGATGCTTTATTATTTTTTGACATTATATACCTTCTTTATATTAGTTGTTATTTTTTAAATAATATCCCATATTTCTTCTTGTAGCAATAGAATAATCAGACTTTAAAGCTTCAAGTTTTCTCCTGAGATAAGATATATAAGTCCATACGGTGCTGATATCAGAATCAGATTCACTGTCCCAGATTTTCTCCATAAAATGTTCTGCCGAAATAACCTGAGTTTTATTATTCATGAACATCAGCATCATCTGATATTCCTTATTAGTAAGAAGAAATGAACCTGAAGGAGAAGATAGTTCACATGTAGTTGTGTTCAGCGAAATATTTCCAAGTGTAATGACATTATCCTGTTGTTTTTCAGAGCGTGTAAGTACACGGATTCTTGCAAGCAGTTCTCTTGTGTCAAATGGTTTTGTAAGATAATCGTTAGCACCATTATCAAGCCCTTCTACTTTATCATCAATCTCGGTCTTGGCTGTGAGCATAAGAACAGGAATGTTGCTGCCACGTTTTCTTATATTCTTTAAAGCTGTAATTCCATCCATTACCGGCATCATAATATCCATAATTACAGCATCATATATATCTTCTTCCAGATAATCAAGGGCAATCTGACCATTTTCAACGCAGTCAACAGAATAATTATTCTTCTGTAATATAGTTGATACAGCCCTTGATAATGAGCGGTCATCTTCAACTAGTAATATTCTCATATATAATCCTCCAGTCGAATAATATTAATTCCAGTAGTCAAGTTCTATACCTTTTAAGTATATAGCTTTGGCTTTGGAATAATATCCATAAGAGTTAAAATGTGTGAAATCAGCACGAATCTGTTCAGGAAGATTGCCTGTCTGTATATCAATTATATCATTCTCGGTTGGTGTAAGTCCACAGTCAGATAGTGCATTTTTCATAAGGTAAAGTCTTGTGTTAAGGAAATGTTCTCCAAATGCATGATACAGAGCTTGTTCCCATAATGTTGCATGAAGTCCTGCATAATTACCATTACTATCGTATACATCCTGATATATGTCAGCTGATTCTCCCGGATTATCAGTATCGCCAACAATTATATAATCAGCATAATAGCTGTTATCTATTATATTCTGATATTGTCTTATAAGTTCATCATAATCATTCTCCCAGCCACCATTACTTCCCATCTCAAGAATAAGAATATCATTGCGGTGATCATAAGCTGCCTTAGGAATAACCCTTGTCCATGCGTTAATATACATTTCAGTTACAGAATCACAGTCTGCATCAGAACATATAGAAATATATAAGCCTTCATCGGCTCTTTCGACATAACATAAAACATCATTAATATATACTGTGTCCGGATATGTGTTATCTTCATATCCATATCCGCTGTAGTCATCCATATCGATTGTTTCTTCATTTTCATCAACAAATTTTACATAAGCTAATGAGTGGTCGGTTATATAGATATCACGGTCAGTGTATATTGGAATTCCGCCCGCACGTAAAGAAATCTGATATGAACTCTCACCACCTACACCAAAGTTGTAGGTATTGATTGATGTAAAATATTGCAGAGCAGATGGAGTTGTAAAGTAAGATATGTCTTCAATACCATTATCAGAGTATATATATGCTTCGTTACATCCAGCTCCCTGCATCATACTATCACCCCAGCATGTTATGCTGCGTTCAGGGATTTCATCATCTAATACTGATTCATTAGTGTAAGACTCAAGAACAATATTATCATTATTAGATAAAATGCATTCGGGCTGAGAGCTGTTTAATGTTATCTTAGATTCTTTTCCAGAACATCCTGTTAAGAACAGGCTTAATAATATAGTACATATATTTAATAAAGCAAAAAGGTTTTTTTTCATATGAATTTCTCCAATCTGATATCTTTTATCTTTGTTCTGACATTAATATAAAATATCAACCTAAAATTAATTTAAAAAATATTCACTAATCATCAATAAAATGGTAAAATATTAAAATATGTTTAGATAATGGAGGCAGATTATTATGGATTCAACATTAAGAAGAACATGGGCTGAAATAGATATGGATGCACTTGCACATAATTATGAAACATTACGGAAAAGAATTGGAGAAAATGTTAAGTTTTTAGGCGTTGTAAAAGCGGATGCTTACGGACATGGTTCTGTACAGGTAAGCAGACTTTTACAGGAGTCCGGAGCAGATTATCTTGCAGTAAGCAGTATAGATGAAGCTGTAGAATTAAGACACAATGGTATTACAATGCCGGTTCTTATACTTGGACATACACCTAAGGAAGAAGTATCTGAGCTTATTAAGAATAATATAACACAGGCTGTAACATGCAGGGCTAAGGCACTTGAATACAGTGAGGAAGCTGTTAAATGTGGTGGTACATTAAAGATTCATATTAAAGTTGATACAGGAATGTCAAGACTTGGATATCTGTGTGACGGAGATTATTTTGAAAGTGGTGTTGAAGGAATATGTGAAGGCTGTACTCTTCCGGGTCTTGATGCTGAGGGAATATTCACACATTTTGCAGTATCCGATGAATTTGGAGAAGAATATGAAAGCTATACTAAGCATCAGTTTGAATTGTTTACCAGTGTGATTGATGAAGTTGAGAAAAAACTTGGAAAGAAATTTAAGATAAGACACTGTGCCAATACAGGTGCTGTTTCAAGATATCCTGAAACATGGCTTGATATGGTAAGACCAGGACTTCTGCTCTATGGCTATGGAGATTTTGCACAGGAGCTTGGACTTAAGCCTGTTATGTCACTTAAGACAACAGTTAGCACAATCAAGACTTACCCTGCCGGAACAGCAATAAGCTATGGAGGAATATACAAGACTGACAGAAAGACAAGAATGGGAGTTGTTCCTTATGGATATGCTGATGGATATTTCAGATGCCTTTCTAACAGATATGAGCTTATGACAGAAGAAGGTCCTGCTCCACAGAGAGGCAAGATATGTATGGATATGTGTATGATTGATCTTACAGATAAAATGAATGTTGACGTTGGTAGTGAAGTAGAGATATTTGGTAAGGCTAATCCTATTGAGCATATGGCACAGCTTGCAGGAACAATTCCTTATGAGCTTACATGTGCAGTAAGTAAGCGTGTCCCTAGAATGTACATAAAGGATGGCAAAGTTTATGAAAAAGAATTATTGTTAAGAGGATAAATGAATGAAGAAAATATTATGTGTATTAATGTCCTGTTTATTGTTTGTGATGGCAGGATGTAGCGGGCATAGTAAGAATTTGAAATTTGGTGCAGCAGATATAGGCGGAGTGTATTATTCGTTTGCAAGCACGTTTACACAGCTGGCAGATAAAGAGATTGATGGATATACATTTGAAACAAAGACTACTGCTGGTTCGGTTGCTAATTTAAGGCTTATATCTGATGGGTATATAGACCTTGCTATTGTCCAGGCAGATCTGTTAAGTGATGCATATAATGCAACTGGCACATTTGCTGATAAAAAATACCAGAAGGGTTACAAAGCGGTTGCTTCCCTTTATACAGAATGCTGCCAGATTGTTGTAAGGAAAGATTCTGGAATCACAGGTATTGATGACCTGATTAATAAAACTGTAAGTGTCGGTGCATCAGAGTCAGGATCTGAAAAGAATGCAGAGCAGATATTAAAGATGAGTGGAATTACTGACGAGCTTATTAATAAGGTCAATATGGATTATACAGAAGCTGCTGAAAAACTTAAAGCTGGAGAAATTGATGCATTTTTCTGTACAGCAGGAACAAGAACAGAAGTTATTGGACAGTTATCTAAGGAATGTGACATATGTCTTATAAGTCTTGATGACAAATGCATAGACAAGATGTTATCAGCGTATTCTCTTTGTGAAAAATATACTATTCCGGCAGGAACTTATAATGGTCAGGATTCTGATGTGACAACTATTGGTGTTAAGGCAGTTCTGATTGCAAAGCAGTCACTCTCAGACGATGTTATTAAGAATGTGACTAAGACAATATATGAGCATGCTGATGATTTTAAGTATGCTACATCTCTTGATATTTCATTTGATATAAATACGGCGGCTGATGGAGTAGATATTCCGTTCCATTCAGGTGCAGCAGCTTATTATACAGAGCGTGGCATCAATGTTTTGACAGAATAATTCTGTATATCAGGTTAATGCTATTAAAGAATGGAGAAATTTAATGAAGGTTCAGTTAGATATGTATCAGACGCTGGCTATTGCGGTACTTGTACTGCTTCTAGGCAGCTATTTACGAAAGAAAATTAAATTCCTTGAAAGGTTCTGTATACCGGCACCTGTTGTAGGAGGACTGTTGTTTGCTATATTTACATGTATATGTTATGTTACTCATATACTAGAGTTTTCATTTGATGACACACTTAAAGAAGTATGCATGGTATTCTTTTTTACATCCGTAGGATTTCAGGCTAATCTTAAAGTACTTAAAAAGGGCGGAAAGTCTATGGTGATATTTTTAGGATTAGTTATAGTACTTATATTTATACAGAATGGTGTTGCAGTAGGTTTATCTAAGGTTATTGGGCTTGATTCACTTATAGGAATGTGTACAGGCTCAATACCTATGGTTGGCGGACATGGTACTGCGGGTGCATTTGGACCGGTACTTGAAGATTTTAATGTTAAGGGTGCAACGACAATATGTACTGCTGCAGCTACATTTGGTCTTATATTTGGAAGTCTTGTAGGAGGACCATTAGGCAAGAGACTTATTGAGAAGAAAAACCTTTTAGATACAGCAATTCCAGAGGATGACAGTCTTCTTATTGAAGACGAAAAGAAGCATGAAAGACATTCCAGAATGTATGCATCAGCTGTATTCCAGCTTATTATTGCTATCGGTATAGGAACTATTTTTTCATGGGCTCTTACGAAGACAGGACTTACTTTTCCTATATATATCGGAGCCATGATTGCAGCTGCGCTTATGCGTAACATTGCAGAATATGCAGGAAATGGAAAGCTTGTTATTCATATGGGGGAAATTAATGACCTTGGAGGCATAAGTCTTTCATTATTTCTTGGAATGGCTATGATTACACTTAAGTTATGGCAGCTTGCATCACTGGCACTTCCACTTGTCATACTTCTTGGTGCACAGATAATGGTTATTGTTTTATTTACATATTTTATTGTATTTAATATTATGGGAAGAGATTATGATGCAGCAGTTCTTGTTGCAGGTACATGTGGATTTGGAATGGGAGCAACGCCTAATGCCATGGCAAATATGCAGGCAGTATGTGACAAATATGTTCCATCAGTTAAGGCGTATCTGTTAATACCACTTATAGGAAGTCTTTTTGCAGATTTCCTCAATAGTCTGGTTATAACTTTTTTTATCAATATATTATAATTATAGAGGAGTTAAACATGTTTAATATATTCAAAAAGGTAAAAAACAAAGTTGATACATCTGAAAAGGATTATAGTCTGTCGTATGATAATCTTGCTATTCCTGAGATACATAAGAAAGATTCAGACAGTGAAAAAGATGATGCGGATATATCATCAGATATTGTCCCGGATGATAATACAGATAAGCCACATGTCACATATGACAGCCTGGCAGTTCCAGAAGTGCATTTTAGAAAGAATAAATAAAAATAATGGAATGATATCACTAAAGGTATCATCCCATTATTTTTTATTAACCCTCAAGAACTTCTTCAATATTCTTAAGAATCTCTTCTTTATCAAATGGCTTGGTAATAAAACGTTTGGCACCAAGCTTAAGAGCCTCAATTACTTTGTGCTGCTGTCCTGCAGCAGTTATCATAATTACTTTGGCATTAGAGTCATAAGCTTTAATTTCTTTAAGAGCTTCTGTTCCGTCCATGTTAGGCATTGTAATATCAAGTGTAATTATATCAGGGTAATATGTCTTATAAGCAAGTACACCCTCTAATCCGTCAGTTGCTTCAGCTAATACAGCGTAACCGGCTTCTTCAAGAATATCACGCAGAATCTTTCTTGACATTCCGGAATCATCAACGATAACTACTGTTCCTTTGCTGTCTAATGTAACTTCTCCACCTGCTTTTGCCATAATCTTTCTTACAACAGGCATATCTCCAGCTTTGGTTTCATCAGAGGCAGATATGAAAAGCAGAACTTCACTGTCATGTATATGAATAGGAAGTACATAAGCATCTCCTTTGGCAAACTGATTTTCATAAGCAAACTGTGGAGTAATCTCTAACATGCTGCCCTTCTTAGAAATTGCTGTTGCAAACAATCCGCTTATACAGTTAGTAAATTCACCTATAGCATCATATACTTCTATTCCAAGATTAGATATATTACTATGAGAGAATCCATTAGCTATATCAACTATAGCTGTCTGTTCACCAACACTTGCAAAACCAACAATAATATCAAGGTCACCTTCTAATTTCTGACCTGCAAGACATCTGTATTCAAGCTGTGAAATATGCTTAATTCTGTCTATATAGAAATCAGATGTTACAAATCTTTCAATATTAGCAAGTGCAAGCCTGCATATATCAGTTACATATGACTTTGATGAAAAGGCAAATATTGGAACAATCTGTTCTAAATCATCATTCTTAAGACCATCCATATCCTCATCAGTAAAACCATGCTCCTTCTGGAATTCCTTAAGAAGCTCGTCAACCTTCGATACCGATATATCTGCTGCTTCTGAAAGAACAGAAAGGAATATTGCATAGGCACTTCCCTGCTTTTTAAGAAGAGCATCTAACTGTTCTTCAGTCATATAACCCTCTCCAACAGCGATTTCACCAAATCTTGCATCCTTTGTTGTCTGTAAATGATTAATTTCATTCGCCTGTTTCTCAGTAATAATACCATCAGCTACAGCAATTACACCAAGCTTTGCTCTTGATTCAGCAAGCCTTTCCATTATAGACTTGTATTTATCCCTGTCTATAATCTCTTTTTCAATAAGAAATTTACCAAATAATTGACAAAACATTACATATCCTCCTAAACATTCACGAAATATTAATTAAATATATTTTATCAGCATTAGTCGGATATGTAAAGAATGTGTCGATACAAATTATTGTAAAGCCTTGAATGCTTCATCAAGATCTTCAATGATATCATCAATATTCTCTGTACCAATTGAAAGTCTGATTGTGTTAGGCTTGATTCCCTGATCAAGAAGCTCAGCTTCGTTGCACTCTGAATGAGTTGTGCTTGCCGGGTGGATTGCTAATGACTTAACATCGGCAACATTAGCAAGAAGTGAGAATAACTCAAGGTTATCAATGAACTTCTGTGCTTGGGCAGCACCGCCCTTGATTTCAAATGTAAAGATTGAACCACCGCCGTTAGGGAAGTACTTTTTATAAAGAGCCTGCTGTTCTTCGTTAGTAGAGATTGAAGGATGATTTACCTTCTCAACTAATGGCTGATCCTTTAAGTACTGAACAACCTTTAATGCGTTCTCTACATGTCTCTCAACTCTGAGTGATAATGTTTCAAGTCCCTGAAGGAAGATGAATGAATGAACTGGAGAAATTGTAGCTCCTGTATCACGAAGAAGGATAGCTCTGATATATGTAACGAACGCAGCAGGTGCTGTATCCTTTGCAAAGCTAACACCGTGGTATGATACATTTGGCTCAACAAGCCATGGAAACTTATCAGCAGCCCCTACCCAGTCAAATTTACCACTATCAACGATTACACCGCCAAGTGTTGTACCGTGTCCACCGATGAACTTAGTAGCTGAATGGATAACGATATCTGCACCGTATTCAATAGGTCTTACAAGGTAAGGTGTTGCAAATGTGTTATCAACAACAAGTGGAATGTTGTGTGCATGTGCAATCTTAGCAATTCTTTCGATATCAACAACTTCTGAATTAGGATTTCCAAGTGTTTCAATCTGAACAGCCTTAGTATTAGGTTTGATTGCTGCTTCAATAGCATCATAATCAAAAGGATCTACGAATGTAGCTTCAATTCCGTAATCTGGAAGTGTATGTGCAAGAAGGTTATATGTTCCGCCGTAGATATTCTTAGCTGCTACGATGTGATCTCCTGCATGAGCAAGTGCCTGGAAAGCATATGCTAATGCTGCTGCACCAGAACCAACATAAAATCGTCGTTGTGCTTCAGTTCCTTGACAGTATATTGTTTACCACGGAACGTATATTCACGTCCTGCACTACGAGACGAACCAAATAAAACCAGGTTGTCCATCGGAAAATTTCTCTGTTCAAGCACACGCAAGAATTCTTGTCCTACGGCACCACTTGCACCAACAATTGCTACATTCATTTCAGCAAAAATTTTTAGTTTAAAAAGTTTGTATATTCGTTTACAATTTTTATCTTTGCGATTAATTAATAACAAGCTGTTATCAAACAGCGTGCAAAGATAAACAATTCTAAAACAAAACTGGCTGACTATGAAACAAATTTTACTTTTCTTCCTCGTTAATCTTCCTCTTTTGGTATTTTCGCAGTTTCAGGAGACGTTTGATGGACCAGGCATTACATCAAGAAATGCTTGGCAAGGAGATTTGTCCGATTTTATCATTAACGAAAACGGTTGGTTAGAATTAGTAGGAGATTCCGAGAAAAGTTCTTCTCAATTACAAGTATCATTAGCTTTTTCTGATACTATGGTATGGCAATTCGACGTAAAAATGGATTTCATTCCAAGCAACTATAACCATATTCGCTTTAATTTACTGACAGACAGATTATCAATAGTTGATATTGATGAAACATACTACGTACAAATAGGAAGTAATGATAAAACAATCAGTTTACGCCGTTTAAGAGAGACGGAAAGTAGCTCTAAACGATATATTGAACAAGAATTAGATATTTTAAAAACAGAAAATGTCAAATTAAGAATCAAAGTAACTCTCGAAAACAGTAAAAAATGGACACTGTATGTTCAAGAGGAAGGAAAATCCTTTTTTTCTACCATTGGAACTTTTGAACAAGAACTTCAGTCCAGACAATTGAAATATATTAAGTCTGGTTTTGATTTTCATTATTCTTCAAAGAAAAGAGGGCATTACATTGATAATATAGAGATTTCTTCACAAATCATTCCTACAGCAGAACCTGAAACTCCTATAGAAAGCGAGGTTCAATTTATCGATATTGAAGCTCTTACTTATGCC
>OKRY01003839.1_pt1 | contig 10838 bp, 10 predicted proteins | sample 1601121 | NCBI WGS metagenome assembly OKRY01 (sample SAMEA3541546, study PRJEB24748) | human gut metagenome | biome: human gut; feature: human-associated habitat; material: faeces | place: China | collected 2012
ATGAGCTTCATGGGCAGTTTATGTTTTGCGATTTTTTCCAGGCAAATCGTAAAGGCCTTCTTTTCCCGTTCTTTATTACGTTCTACTTGCCGTAAATCCTTGGGCGTTGCCTTGCGGATAATCGGCTTTAACGGCTGGACGACTTCCGACGCGGCGACACTGCGCGGGGCAATAGCTACCGTGCCAAATTCCATACCGCGGGCCGTTTCTACAATAACGCCGTCTTCTTCGGCCAAGGGAATTTCTGTCGGATCAAAATAATAGATTTTCCCTGCCGTTTTAAAACGGATGCCAACAACTATCACCTAATGCCCTCCTCGTTCTTTAATAAAGCGAATGCATACATAATCCCAAACCAGACGTCCATTGACGTGACGCCGCAGTGCTTCGCCGGCTTCATCGAGCACCTGCAGCAGTGAGAAAATACCTGCATCCGGCCAATACGGCAGCAGTGCCGTCAATTCTTCTCCATATTGCTGTAAGCGGAGCTGTGCCGCCGGCACGCCCCGGCGCAGGACTACCAGATCCCGCAGCAGCATGCTCAGCCAGCGGTATATATCAGCCGCGTCGGCCTCCGTCAACGAGGCTAAATTAAATTTTAATGTAGTAGTGATCTCGGTGGGACTCAAACCCACGACCTTCAGAACCGGAATCTGACGCTCTATTCAACTAAGCTACGAGACCAGAAATGGTGATTTGTCGGCAAACACCGCCTACCCTTTAGGAGTAACTGACTGCAAAAGTACGTTTTTTATTTCGAATAACCAAATATTTGGCACGTTTTTTTTCTATATATATAATGTATAGGGCGAAAAAGGCGTGAGAAAATCAGCAAAATGATACTGAAAATAGAAAAAATGCTATCATTTTGCGAAATATTTCCGAAAAACGCTTGCAGATTAACAATAAATTTGTATCTTTGCAGCGTGAAAGTAAGATAAACAGTAAAATAAGAAACTATAAACGATATATAATAGATAAAATGAGTAATCTGATAAAACCCGAAGGGTATAAGGCGCTGCTGGATATGCGCCAGACCGAAATGGGTATCAAAATGATAAAAGAGTTCTTCCAGCAGAACCTGTCCACAGAGTTGCGCTTGCGCCGTGTCACCGCCCCTCTCTTCGTACTGAAGGGTTTGGGTATCAATGACGACCTGAATGGAGTGGAGCGCCCTGTAACTTTCCCTATCAAGGATTTGGGTGATGCAAAGGCTGAGGTGGTTCACTCTCTGGCTAAATGGAAGCGCTTGACCTTGGCAGAATATGAGATAGAGCCAGACTATGGTGTCTATACTGATATGAATGCCATTCGTGCCGATGAGGAACTTGATAATCTTCATTCGCTCTATGTGGACCAGTGGGACTGGGAGGCTGTGATTACGAAGGATGATCGCACCATCGCATACCTCGAAGATGTGGTTCGCCGCATCTATGCAGCCATTCTCCGCACCGAGTTCCTGGCTTGCGAGCACTATCCGCAGCTGAAGCCTTTCCTGCCAAGGGAGATTCATTTTATCCATGCGCAGGATTTGCTCGATATGTATCCTGACAAGACTCCTAAGGAGCGTGAGGATGCTATCTGCAAGAAATACGGCGCTGTGTTTATCGAGGGTATCGGCGGAAAGTTGAGCGATGGAAAGAAGCATGATGGACGTGCTCCTGACTACGACGACTGGAGCACTGTAGCCGAGAATGGCAAGGAGGGATTGAATGGTGATATTCTGATCTGGTATCCTGTATTGGGCAGAAGCTTTGAGCTGAGTTCCATGGGTATCCGTGTTGATAAGGAGAGCCTGCTTCGCCAGTTGAAGCTGGAAGGCAAGGAAGATAGAGAGAAACTCTATTTCCACCAGCAGCTCCTCAACGACAAGTTGCCATTGAGTATCGGTGGTGGTATCGGTCAGAGCCGTCTCTGTATGGTGCTGCTCCACAAGGCGCACATCGGCGAGATTCAGGCTAGTATCTGGCCGGAAGATATGAGAAAAGAATGTGAGAAGGCTGGGATGCCGCTCATCTAATGATAAGAAAGATAATAAATATAATAAATATAATAAATATAAGAAAGATAAGAAATGTAAGAATGATAAGAACAGATTGTTAGTTGGAATCCAGGTCATATCAACATAGTTTTTTTATGAATATCAGAGAGATTCTCTATAAAGAGAGTTATCAGCATAAGATATAGTTGAGAGAGAGATCAACATAAGATCATAAGATTTAGTAAAGAGAGATTGTCAACATAAAATATTTCCAGGATCAACATACGGTTATAGGTTCATAAATATTATATAAAAAGAGAATCCCGACCCTCCTTTTTCTTGGAGAGTCGGGATCATCATTTTATGATTGTTCTTTTCTGAGATTTTCCGAATTGTTTCCGAATTGTTCTCGAATTGTTTCCGAATTATTTCCGAAAAGAACTAGAAGTAATAGGTGAAACCTATGGTGGCTGCACGGTTGCCGAAATGCTGACCGGCAATATCGTGGAACCTGCCTTCCAGAGTAAGATGCTTGCCTATGTTCTTATACACGCCCACCTCGGCATAGAGATTGGCTGGCGTATAGGCTGGCGTAAGCGTGTGGCGACGGGTGCACCAGATCATATTGGATGTCAGGCGCCAGCCAGCAGGCAATGACAACTGCGGAGCCAGCTTGAATATCGCAAAATTGCTGTATTTGCTGGTTTTAGAGTTCATACCTTCTTCGCCTCCGAAAATCTCAGCCTTTTCCCAGAAGTAATTCACTCCGGCGGTAATCCTCAGCATTCCCTTATGCCAGAAGGCTGTAGTTCCGATGCCCAGTGTGTTGTCGCGATCTACACCCGGAAGATCCTGATGGATATTCTTGATAGAACTGCTTACCACGAGATTCGGCTTGCTGTAGGTATGCTTCAGCTCAGCCACGTAGGCGAGGCGCTCGCTGATGTCCTTGGTGTAGTATGGACGCCAAGCCCCCTCCATGTCGCCTGCAGTAATGAAATCGCCAAAATCGGCATTGAAGATTCGGCGGCAGAATGTGCCCTGCAGGGTATGGCCCGGTGCAAAGTTGTGATATACGCTCACCGTGTAGCTATGGTTGTGGGTACTATGCTTCCAGGACTTTTCTGTGGCAATCTGCTTCGGACGGAAATTGATGGTGCGGAATCGGTCGCCCACCATGAAGCCCCATTTGCCGATGGTATAATCCAGCTGAGCATACAGGTCCTGATAGTTGGAGTGGTTGATGTAATCAGCCACACAGTTCTTCTCGATAGACAGTCCGCCCTCGAAACCGGCTGTAAGCCAGAGATTCTCGGAAATCACCGGAGTAACATATTCCACTACCATAAACGGATAGGTGGCGTGGTTGCGGTAAGGTGCCGCACTGGCATCTGCCGCATTTCCGCCGTTGTCGCTGATGTTCTCGGCACCCAGGGTAAAGAGGATGCTCGCTCCCTTCTCGCCCAGCAGGCGGGTATAGTCTGCCTGGAGATGGTAGGCGCGTACATAGTCGGTTGGCGTACCGGTAAAATGGTTTCGGGTGTAGGTCTGCATCGCATCCACTTCCAGCATGTCCTTTTCGGTAGGAGTCCAGAGGATGTTCATCTTGGCTCCCTCGTGCGAATAGTGATTGATGAGGCTTGAGCCTTCGTCTGGATTATCGCCCAGACTGTTGGATGTGCGCTGCATGTTGCCCTCTACGTGGGTCAGGATGCGCAGCTTGTCCTGCTGGCTCAATACGCTCACGATGCCCTTTCCGCCGCCATAGGTGTCGCCGAAGAGACCTACTCTTCCGCTCACTCCGTTCTCACCCTTGCGCAGGGTGATGTCAATCACCTTTTTCAGACTGCTGCATCCCTTCATCACCTCTGAGTTCTGGCAAACCTTGATGCTCTCTATCTCCCTCGCCTTGAAATGATGGAGCAGGGTAGCGTAGTCGAGACCATATTCCTGGTTGTCGATGCGGATGACGAACTTGCCGTAGAGATGGGCGAAAGGATCACCGCCGATGATGTTGTTGCCGTCCATCGTAATGACTTCGGGGCACATCATCAGCACATCGAGAAGCGATTCCTCGCCTGTGAGTTCCATTTCTGATACGTGCATGATGTAGCGGTCGCCGATGTGTTCTATCGGTGCCGCCAGTGTAGGATTAGTAAAGCCTCCGAGCGCCATGGCGAGCAGCAGGAGTCGGCTGGTTTTTATCATTTTATTTTTTCTCATACTTTCTTTTTAATGTTAAGTTGTAGCATTCAGATGAACAGAACCACTATCACTTCCAAATTCTCCATTATCCTGAAAATCCAATCTTAACTTTTCCTTAATTTCTCTCTAACTTCCCTTAATCTATGAATCTTCTCGTGATATCTCCATAGTTCTCGATGCGGCGGTCGCGCAGGAATGGCCACCAGCGGCGTACATCCTCGCTGTGCTTCAGGTCGATATCCACCACCAGACTCTCTTCCTCGTCATCGCTCGCACGATAGTGAAGCTCGCCCTGAGGACCTGCCACGAAACTGCTGCCCCAGAACTGGATTCCGCCGGTCTGACCGCTTGGGTCAGCTTCGAATCCCACTCGGTTTACAGCCACTACCGGCAAACCGTTTGCCACGGCATGACCTCTCATCACGGTAGTCCACGCCTCACGCTGGCGCTGCTGCTCCTCCTCTGTATCGTAGGTGGCATAGCCGATGGCAGTAGGGTAGAGCAGGATGTCTGCGCCCTGCAGCGCCATCAGGCGGGCAGCTTCCGGATACCACTGGTCCCAGCATACCAGTACGCCGAGCTTGCCTACGGAAGTCTGTATCGGCTTGAATCCGAGGTCGCCAGGGGTGAAGTAGAACTTCTCGTAGTAGGCAGGATCATCCGGAATATGCATCTTGCGATACTTTCCGGCTATGCTTCCGTCCTTCTCTATCACCACTGCCGTATTGTGATACAGCCCCGGAGCACGGCGCTCGAAGAGCGATGTAACGATCACCACGCCCAGATCCTTCGCCAGCTTGCCGTAGAATTCGGTAGATGGACCGGGTATCGGTTCGGCAAGGTCGAAATTCTCTACATCTTCCACCTGGCAGAAGTAGAGCGTGTTGTGAAGTTCCTGCAATACAATGAGTTCTGCGCCACGCTTCGCCAGGTCGATGATGCCCTCAGCGAGTCGGGTCTTGTTATCGGCGATGTCCGCCGTAATGTGAAGTTGTAATAATCCGAGTTTCATTTATGTCTGTGTTTTTTTCTAATACTTTATCTGATAGCCCCCTCCGGCAGCTGCATGGTGAGGCAGTGGATGCTTCCGTGCTGTCGGATGATGGTGAGCGAATCTACTCCTATCACGTCTCTGTCTGGGAAGGCAAGCTGAATCTGTCGCTTCGCCTCCTCGTCCTTCTCAGGCTGGTTGTAAGTAGGATAAATCACGGCACCGTTCAGAATCAGGAAGTTGGCATAGGTGGCAGGCAGTCTGTCTCCCTTGCTGTTCCTGTCTGTAGTCAGTCTGTCGCCCTCGTCATAGATGGCATCCGGCATCGGCAGCTTCAGCAGTCGGTAAGGGTATCCCTCGTAGGTGAAGAGCTTCTGCAGCTGCTTCTCCAGCGCCTGGAAGTCCTCATACTGCTCATCTTCCGCATCATCACACCCTACATATAATAAGGTGTCGTGCGGAGCCACTCTCACGATGGTGTCGATATGTCCGTCGGTATCATCACCCACCAGATTACCGTGGTCGAGCCATACCACATTTCTTACATGGAAGAAATTCCTGAGCTGGCTGTCGATGTTCTCGCGTGTGAAAGGCTGGTTGCGGTGAGGTGCCAGCAGGCACTGCGATGTGGTGAAGAGCGTACCCCTGCCGTCGCTCTCTATGCTTCCGCCTTCGAGCACGAAGCCCTGGTGGTTCTCCAGCGCCGCATTGAAGGCTCCCTGATAGTAGAGCTGCAGATTGATGGCATTGTCCTTCTTCCATGCGAATTTCTCGCCCCATCCGTTGAACTTGAAGTCGAGCAGATGGATAGGGATGATGTGCGAATTGTGTCTGCCGCGCGAAACCATGCTGATAGGTCCGTGGTCGCGTGCCCAGGTATCGTTGGTATCCATCTCGTAGAGGTGGACGCGGCTCATCTGTCCCTCCGACAGCTTTTCGGCGAGCATTCTCTGGGTGCTTTCCAGAATAGGTGTCACCACCAGCAGGTCTTCGTAGCGGGTGATGATGTCTGCGAGCTGCAGATACGTGTTGGTTATCTGTCTCAGATACGGCTTCCAGTCCGTTCCGCCGTGTGGCCACGTGAGCATGATGGCGCTCTGTGGTTCCCATTCTGCGGGAAGTGCGAAATCGCAAGGTAATATTGAGTGATGCATAAGCTTTTGTATTTTTAATGTTTTATGCGTGCAAATATACTAAAAAAATCGGCAACTTACATAATTTTTTGAAAATTTTTAGTGAAACGCTTGCTAATTTCGTGAGAAATGCGTAACTTTGCAGCCTAAATTATAAAATAAGACATATTAGGAGCGTGAAAATAAGAGAAGTAGTTGATGCCCTTGAACATTACGCGCCTCTGCCCTTGCAGGAAGGATATGATAATGCCGGCCTGCAAGTTGGATTGACAGAGGCGGTAGAAATGTCAGGGGCATTGTTGTGTCTTGACGTCACTGAGGCGGTGGTGGATGAGGCGGTCCAGAAGGGCTGCAACCTCATCGTAAGCCATCATCCGCTCATCTTCAGAAAGCTTTCCAGGATATCGGATGAGAACTATGTGCAGCGCACCGTCCGCAAGGCGATCAAGAATGATATTACCATCGTCTCCATGCATACCAACATGGATGCAGCGGCAGGCGGAGTGAACTTCAAGATTGCCGAGAAGCTGGGCCTGAAGAACGTGCAGTTTTTCGGTGGCGAGAAGGAAGTGGATGGCGTGAAGGGCGGCAGCGGCGTAATAGGAGAGATCTCTGACGAGGATATCCTGAAGGCTGCCCAGGCTGGCAGGCTTTCGGATGAGGTGAAGGAGCATTTCGCCGAGGGTATCGCTGCCGACGACCTGGTATTGCTGATCAGGGAGCGTTTTGGTGTGGAGTGCGTGCAGTGCAACCAGCTCTTGCGTCGCCCTATCCGCAAGGTGGCGCTCTGCGGCGGTTCGGGTTCGTTCCTGCTGGGCGATGCCATTGCGGCAGGAGCCGATGCCTTCATCACGGGCGAGATGAGCTACCACGAGTATTTCGGTCATGAGCAGGAGATTCAGATCTGCGTCATCGGCCACTATCAGAGTGAGCAGTTCACCAGCGAAATCTTCCGCAGCATCATCCTCTCTCATTTCCCAGATGCCAAGTGCTGCATCTCGGAGATCAATACCAATCCCATCATCTATCTATAAGATGAGATGATAGCCCCATAATGGTTGATATCCCCCATAATGGTTGATGTCCCCATGCGCCCTGTAAGGGCAAAAGCTTTAAAAAGAACAATAAAGGTTTAAAGATAAAATAAAGAAATTATGGCAAAGAAAGATCCTACAGATTTGACAGTTGAAGAGAAGTTGAAGGCTCTTTACCAGCTTCAGGTAACCTTGTCGGGCATCGACGAGAACCGCGAGTTGCGTGGTGAGCTTCCTCTCGAAGTTCAGGACTTGGAAGATGATATCGCCGGTCTCACCACTCGTATCGAGAACATCCAGCGCGAAATCGAGCAGTTCGACCATGCTGTTTACCAGAAGCAGAACGAGATTGCTGATGCACAGGCTAGCCTGGAGCGCTATCATGCGCAGCTCGATACCGTGAGCAACAACCGCGAGTATGATACCTTGAGCAAGGAGATCGAGTTCCAGGAGTTGGAAATCGAGCTTTGCAACAAGAAGATCCGCGAGGGCATGGCTAAGATGCGCGAGCGCGAGTTCGACCTTCACAAGGCTGAGGAGAAGAAGGCTGACCTGGAGCACGGACTGGTAGAGAAGCGTGCTGAGCTGGAAGACATCCTGGAGGAGACTCACGAGGAGGAGGAGCGCCTGAAGGAGAAGGCTCTCGAGCTTGAGAAGAAGATTGAGCCACGTCTGCTCGCCAGCTTCAAGCGTATCCGCAAGGGTGCCCGCAACGGTCTGGGCATCGTTTACGTGCAGCGTGATGCATGTGGTGGTTGCTTCAACAAGATTCCACCTCAGCGCCAGTTGGATATCAAGATGCACAAGAAGATCATCCCTTGTGAGTACTGCGGCCGTATCCTCATCGACCCAGAGTTGGCAGGTGTGAAGATCGAGACTCAGAATGCTGAGGAGAAGCCAAAGCGCAAGCGCATTTCCCGCCGCAAGAAGGCTGAGGATGCTGAATAAGGATTGGAAAAGAGACAAAGCTTGTAAAAAAGCGATAAACGTAGAAGAAGCGGCAACCGAAGATACGGCTGCCGCTTTTTTCATACGGTTATGCAATATCAGATGATGGTAATCCAGATGCCTTCTCCCTGATTCTCAGCCGCCTGGATGCGCTTCATCAGACGATGGAGCCAGATGCGGGAGTTCACCACCATGCCCTTCACCTTGTTCTCGCCCACCAGGATGCAGCCCTGGGTATCGTCAGGATAGTTGCCGGCATGGATACGGATACCCTCGAAACCGGGTACACCCTGCACATACGGCAGCCACTCCTTGAATCGGGGCGACTTGGTGATGAGTACACGATACGAGCCCTCGGGGATGGCAGTATGACCCGGAATCTTTCTTGCCACCTTGCCGCTCTGACGGCTGTACTTGGCATTCACTTCCTCGGGCTTCAGCGCTATCCCGTTCAGGTTGCGCCACGTAGGCTCCAGGGTATCACAGAAGTAGCTGTCCTTAGACAACTTCTTCAAGTCGAAAGTATGTTCGAAACTGCGCTTGTCGCCGGCAGTCTTGCCGGACAGCGCCTTGCGCTTCACATCACCATCTGCCAACAGATACAGTAGGCCGATGGTATAAGTATTCTTCTTCGCTATACGCTCTAAAACAATTTCCATATACAATAGATTTTTCCATTCATTATTTTCAGGAATATTTTCCTGATGAGATTCATTCTCCACTCTTGGAATGGGTCTTGAAATAAACTGAGTCACTGAGTTTCTGAGTCACTGAGTCACTTTCTTCTTTCTCGATATACCCACGATGTAGCCAGTTTCTCAGCATTTTGGCAGTACCCTTGGCATTCATGTCGTTTTTCAAACGCAGACTTTCCACCTGCTGATAGCTGAACTTTTCGGGCAGGAATGCCAGGATGCTCGCAGGTCCCTTCTTGCTTTCCTGATCTCCGTCACGCTCCGCCTTCTTGATGGCATCGCCGAAGAAACGCATCTTGCAGTAGAGGTCGTAACGCTCGCTCCAGCGGATGAAATCCTCAATCTCCGGCTCCCACTGGTAACCGTTCGCCACATAGAGCACACATGCCTTCAGATAGCCGATTACGTTGGCACGGAAGCTCAGATTCTCATAGACTCTGTCCTGCGACAGACGGGAGAATTCCGCATTCTCATCCTTCAGCACCTCGGCAAGATGAAAAGCCTCCTTGCACTCCACCAGACCCGAAGCCATACAGAGATTATCAATGTAAGGTTTCAGAGAATTTCTGAATTCCTCATCATAGGTTCCATAGACGGGAATGTCCTCACCAATATCTCTTTCTGGAATGGTGCAGAAGTTGATACGGGAAACCGGACCGTCGGTCAGCACTCGCTTGAAATACCTGATGCCTTTATGGATGGTGGTAGAGGCATTCCAGTTGAAACGGATGGTGACACGCTCGGTGACACTTTGTGTTCCCACTCGTGTCTGTCCGTATAAGTTACCTGGGTCAAAAGCGAGGCACATAATGCGGAACTGCTGATTGCCGATACCCTTGAGTGCATCAAACTGGTCGATTTCGTTCAGCGAAGTATAAAGGAAATGTTCCTTGGCTTGAAGATGGTTACACTTTGATTCTTGTTGATATTCCTTCTCCGGAAGTAAGACATGAGAAAAAGATGTATACAACAATACCGCTTGGCATAATCCAAAACCATGTCGTTCGTCAATCGTTTTCGCCGCAGCCGTTCGGTATAGCGTTCGGTCTGTTCGAACGGCATAGGCTCACCTTTTTCATAGAAATCCCATCGGTCGTCCCACATGACCCGAACCAATCGTTCCCGACCGTCAGCATAAAAATGGTGGAAACTGTGAAACATTCCGTATTCGGGTTCATTGTTCTCGATATCGAAATCCACGGCAATCCGCGTCAACTCGAATTTATAATTACGATTCAATATCCATGTGACTGAAGCGAACCCATCTTGCAGATTTCCAAACAATACCGTTCCTTTCGTATTTGTCGGTTGCCATAAGGCAATGTTCCATATAGGATGTGCACCTCCGGGAATGACTTCTTCCAAATGGATGTTCACTGGCGCCTGATAATCTTTTAGAATGGTAACATCATTAAATATATCTAAAATTGCGGCATGTACATCTTCGATATTGCCATTTATCAATGTGAAATTTCTATTAACCATGATTGTCTCATTTTATAATTTCTCCTTCGAATATGGAACCGGGGTCATTGCTTTTGATAACCTGCTCATGGGCGGCATTATTCGTTGCGCTGCGATCCACTTCGTAATTATAGTGTTTGCCATCTTTATTGTATTGTACATCGGGACGATTGTTTCCGACTCTTTCCCCCGCAGCATTTACTTGAATTTGATTCTTGCGAATATCCGTGGCTTTCTCTCCTCTTATAGAGTTTATCTTTTCATCGATCTTCGCATTATGATCCGAATTGCCGTGAGGCTTACTTTCCCCATTATTAGCTTTTGGCCCTTTGCCTCTGTTGTACCCTTGCGATGCATTCCTATTCGCATTGGACATCATTGTGACGC
>OKRY01003844.1_pt1 | contig 10831 bp, 6 predicted proteins | sample 1601121 | NCBI WGS metagenome assembly OKRY01 (sample SAMEA3541546, study PRJEB24748) | human gut metagenome | biome: human gut; feature: human-associated habitat; material: faeces | place: China | collected 2012
TAAAATAACTTGGCATATTATATTATCTTCCACAATTATTATTTAATTGCATTATTATTTTTAAATCTTTTGTTGTAGCATCTTTACCTAAAATATCCTTTAAAGTTATACTCATTATTGATATATCATTTTCTTCTTTATATTCATTATATGTTATTGAATATTGTAAAGAATAATTTTCCCTCATATATTTTTCAAATTTTTCTTGGCTTCCAAATGTATTATTTCTAAATGTTTCATCTAATAAATTATATGCTGAAAAATAATCTCTATTATTTAACATTTGGACCCATTTATCAATATTCATTTGCACTTTTTTCTGTGTCTCTGCTGAATCATATTCACTCTTATATTTATCTGATATAATTGTATATGTATCTAATTTTACTGTATATTTTAAAGGTGTTTCTGCATCAAATGTATAAATTATTCCTGATTTATCTTTACAAACAAACTCTGTATAATCATCATATACATTAACTAGATATTCAGAAACTGATAAAGATTTTAATTCATCTTTATTGTTATTTACGTAAGTTTTAAATTGATTTAAATTTCCGAATCTCTTTTCTTTATATTCTTTATCCAAATATTCATATGCTACTTCTTGATTACTTAACATTATTCTTTTAAATTCTGTTAAATAATTTTTACATTGTATTTCTGAATTTATTTTTACAGTTGGTATTTTATTATTTTCATTTTTTTCTATTTTTACATCATCAACAGAAATATCATTTAAATTATCATATTTTTTAGAAATAGGTTCTACTGAAAATATATTATTACTTTCATCTAAATTAATTATATAATATTTATTTGCAATAAATTTATTTTCAGAATTTTGTATAAATCCATAGACTATATATTGATCTATATTATCATTTTTTACAACTTTAGCATCTAAGATACTAAAATTCACATTTTCTGTTATATTATCAACGAAAGAATATACATTATTTGGGGTAATATTATTTTTATTTATATAATTTTCACTTAATATATCATATATTCTTCCTTTTATATAGCTTTCATCTACAAATTTTACATTTTCACCATTATCATTTACTCGATAATATGCTGGATTATTTTTGTTTATAATTCCAAAATACTGAGAAATACATTTTTGAATAATATAATAATTTGTTGTTGTAATATCACTTCTATTATCTTCTGATGTTTCACTAATGACTTCAACATTATTACTATATATTTTATTATCTTCACTATTATTTTTTTTGTTGAATATTAAAAGAATTATACTTATTATTAAGATTAAAATAATTATACTTATTATTAAAGTTTTTATTTTTTTCAATTTTAATCATTCCTTTTTTTAATTTTCTGCATATAATGCACTTTTTGAAATTCCTACAATATCATCTATATTTGCCCATCCATTTGTTGTTGTACTTCCTGGATCTGAAACATAAACCTCACCAGATGAATTTATATCTAATACAGCAATAAAATGTTGTCCATAATATTTACTTGCTCCACCTGCTTTCAAAGTTCCTGAAATTTCAACAACTACAGGTTTTCCATTTTTTAAATGCTCTATAATATTATCTGATGTTGCGGCTCCACTTGAGCATTGTACTCCATATTCTGTAAAATGATTTGCTAAATAATTATGTCCGGCTAAACTTCCAGGATTAACATCTTTTCCATAACCTGTTAAGACTATTGAAATTGATGTAATTGAACATCCTATAGAACTAATGCTTTCACCATATGGCATATACAATGTATCTTTATACGAACCTTCATATTGCTTATATTCTTTAAATTTTTTGCCAGAATTAGATTCATATATTGATGTATAACCATCACCATCATCTACAGCTGTTGATGAACCACTCGGTTTTGTTTTTCCATGGAATTGTTCATAATAACCTTTTGCTGCATCTATTCTTTTTTGAATTGAACTTTCAAAAGCACTTGCACTTGGTCTTTCAAATGTAGCACAGAATGCTTTTGTTGCTTTTTCTACACTATCAGCATCAGTCCATGAGCTTTTTCCATTTGGAAATTTTTCACTATATAAACTTGGATCATTAAAATATCCTGAATCTTCTAATTCTATTAATAAATACTCAATTTGTGCTTGTTCATCTTGCCATCCTTTTCCTTGTTCATTAGCATATTCTTTAAGAGCTTGGCATCTTCCAAATGTCCATTGACATAGACCTATACCTCCTCTTTCTTCTGTTTGTCCATATTCTACTAATGTTGGATCAAAACCCGATTCTGCATATATATTTCCCATTGCACCAGCAGTTGCTTCTTCACTATAACCAGCATCTTTTAATGCAAACCAAACTTTTTCCTCAACAGAATTCCCATAAATTCCTGAACTAGTATTAAATGCACTTGGTGCATATTCACTAAAATCAAAAGACATAACTCCTGTATCTATACCAGTTGCCTTATAAATAAGATAGTCTGTAATATCTACCATATTAGCTGTTTTTGAATTATTTTCCATTAAATCTTTTAACCATGATTCTATTAACATTCCTTTAATTGCGTTTTTTCTAAATAATGTAACAAATTTTTGTTCATTTCCAGTTATCTGAGATTCACCTGCTTTATATTCATTAGAAACCGTATCTGTATCTGTTGTTACTTTTGTTGTTATAGTTTTTTGATAATTTTTTGTAATCTCTTTTTCTTCTTCAACTTCATTTCCATCATCATCGACATGTGTTTCTTTTATTGTTTCAGTCTCTGACCACTCCTCTGTATTTACACTTGTAGATTCTGATGTTGTATTACTTTCTTTTACAGTTCCATTAGCTTTTGCATTTTTTGAATTCTGTTCTAATAATAATTTGTTATCAAATTTAACAAACCATGTATCTGCATATATTAATTCTATTTTTGGAGAAGTACTCTCAGTAACTTTTACTTGATTATCAACTTCATGTAATGCTTCACTTTTACTTTCTACATCTATTGAATAATCTCCATTATCATCTTGTTGTTTTGTTTCCATTTCTTCGTTTGTTGTTGTTTCAACTCTAGTTGTAGTAACGTTATCTTCTATCATAATTACAAATTCACTATTAAGTGCAAGTTGTCCTAATCCAGATGCAAATTCAACACTTTCAGTATCAATATACCAGAATAACATATATTCCATAGGCATTGTATATTTACTCATAATACTTTTATAATCTAATGCTGTATTATTTTTAGTAACTGTTATTTCATCACCTGAATAGCTCCAGGTTGCTGTAACAAGTTTAAAATTTGAATCTAACGAAAATTCTTGTAATGCCTTTTTAGGATCATCTGTTAAATCTTTTTCAAATTGTTCTAAAGGAACATATTTTAAATCAACTACTGTTGAAGTTACTGTACTAGATATACTTTCAGTACCATCAATCATCGTTCCATAACCTTTGTTTTCTATATTATAATACTGTAAAATACCATTTACTACACCTTTAGCATATAATTGTAATCCTAAATCTTGACTTATTATCGCATAATCTTTTGTTGATGATAAATATCCTCCATTTATTGTCAATGAAATAAAACTATCATCTTTTGTCCCTAAAGTATTTGTTGTATCAGTTTGATCAGAGTTGCCTTTATTTAATTCCATACTACTAGAAACAGCTTCTTTTAATATATTTCCTAATTTTCTACTTTCATCAGATCCACCATCTTGATTATATGTAATTGAAATTCCATTTTCATTTTCGTATTTTGTTCCATCTCCAGCACTATTAAATGCAATTCCTATTAATGCATCAACTTCTTCATTTTTTGCTTTTTGAAGTCTTCCATCATCAGAAACATTTGGATTATCTTCTGTACTTCCAATTTGAACAACTTTAATATTTCCATAAACACTAAATGCTTGTTCTATATATTTTGCTACTTTTACAGTTAATTCTTCTTCGCTTAATTGTTTTTCATTGTTCTGAGGTGTTGGAGATCTATGTCCCGGATTATCAGTAGAATATGCTGCCATTATTCCTATTTTATAAATTTTTTCTTCATCAGATATTTGACCTACTACATCTGTACCAGAAAAAGTTACATTTTGTTTGGTTGTCTCTCCTCCTGATGTATTTTTTATCTCTCCATAATTTTTATCTGGTGTAATTCTTCTAATCTTTATTGCTCCTTGAAATTGATTTATTCCTTCTGTCTTTCCACCAAGATTGGGATATTGAGTTACTAATTCAGCTTTTACCATTTGCTTTAAAAAATCCTTTGTTAAAGGTACTACTGTTTTAGGCGTAGAATTTAATTCTTTAATTACATTGTCAAATTTTTCATCAGCATCATCTTTAAATGCTAAATAATAACCATTTTTTTCATCTCCTTTAATTTCAACTAAAGAAGTAAAATCTTGTGACATTGTATCTGAAATTACACCTGAATTTAATAATGACGCATAAATAATTTGTGTTGTATCTTCTCCTTGAAATAATTCTATAAGCCAATTAAAAACTACTACAATTACTGAAACCAAAAGTATTATAGGCATTAGTTTTGCAAAAATAAATGCATATATTATTGCAAGTTTCGTCACAATAGCACTTTTTACTTTATTCATTGCTTTATTTTTAACAGCTCTTGCAACATCTTGTGCAACATCATTTTCTTTTTTTTCATCATTTTTTTCCAAAACTATCACCTCTTTTTTATTATTTTTTTACATTTAAAATTCTATATTTATTATACCATTATAACTTTCTTTATTATTTAAATATGAATTATAATCTTTTATTATATTAGAGAATTTAATTTTTTGTATACCATTACCAACTCTATATGAATTGCTAAATTTAATTTTAATATTTTTCTTTTTTTGACTAGAAATTATAAAATCTTCTTCTGTATTTTCATTTAATAAAGCATTAAATTCAATTCCATTAATATCTGTTGCACATAATGATTTGTTGTTACTATAATCCACCAAACTAATAGTATTATTAGTTGTATTGCTTACTTCTATATTAAAAACTTGATAATCCATATATACATATGATTCTTTTATTAATATAGAAATTCCATCTTTACTTAAACTCTTTTCAATTGGTTCTATTTCTATAAAACTACTTATACTAATTTTATAATTACTATTACCTTCATCTACTATTGTTACATAATCTTGTAAATAATTAGATGTATTATCTTTTCCTGTCGCCAGCATATTATCGTAAATTTTTACTAAATATATATATTCACTACTAGAAGACCAAGATTGAAAACTATATTTTTTATTACCATTAAATTTTTCATTATAATATAATTCTTCAAATATTTTTTCTGAAGGATATAATACTTTTTTACAATCAGAAGAAAGTAAATCATATGCTTTTTCTGGTTCTTTGTTAATACAATAAGTAAAAAATTCGTCTATTAAATTTCCATATGTATTTTGCTTGCTTTCTGACACTACTCCACCAGATACCATTGATTTACTTTCATTTGTATATTTTTGATTATTATATTTTTCCTGTTCTTGAGCAATTAAATTTCTATTTTTTTCTATATTATTCTCTTTTACAGCATTATTTATAATTTGAACTAAAGTGATTGCAATAATAATTCCAATCACTATAATCCATATTTTTATTCTATTTTGATTATACATTCTAATCAAATTATGCATTTATTATTTTCCTCCTAATATCATCACTATTTATTTTTTGCTGTATTTCCGTCTTTTTGTTTTTTGATTTTGTTGATTTTTTTCACTTTTCTTTATATTTTTATAATAATTACCTTGTCCATGTGCTTCAGCAAATAATTGCATAACTTGTTGTTGTTGTTTTGGATTACTTACTATACTTGCAACAAAACCTTCCATAGCACTTCTCTTCTTATCATCTAAAATATAATCTTGACTATATTTTCCTGTTAATCCTACTATATCCATCATTTGGTCATGGTTTTTACCGCCAATTCCACCATACTTGCTTTCAAGTTCTAATCCAGTTTCAATTTGTTTATCATCTAATCCTGCTACTTTATAGTCAAAAGCAGAATTCATAAGCTCTTCCACGTCATAAGCTCTTCCATTTTTTTCTTCTAATGTAGCTGCCATTTCTTTATATTTTCTTTTTTCTTCTTCATCTTTCATAAAAGCTTTTTTAGCTTTTTGATTTTGTTCAAATATTTGTTTTTGACGAGCTCCTGCTAAACCATATTTTTCTTCTCTGTAATCATTTTTTATAGTATTTGCTGCATTACTTACACCATTTTTTACTCCATGTCCTATTCTTTCTGCACCATTAAATGCTCCTTCTCCTATTTTATTTCCAGCAGCTATACCAGCCATACCATATTGAAAAGCTTTTGATGGATCTCCACTTGCAATTCCAGCAGCCAAACCTATAGCTCCCCCCATTACTGAACCAGAAGCTTTTAGTCCTGTTCTCAATGCTTTTTTTGCAACAAATTTACTTCCATTTACTCCTCTTTTTATGCCTCTTATTGCTGTTCTCTTTAATGCAATACCTGTTGATACTCCTATTTTATTATTTTTTTCTTTATTATAATTTACTGGAACTCTTCTTCCTTCATTTTGTTCTAAGGTATTATTTTTAATTTGTTCCATTGAATCAATATTTCGTTTTGTAAAATTATCATCTAAACTTTTATCAACATCTGAATAATTTACAGAGTCATCCTCTGTCATTTTATTCTTAAGTATACCATCTGATTCTGAGCCTTCTGCCAAAGTAGTATCTTTTTTTGAAGTTTCAATTCCTAAATTGTTTTCTTCTCCATTAAAACCTTCTAAAGTACTTCTCTTATTTTGTCTAATTTTATAATTTCCATTTTCAGATGCCTCTTGTTGTCCTTGACCTTTTCCAGGTCCTCCTTTTCCTAGTGGTGGTGGAGCTTTTTTTCCAAGCCCTTCTAATGCTTTCATTGTCATTGCTCCTCCTGCAAAAGAACCTAATCCTCCAGCAGTTTCACCTTTATCTAATCCAAACATTTTCTTAATAAATTTCTCTGCTGGTATTAAAAATCCAATAGTAACTAATGCATATATTGGATTATCAGTTGCTAAATCAATAGCTGATGAAACCATTACAGAATATAGCAACAAATGCACTGGTTGCAATATTGCATTCATAATATATTCTTTAAACCACATATTAAATGCTTGAGCTTTACCATCTCCAGCTTTATCAATCGGATATGTTAATGAAACCAAAGGTGCTATCATAGTAAGAAATGCCATCCATAAAAATCTTTTAAAATATGTAAATGTAAACATTATTGTATATATAACCAAAACTGCATAGATTAGTGTATAGGCTGTTGCATCTCCCCATGCGCTACTTTGTGCCAAAAATCTAACATATCCTGTTAAATTTGTTTTAAAACTTACTTTTGAATCTATTCCTGTAGAGACATCAACATATATTGTAGAATCACCCAAAGATGTTTTTAGCAATTCTGTAACTTTATCTATTATCATTAATGTTCCTGCCATAATAAAATGAATTGCAAAAACCAAACACAATGCAACAAACCAATTTTTTAATGATTCTTTATATTTAGCCTTTCCTTGAGCAGAGGTTTCTATTAATATTCTTATACCTAAATAAACTAAAACACATAGTAACCCAACAACAGAAATATTTCTAAATGCTTTATACCAAGTAGCAATTGTTGGAGCTAATCTCGCAGCATAGCTTTTCTCTGTTGATCCATAAACTCCTGTATATTTATTTGGATGTATAAAATTAACATCAAATGCAGGAATTTTATTAGCGAATATATTTTCAGGACAATATAACATATTTGGTATCTTCCATGCTCCTCCAAATATAAGTCCATTTCCTCCAAAATCTCCACCAGTTAGTTTTTTTCTTGGAGTTTCATTTCCATTGGAATAAAGAGAACCATCTTTATTAATTACACTTGCATCATCTGTGTCTAATAATACCGAGTCATAAATTTTATCAGTTCCTAACATTGTTTTGTTAAGAACCCCCATAACTACATCTCCGAAGAGCATCAACCAATTTTAAAAGTTCTTTTAAAATTTTTCCTCCCATATCATCCCAAATATCTGCTTGAGCCTTAACTGGAATAGCAAAGTTAAAAAGTATAATTACAACTAATGCTAATATAATCTTTTGTATAGTACTCTTTTTCGTAAAAAATTTCATATTTTCCTCCTTTACTACCCTAGATTTCCTGTTTTTCTACTTCTCATTTGTACCAGTTTATTAATATTAGTTTCAACAAATTCAAATTCTTTTTCTGTAGGAACTATTTGAATTATTGCTGTTTCTGAACCTACTTTTAATAATCCTTCACCTTTTAAACAAGTTGTTAAAAATCCAGCTTCACCTTCACTTAACTTAAATACTTCTTTTAAATATTGAATTTCTGATTTATCTTGTGCTAAAAACAACTTTGTATCAGAAGAAGTCAAAACAGCTTGAGCTTCTGGCTTTTCATAAAAGTCTTGGAATCTTTGAGAAATAATTGCTAAAGATACATTTCTTTTTCTTGCACGTCTAGCCATTGTATTTAAAAAGTCTACAGCTTCTGGGTATGGTAATAACATCCAAGCCTCATCGACTATAACCCTCTTTTGTCTTGCTCTTGTTCTATCTTCACTATTTTTCTTTACAAACTTTTCCCATATCCAAGAAAGTAATATTTGTTGTGCTAATGGTCTTGCAAATCTTTCCTCTAATTGAGAAATATCTAAATTAATAAATGGTGCTCCATCTAGTAAGTCAAATGTTGATTGACCATCAAAATATGCCATTTGTCCGTTAAATTCTCTTATATATTGTTTCATTACTTTTAGCAAATAACTATAATGATAACTATAATCTTTATTTGTATTTGCCTGAGCTTTTTTCTCTAGGCTCTTATACCAACTTCCTATTGTAGGCATTTCCTTTTTTTGATTATAAAGTTTATCTCCTTGTTGAAAAGTTTGTCCACTATATAAGCTACTTGGATTATTATTAATTCCAAGCCTTGCATATTCTTCCGCAACTGTTTCCGCAATTACTTGTTTTGTTAACTCATTTACTTCAGAACTTCTTGTACTACCTCTAGCCATAGTAAGCAAAGCTTGTGTAACATCTTCTACTTTACTCTCTACGTTTAAAACTGTTCTTTCTCTTCCCGTTATTTCATCTTTTACATTTTCAGGTTCTATATCAAATAAATTAATTACAGTTTTTGAATTTGGACTCAATACAACATTAATTCCGCCCAAACTTTCAGCGACTATACTATATTCACCTTCAGCGTCTAATGCTAAACTTTCTATTCCCATAAGAACTGAAGAACGTGAAATTAAAGTTTTCATTGTAACTGATTTACCAGCACCAGACTTAGCAAATATAACCATATTATAATTTGTTAATGATGGGTGGAAATTATCAAATAATATTGGTTCACCAGTTTGTTTATTTATTCCTAAAGGAACGCCAGTTGGATGTCCAACTTCTGATGTTAAAAATGGGAATACTGTACCCATTGATGGTCTATCAAAAATTTGCTTTTTTTGAACTGTATTTTCCATTAATGGTAAACACGTCTTAAATGCATCTTCTTGCATTGCCCACGCACTTTTTATACTAACTAATGACTTTGACATTTCATTTGAAAGTAGTTTTGTAAGTCTCTCTAAATCTTGCATACTATATGCAAATAATGTTGATACAATTGTTGCTTCATATAATTTATTAAATCCTGCAGCAATCTGGTCTCTTAAAATTTCCGTTTCATATCTTTTCTGAGAAACATCACTTTCTCTGTTGATATTTCCTTTATCACTTGCCATTAATCTTTCTGTTTCTAGTTCTACAATAGTCTTATTCAAATCATTTTGAGAACTAGCCTCTGAAACTGGATAAATATATATAGATGTATTTATATCTCCAAACATATACAAACTTCTAAATAACTCTGGGAAAGTACAAGATCTTGGAAGTCCTGAAACAAAGAAACTTCTTGCATATCTTGTAACATTAGATACTATTTCCATATGATCAAGTTTAGATGCATCTATACCTGCTGGAGCTATTATTTCTTTTATAGTTTTTTTATGTAATACCTTATATTCATCTTCACGCTTTTCTTCTTGGTCTTCCTCTCTTACCTTTTTCTTGAACATTGCCATTTTCTAAATCCTCCTTCTCAGTTTTAGCTTGTGTGTCTTTATCTTTTTCTATTTTTTCGATTGCACTCTCTGCAACATCTTCTCCAATATATCTCTTATGTTTTTGAATTATTTCCTTTGCCTTTTTTTGAACAAGTTTTTCTTGATTTTTTTCCATTTCCATAGCTTTTATTTCTTTATCTCTTCTTGCTTCTCCAATTTTTTGATTTGCTAATGATACTGATTCTTCTTCAATCTTTTTATCTAATAATTTTAGTTTTTTCTCTATAGCATCTGGAGCTGTTGAATATAATTCATCAAATCCTGCTTGTTTAATTTTTTCCATCCAGAATAAGTCTGACTCATCTCTGTTATAAGCTATATATAAAAGTTCTGTTAATTCTTCAGAATTTAAAACTCTTCCTGTTACTTGACACGCAAATAATGAGTTTATAACAGCTCTTGCTCTTGTATACAATTCTGAGAAAGCCATATTTTTTACTTCAGATTTATCAAAATCTCCTGCTACTATTTCAGATTGATAACAAGGAATAATTATGTAATATCTTTTATTTAAAATACTTCTATTTAAACTTTGTCTTTCAATATCTCTAATTATATCCTCTGTATATTCTTTTAAGTTTTTTTGTTTTACAAGTTCATATTTTGCTTTTTCTATTTCTGTTATTGATGATGTTTTATCTTTTAAAAGTC
>OKRY01003846.1_pt1 | contig 10828 bp, 10 predicted proteins | sample 1601121 | NCBI WGS metagenome assembly OKRY01 (sample SAMEA3541546, study PRJEB24748) | human gut metagenome | biome: human gut; feature: human-associated habitat; material: faeces | place: China | collected 2012
GTTAAAATGTTCTTGCATGGCCAATCCGGTAACCGGAAAAACGGGAGCGGTACCGCCCCGCGGATATTGTTCCGCACCAGCATCCCCCCGCACGCAGTCCCTGGCCTCTTTCCCCGCCTTCCGGGTATTCCGTCACAGCACGGACTGCACGATAAACAACACGATTGACCCCATATAAACAGCCGCCAGCACCACGGCGGCACAGCACTGAAACAGCCTGTATCCGGAGGCCAGAACAATCCTCCTGAGCGTGGATTCCGGATGCCGCCGCGCCCACCATGCATACAGCAGGAAGACGGCGGCCGCTCCGGAGGAAAACAGCAGGGACCCTTTCAATAAAGGCGGATAATAATCAAACACCACCCGGTTTTGCCCTTTCAGAAGGCGCACCGCCATCAATTCCCCCACCTTTTCCACAGGCGCCTCCATCCCGTTCCGCCGGGCTCTCCATCCCCGGTCATACACGACCGGCACCATGAGAGCCTCCCCTTCCCCGGCATTCAGCGCCACCTCCACATGGCCACCGCTTCCTTTCGCCTCCATCCCGTACTTATCCTGCTCTTTCCCCAGAACCGGAACATCCTGCTCCGGCGTACACGCCGCAGCCGCCAGAAGGGGCGTCTTGAACACGAGCTTCGCCTTGTCGGCAAGGTCGCATCCCAGACTTACCACACGGGAAGTGAAGTTCTCGTTCCACCATCCCAGACTGGCTACGATGAAGTCGTAAAGACCACCCACCAGTCCGGCTATGAGCAGGGGCTTAGCCTGGTCGCCTCCCTTGGCTCCGCTCACTAGCACCTGCGTGGTGGCTGTTGCCTCAGGGAATGGATATTTGCCGTGCATATCGCTTACGAAGTACTTGCGGAAAGGAATGAGGAACAGGATTCCCAATACGCCTCCCAGGGCAGAAGCCATGAAGATTTTCACAAACGAAGTAGTCATTTCCGGATATTTAGCCTGCAGGATGTAGATGGCTGGCAGGGTGAAGATGGCTCCTGCCACTACGGCACCCGAGCAGGCTCCGATGCTCTGGATGATGACATTCTCGCCGAGCGCCTTGCTTCGCTTAGTGGCGGTACTTACGCCCACGGCGATGATAGCGATAGGGATGGCTGCCTCGAACACCTGACCCACCTTCAAGCCCAGATAGGCTGCGGCGGCAGAGAAGATGACGGCCATCACGATACCCCAGGTCACCGACCATCCGTTTACCTCAGGATAAACCTTGTCTGGCGACATCAGCGGCTTGTATTCCTCCCCGTCCTTGAGTTCGCGAAATGCGTTCTCGGGGAGCTGCAAATTATCTTTTTCTTCCATTATTTTTCGATTCTGATGATGTATTCACTCATGAAGCTGGCACCTGGCTGCAGGCTGTTCATCATGTACTTGTCCTTGAATTCGCCGGTGTATTCTGCCCAGTCGCAGGTACCGAACCAAGGTTCGATGCAGACGAATGGAGCGTGGTTGCCCGGATTCCAGACACCTACGGCAGGAGTCTTGAACTCTACGGTTACGTGTGGATCGCCCTTCTCGTTGAGCAGGGAAATCTGCTTCACCTGGCTCTTGTCGAAGATGTAGGCATCATCGGCGAATGATTCGTCTGTTACCTCCAGGATACCGTTGTCGGTCTGAACGGTCTCGCGGGCGTTAGGGTCAATGCAGCCTCCGATGGTAGCGAAGAGACGGGTAGGAGCCTCGTTGTCGAGCTTGAGGAAAGCCTTCAGCTTTTCGCCCTTCTTGCAGCCTGGTACCTTGAATGCAGGGTGACCGCCAATCTGGAAGTAGATTACCTTGTCGTCGGTATTCTCAACGTGCCAGATAACGTGGAGTTCGTTTCCGGCAAGGCGATAGGAAACGGCGAGGTTGAAGTGGAATGGATAGTTCTCGAAGGTTTCCTCGTTGTCGATGAGGGCGAAGGTAAGGCGATCGCCGGTCTTGCCAACGAGCTTGAAATCTACGAGTTTGCCAAAGCCGTGACGTGGCAGGGTGTATTCCTTGTCGCCGATGCGATAGACGCCCTTCCACAATCCGCCTACGATAGGGAAGAGGAGAGGAGACTGTCCGCCCCAGAATTCCTTGTCGCCATCCCAGAGATATTCGTTACCATTGGCATCCTTGATGCTCTTGAGTTCTGCTCCGTGCGCTGAAATTTCAACGGTGAGCTGATCGTTTTTAATTTGTTCCATAGTTACAAATGTTTATTGTTTAGTATAATATTGATTTCTGCTTTGCTACATAATCTTTGCAAAGATACGATTTATTTTGATAAAGAGCAAAAATCGGGCTGATTTTCTCAAAGATGGCAAGAGATTTATACGATTTTGTTAGTTTATCTCGAAAAAATGCCGTACTTTTGCAGCTCGAAATAAATTATCAGAATAGATTCTCGATATTGATTCTCAGAATAGATTCTCGAAAGAAATGATATTATATAATAAGGTATAAGAAAAAACTTAGTAAAATAAAAAAAGCATTTTAATTCAATGACAAGCAGTAATAAAGTTAAGGGCTTTGCGGCGGGTGTTGTAGCCGCCGTGTGTTATGGTACCAATCCTTTGGGTACGTTGGAACTTTATGGGGATGGATTCAATTCCAGTTCGGTACTCATCTACCGCTATCTCCTGGCTGTGGCGATGTTTGCCGTGGTGATGCTGTTCCGCAAGGAGAGTTTCAAGGTAAAGTGGGGACACTTGATCCGACTCGCTACGCTGGGTTGCATGTTCTCTCTTTCTTCTGCCACACTCTATGTGAGTTTCCACTACATGGCGGCAGGTATTGCCAGTACCATCCTCTTTGTCTATCCAATCATGACGGCGATACTGATGACGGTATTCTTTCATGAGAAGGTGACGTGGTCAACTACCCTGGCTATCCTCCTGGCAGTATCGGGTGTGGGCTTGCTCTATCAGGGCGATGGAAACGATAAGTTGAGCACGGCTGGTTTTGCGCTGGTGATGTGTTCTTCCCTGCTCTATGCGCTCTACATCATCTCCGTGAATCAATGGAAGAATCCGGGAATGTCGAACATCAAGTTCACCTTTTACATCCTGTTGTTCGGACTCATCACGATGTTCATCTATTCGTTTTTTGCAGGCGAGAAGATTCAGATGCTGCAGACTCCTATGCATTGGCTCTGTGCTGCCCAGCTGGCGTTGTTGCCAACGGTACTGTCGCTCTTCTTCATGACGATTTCCATCAATCTCATCGGCAGTACTCCTGCTGCCATCATGGGAGCGTTAGAGCCTGTAACGGCAGTCATCATCGGCGTGTGCATCTTCGGCGAGAGTTTCTCCTTCCAGCTTGCCATCGGCATCCTCGCCATCCTGGCTGGTGTAACCATCATTATCGCCCGAAAGAAATAATGCATTCTCAATTTTAAAGAGCAAGAACTTTTATCAGAAATAAAAAAATGAAGGCTGCCTCCGCAATCAAGTCGGAGACAGCCTTTTTAGATTGAATTACAATCTTCCCTTTATTTCATTTTATTCTTGTGTTCTGCACGCCTTTATTATCTTGTGTTCAGCACGCCTTTATTATTTTGGTATACTTTTCTAAGTATACATCTTTAGTACATACTACAATATGTGGATTTGTTATATAATATGGCATATTTATTTTTTCTTTTCCTATTCTTAAGTGCGATACAGTAATTCCACCACTCTTTTTAGAATCATATTCAAAATATCCTTGTACAAAAGCTTCAGTCTCTGTTCCAATTGTTTTAATAATATCTTTAGATGCTGAAATCATACCATCTGAACCATATCCATATATAAGCATTTCAATATTTTTCTTATCACTTTTTATTTTACATGGTTTTAAACTTTTACCTGTAACATCATCTACTATTCCTATTGTAAATGAGTTAATAGGCTCATTACTATCTAAGTTTTTAAATACTGCATATAAATCTTCTAAATTAGTATCTTTACTAGATATTCCATATCTTCCACCTATTATAAATGGTTTATTTTTTACATCATTAAATATATTTACTACATCTTCATATAGTGGTTCACCAACTGCTCCTGCTTCTTTTGCTCTATCTAATACTGCTATTTTACGTACCTTTTTAGGTAATGCTTCTAAGAAATATTTTTTAGAGAATGGTCTAAATAAATGAACTATTAGTACACCTACTTTTTCTCCCTTAGCATTAAGTACATCTACAAGTTCTTTTAATGCATCACAAACAGAACCCATCGCAACTATTACTTTTTCTGCATTTTCATCACCATAATAATTGAATGGTTTATAATCTGTTTTAAATTTTTTATTTATTTTTTCCATGCATTCATTTACTACATCAGGCATCTTATCATAATATTTATTTCTTGCTTCCAAATTTTGAAAATATACATCATCATTTTGTGTTGTACCTTTTATTTGTTTTTTTGATATCATACTTTCTTTTCTAAAGTTATCTATAGCTTTAAATGGTACAAGACCTTTTATTTCAGACATATCTGGAACATATACTTTATTTAGTTCATGACTTGTTCTAAAACCATCAAAGAAATTAACAAAAGGTAGTTTCCCTTTTAATGTACTTAAGTAAGATGCAAGTGTCATATATATTGTATCTTCTACGGAAGAAGACGCTAAAAAGCAAAATCCTGTACTTCTTGATGCATATATATCGGAATGATCTCCAAATATACTTAAAGCATGTGTTGCGACAGTTCTTGATGCAACATTTATTACACAAGGAAGCATTTCACCTGCTATTTTATACATTGAAGGTATCATTAAAAGAAGTCCTTGACTTGCTGTATATGTACTAGCAAGTGAACCTGTTTGAAGTGAACCGTGTACAAGCGCTATTGCCCCTGCTTCACTTTGCATTTCTATTAATTTAACTTTATTATTAAATAGGTTAAGTCTTCCTTCAGTGCTCCACTTATCTATATATTCACTCATTGGTGATGCAGGTGTTATTGGATATATACCTGCTATTTCAGTAAACATATAAGATATATGTGCGCATGCTTCATTACCATCTATTACTTTATATTTTCCCATGTTATCACTATCCTTCTAAATAATTATATCATAAAAAAAATAGATTTAATACTAATCTACTTCTTTTATTAATTAAAACGCACCAAATCCCATTTTTATTTTTTCAATTTCTGCATTTTTATCTAATATACCATTTAATTCTTTTATTGAACGGAATAATTTTTTTGGATTTCTTGCGGCCATATCTCTATCTGTTGCTTTTGTATATTCATCTAAATTTTTACTAATAACAGAAAATGAAACATTTCCCATATATCCTAATATTTTATATAAATCTATAAAACCTCTTTTTCTTTTCATATATTTTGAAAAGATTTTATTTATTATTCCTTTATCTATTGCATCAATACAAAATTGATCAACATCACATACACCATACATTGATTCTATAAACTTTTTAGCAACATTTTCAAACTGCCAACAACCATTAAGACTACAATTACATTTAATTGGTGGCTCCGACAATTCAAAAATTCTTTCTCTATCAGGATATATATTTCTTTCATATTTATAATTTATCATCTTTTGGGCTATTGTTTGTGATACAAAATCATCTAATAATATTCCAGCATATTTAATTTGTCTAAATTCAGGATTATTTGACAAATTTTTTACCATATCTTCTTTTGTAGGACTTGTAGATATAAATTTTTCATCTACATCATATCCAAGCATTAATTTTTCGAACCATTCTTCGTATATACCATTAACTGCATGAGTAAATTCATGGAATAATATTTCATCTTCAAAATAAAATAAACCTTGTCTTATTTTAGAGTCTACTTTATCTTTATTAATATCTATATTTATTCCTTTACTTACATAATTTCCATTTTCATCTTCAGTTCTAATAGGAAGAGTATGTGCATAGGAATTCATATTATTGTTAATTCCAATTTCTACTCTTTCAAGTCTACTAACAACTCTTTCTATATTTAAATTATTGAATAGCCCTACTTTTGTACCTAAATAAATATATTCTTGCATTTTTGGATGTAATTTTCTTATTCTAAAATCTAACATGCTATTCATAAAAATTCCCCCTTTAATTTTTAAAGCTTTGTTATTCTATCACAAATAAAGAAAAAATGCAAAAAAAAAGATTAATATCTTTAAAAAGAACTGATATTAATCTTTACTCTTTTATTATCTTTTAAATAAGAACTTGCCTGAACTACAGTTCTAATAGAATTTGCAATCTTTCCTTCTCTTCCTATTACAGAACCTATATCTTCCTCTTTAACAACTACTTCTATAATTATTTCATCATCACTAGGAAATTCTTTTACTGAAATAGAATCTGGATCACTAACAAGACTTTTAACAATCATTTCTGTTAATTCTACTAAAGTCATTATTATTTACCGCTCTTTTCTTCATGGAATTTAGTCATAATTCCTGCTTTAGATAATACGTTTTTAGCTGTATCAGTTGCGATAGCACCATTTCTTAACCATTTTAAAGCATCTTCTTCTTTAATTTTGATTTCACCATCAATTGGATTATAGTAACCAATTTCATCGATTGTTTTACCATCTCTTGGGCTTCTTGAATCAGCGATTACAACTCTGTAGAATGGTCTTTTTTTAGCTCCCATTCTTTTTAATCTAATCTTAACTGCCATATTTAACTCCTCCTTTTCCACTCACTGTAAGTCAATTATACTAAAAAAAAGAAGTAGTGTCAACTATTTTTGTTGACAACTACTTTATTTTATCATTTATAATTGAATTAATAATATTTTGACCAGAACCATTAACTGTATTATTATTCGCACCATTCATCGTTGAACTAGTTAAACCTGTTCTTCTTTCAATATAATTATCTACTTTTCTTAAACTAGACATTTGTGACTTTGTATCTTTTTCATATTTATGTCTTGCATTTGAATTACGATATTTAAAATATATAATTAAAAAATATATAATTCCAGAAAGTAAAAATAACCAATTATAATCAAAGTCAATAAATACCATTGCAAGTATACCAAGTACTTCAACAAAGGCTGATATTCCAATCAATTTTGGCATATGTATTGGGACACTTCCCATTGTCTTTCTTGTTCTTGCATTTACTGCAACATAATGTAATACTTTTTTATCACCTGATACTTGTTGATAACTATATAACCAAACTGGTAAATATGCTGCTGACCATTGCTCACCTTTTATATAAAAATCTTCTTTTGACCAAGCAACTCCTCTATCATAACTTGTTAATGTTTCATTTGCTTTATGCCTAGCAATATCTTTAGCTTGAACATCAACTATATTTTTTAGATTTTCAACATTTATATCTCTTTTTTCAGATGTATATCCTTTCAAATAATTTGAATTATATTTAGCACAATTGTCAATATCAAAAGGCATTATTGCATTAATTACATTATTTGTCTTATTTGATGATTTTTTATTTAACCTATCAGAGCTTGATTCAATTGTTAATCCATCAATTGCTAAATCAAATTCTCTTTCAACTTCATATAAATCAGCATCATAATATGTTTTGGCATCTTCTCCACTACCTTTTACATATCTTCTTACTTCTTCCTCACCTTCACCAACAAAATTAGCATGTGAATTAACATCTACAACCATATAAGGAAAATAAACACCCATTATGTTATTTGTATTAAATTCACTTTTAAATTTAGGATGAGCATAGAATTTTCTTTTACCAACAAATTTTTCTATATCACCTTTTGCAGTATCTTTTGTAACTGAAAATGGTAATACAACATCTGGTATACTTCCATTGGGTATTTGTTCATTAACAGATAATATATTTCTACACCAATGACATCTTGCTTGTAATTTTGATGATGTATCAATAACAACTTCTGCCCCACAACTAGAACACTTAAATGTCATTACCTCATCTGTACTTGCAACTATATCTGTTGCACCTGATCCTATAATTTGACCTTCAATTTTAGTAATATCACTTTCTAATTCTTCTACTTTTTTTGGTTCAAATTCAAATCTACAAAAATCACATCTTAATTTACCTGTTCTTTCATTAAGTGTAATTTCTGTTGCACCACATTTTGGACATTTATCTTGTCCATTTTTAGCACCAACATCAGTTTTAATAATCTTTTCGTCAGTGCTAATTACATTTTCTGTATTTTCATTCATAATTAAAGACCTAATAAGCTCTTCTTTTTAGCATCAAAATCTTCTTGTGATATAACACCTGCATCTAATAATCCCTTTAATTTTGTTAATTCTTCATATGGATCAGTAGCTTGTGTTTGTGCTTGTCCTTGATTTACATTAATAAATGGATTTTGATTAGAACTTCCTTGTTGTTGAACGCCTTGCATCATACCTGAACCTGCTTGCATTCCCATACTCATAAATGCCATTCCTGTTCCGCCACCATTTTCTCCTGCTGCTTGAACACCACGAGCAACTGATTGTTGCATAAATGAATTACCTCTATTTCCTGATAATGCATCTGCCTTTTTAACATCACTTAATAATGCTTTTGTATCCTCATCATATTCAATTGCTAAAATAGCAGTTTTTACTATTTCTAATCCTCTATCTGATTTCCAATTATATGCATTTTCTACTGCATCACTCATTGCTTTTCCAAAACCTAATTGATCGCTTTGAATTTTTGTTATACGATTTCCTTTGTCAGGATCATTTGTATAAATTGAGAATGCAGATGATAATGTACTAACTACTTCATTAAATAGTTCATTACAAGCATCATTATTCATATCTGCGAAATCAAATACTGGTGCATTTGGTTGTAAATATGATTGTGGTACAAAATTTTTAACGAATAGTAATGGATCTACTATTTTTAAAGTATATGTACCTCTTGTAACTGCACCAACTTGTGTATTTAGATAAGCATCATCCCAATAAATTTCTGATTGTGTACCAAACTTATTATTAGGAATTTCTTTCAAATTAACATAAAAAGCTAATTGTTGTGAGCCTGGTTGTCCACCAAATTTAAATCTTTCCCATGATGTTCCAATTGTAGATGCTAAAATACCATCTCCACTAAAAATTGATCTTGAATTTGGATCATCTGATCTATATTCGAATCCTCCTGCTTCTGCTATCATACCAGTGATTTGACCATCTTGAACAGTTATTAATGCTGTTCCCTCTGGAACAATAATTTTACTTCCATTAGTAATTATATTTTCAGATCCTTTATAATTTTCACCACGACCTGCATTAGTACCTTGTGGTACTGCTTGAAATAATGCTGCTGTTGCTGGAACACCCTGTCTAGGCATGTAAAAATCTTTCCATTCATCAGCAAATGTACCCTCTAAGGCACCTGAAAACGCTTTAATAAATCCCATTTAATTTCCCTCTTTTCTTTGATTTATTTTAAATAGAAATGCATATTTTATTATTTTCTATTCAAATTAATTATATCATTTCTTATTTAATATGTAAATTAAAATAACTATCAGATAAATACTGATAGTCATTTTTTATTCATACATATATGTAACAATTCCTAAACCTACTTTTTCGCCAGATTTCATTATATTAAATTCTGTTCCTATGTTCATTGGTACTAATTTATCAAATTCTATATCTACAGATACTTGTTCACCTGGATTCAACTCACTAATACCATCAGTAGTAATAAATCCATCAAAATCTGCTTTTGTAAACCTAAATGTATTTTTATATATATTTGAAATTTTTACTTTTTTTCCACCATCTTTTTCAGAAAACATTGTTATATCTGCTTTTATCTTCTTTGAAACTTTCACTGTATCTGGTTTTGCAAGTACTTGTCCTCTTTCTATATTTTCTCTAGGTATATCTTTTAAAATAATTCCAACATATGTACCTGCTTCTGCAACATCAACAGTTTGTCTTTTTATTTCCATTTCACTTACTGTTGCAGTTAATTTTTCTTCATTAATTCCAACTATTTGAATTTGATCACCTGAATTAACTGTTCCTCTTTGTACTGTACCTGTTACAACAGTCCCCTTACCAGAAATTACAAATACATCTTCTACATACATAAAGAAATCTCCAGTTTTATCATAAACTACTGTATCTTCTTCTTTTGTTTCTTCTTCATCTTTAGTCTCATCTTTTTTTACTTCTGTTAAATTATTATTATCATTTTCTTTTGTATTATTAGAATTATTTTTAAGATAAATTAATCCAAAAACAATTAAAACTAATAAAACTATTATTATTAACGTTATTATTTTTCCTTTTTTATTATTCATTATATCCTCCTATTTATCTGTTGCATTTTCAATTATTTCATTAGGTATTTCAACATCACCTGCAGCATTATAATTTGTAAAGTTAACAGTTGAACTAAACTCATCAACTCCTGGTATTATCTTAGAAAAATCATACTTTATAGTTGAAATATCATTACCAGTTGTATATACATCTATGTTCATTCCTTTTACTATAGTCATCTTTTTGCTTGATGTTGATTTCATTGATGATTGTAATTCACTTTTTGAAAGTTTAACCTTAAAATGATTATCATCTATCTTTTCAACATTATCAGAACTTTTTAATTTTTGTAAAATTAATCCCAAATCAAATTTTGTTTGAGAGTTTTTATCTTTGTACCACATATTTTCCTGAAATGGTACTGATGTATATGAATATCCTGAATTAAAATCAATATATGTTTTATTTGTTATTGCAGCAACACCTAAAGTATTTGTTGTTATTTCCAAATATTCTTTTTGATGAATTTCATCAACTACACCTTTTGATGTAGTTATTACACTTGCACCCTTCATACTTATTTTAGAAATTATTTCAATATTATAATTATTGTA
>OKRY01003847.1_pt1 | contig 10827 bp, 9 predicted proteins | sample 1601121 | NCBI WGS metagenome assembly OKRY01 (sample SAMEA3541546, study PRJEB24748) | human gut metagenome | biome: human gut; feature: human-associated habitat; material: faeces | place: China | collected 2012
TTATACCCGGTGCAGACCCATCCTTTAGAACTTTTTATCATTTCTTTTCCGCAAACAGGACATTTAAGACGTTCGGGAAATTCAAAACCGATCGTATTATCTGCTTTGATTGTTAGCTTCGCATCAAATGTTTTTCCGCTCTGAGATGTAAAGCCCTTGATGATAGATGTCGAACGTTTCAATGTAAGCTCTTTGGCGATTACATCTGATATTTTTTTACCGCAGATTTCATTTGCAATATAAAATCTGCAACTATCCGGGTTATCCTTGGAATAACCTGTACAGCACCAACCTACTTTTTTCTTAATTAAAGGTTTACTGCATAACGGACAAATAAGGGTGTTACCTGCCATTGCAGAAGTATCACTGTTTTTTATTAACTCTACCCATTTAGCTACAAGCTTTTTGTAATTATTCAAGAAATCATTTCCGTCAGACTTTCCACGGGCAATTTTATCAAGTTCCATTTCCATATCGCTGGTCATATCAACAGACAGCATATCGGGTACCGTCTTTTCAAGTGCATCGATTATATACATTCCTTTTTCTGTTGGCGTAATGCCTTTGATCATATTGCCGTTTTTTTGGTTCTACGAGCAATATAGCCTTTTTCATACAGCTCTTTAATGATACCTTGACGTGTTGCGGCAGTTCCCAGTCCACGCTTTTCAAGTTTAATTAAGTTGCGAGTTTGTTCATCTTCTATATTATCACCTGCAAGCTCCATTGCCGTAAGCAGTGTAGCATCGGTATAATACTTCGGTGGCTCATTTTGTCCCTCTTTGACATCGAAACCGATAACTTTATAATCGTTATCCTTAACGATTTCGGGCAACCCGATTACCTTCGGCGTTGCATCAACAGCAAACCAACCGGGACTGATTATATTCGTTCCGGTTGCTGTAAACAGCTGATTATCAATCTGAAAAACAGCTTTGACATTTTCTGTAACAGCTTTCGGATAAACAGTACGGATAATTGATAACGCAAGCAAAGTATATGCCTTGCGCTATTGACTTCGGTCACCTTGTATGTACCCAACGGGAGCTTGGTTATATTAATTTTACTGCCACTGAGCTTTAAGCTGTTGGCGGTAGTCTGAGTACCTGCGTACACATACGCTCCTGCCGAGCCTGTGACCTTGATAAACTTACCGCCGCTGTCCTGCACCATAAAAGTAACGTTCTTTTCAAGATTTGCCTTTTCAGCAGATGTAAGAGTTGTATCGGACAGCCATACTTTCTTTATCTGAGCCGTACCGCTGTCCTCGCTGTTTACAAACGGTACAGACGCGGTTTTCCCGCTTGCGATAGTTATCGTCTGAGAAGCCTTGTTTACGGTATAGCCATCCGGTGAGCCGTACTCATACACGGTATATTTGCCTGTTGGCATATCCGAAACAACGAACTTGCCCGTGGCGGGATTTACATACAGCGATGTAGCTGTAGTCGATGTTCCGGTAAACGAATACGTTCCGCTGTACTTCGTACCGCTGGCGGTGATATATTTGCCGTCTGCGTTCTTGATGCGGAAATATATCTGCTGATTTTTTGCTGTACTGCCGTTTGCGGATATTGCGTTACCGTTTGTATCCACCCAAGTTTTTATTACTTCGCCTGTACCTGTGTTTCTCGTATTCGTGAAAGTGACCGTACCCGTACCGCCTGCTGTAACGGTTACCGTCTTGCTTGCACCGCTTGTTCGGGTGTAATAGGGTATCGAGCCGTCCGAATTCTTTCCGTATTCAGATACCGTATATGTTCCTGCAGGTAACGATTTTACTAAAAAAGTGTTACTTGAGTTTAATTTGAACTGGCTCACAGATCCGCTTGCAGAATAAGTATAGCTACCCGCAGAACCGGTTGCCTTGACAGCAACTCCCGAGCTGTTTTTTACAGTAAAATAAATGTCGCTGTTATCAGCTTTTGTACTCGAGTTGTCGTTATTATGCTGCCATACTTTTTTTATTTGAGCTGTGCCTTAACTGTCAGAATAAATAGCAATTTTTGCTTCACTCGGGTCGTAATCTTGTACGAATGTCGCAGAAGTCTGCGAGCCACTGCCGGAGATCATATACATCGGTGCAACATCAACAATATTATTCTGATACTTACTGCAATTACGTTTAGCTGTAAGCGTTATAGCCGAGCCGGATGGTATAGGCTTTGTTGACTTTATAACGAGCTTTCCTTCGGTGTCTGTAATTATCGAAAGATAGCTGTATTTTTTAATTGCCGTCTGCCAGTCATAATACTTAGACACATTTTTACTATCAGTCAGCGTTATTGTGAATGTTCCATCGCTGTTAGTCGTCATTTTCTGCTTTGTTGGCGTATCTTTTTTACCTACTGCGTATGACGGAATTGTCGTATGGCTTAACATCTGCTCTTTGATCTTGTTATAGCAAGCCTTGACATTTGTAGCCATAGAGCTTGACATACCCTCGGTGAATATACCGACAGCCGTGCTTTCGGCAAAGTTGTTGAACCAACCGTCACAGATATTCCAGATGACAATCTGCGTTGCGATACGTTCAGTATCAGCGTTGTAGCCATAGTTTGTTGTACCCTGATAACCATAAATAAGTGCGTGCTTGAGATTTAGTTTCTGCGCTCTTGATAAATCATCGTAATAATCCTGAGCGGTATAATCACCTGTCCACGCATCCTTTGAGGACTGAATACAATACGCTACCTGTCCTGTTGAGCTACCAACATTGAGCTTGATTATCTGTCCGTATGTGCTTGTGTTCAGTCTGCCGTTGAAGTTATATGAATAACCGTACCAGTCAACATATAACTTCTGATTTGAGCTGTTTGCGATATTCATTCTTGTAGCCGCAAGCGTATTTACACTTATTGCCGACATAGCAATAACGACAGCTAAAACTAAGCTCAACATTTTTCTGAGTTTGTTTTTCATACCGATTTCCTTTCTTGGGTTTGTATTTGTATATATAAAAAAGCAGTCCTATGAAAAGGCTGCTTTGAATTTTCGTATTAAATTTTACATTCAGAAAAGAAAAAGAGCCTTGAATTTATACTTTCAAAGCTCTTAGAATATTAAATTGTAAACGGTATCAGTAACACGGGAAGAATACATATGCTGTCAAGTCTTGACAAGCAGTATGATTTTCTGGATTTTTAACGCCTTCAGATTTAAGCCATTGGAAATATTCGCTTGCAAGGCAATAGTCTACGCACGTAGCGCCTAAACCTTCTTCATAGTTAAGCTGGATTTCTTCACACAGAAGTCCTATCATTTTTTCTTTACGAGTGCATCCACTCCATCTTAGTTTAGGAACTGCCGGGCTATTAGCATATACCTGAGCCCAACTGCTATGCTGATATACTTTACCTTTGACCGTATCGAAGTCAGACGGTTTACAGTAACCGTAGCCGTTGTCCTTTGCGTACTTTTCGCAAGCCTTTAATATATCTTCACAGTCCTGCTTTGTAAATCTCCAGTTATCTTCAGCCGGTTTACTTTCCTGCTTCTTTGTGGTGGTGGTTGCAGGCTTTGGTGTTTCCGCTTTCTTTGCGGTCGTTGTAGTCTGTATAACAATCTTGCTGTCGCTCAGATAATCACTATGTATGAACGTACCATCCTTCAGCTTGAAATAACCTGTATCGGTCTTGGCTGTTACAGTAACCTTGTCGTTTACATTATAAATCTTAACAGTATCAGCACCGAGAACAGCCTTTTTACGACTATAGCAATCAGTGTTGACATACTTTGTGGCACTTACCTTTTCCTCGGTCCATTCGGGTGCAGGCTTAGTCGTTGCTACTGTTGTTGTCGTTTCCGGCTTTGCCGTTGTTACCGCTTTTGTGGTGGTAGTGGTAGTTTCAACACTTTTTGTTTCCTGCGGCTTTGTGGTGGTCACTGCTGTAGTAGCGGTGGTCTGAGCTGTAGTCGTTTCGGCTTTCGGCTCATCGATCCTATCTATCACTGTTCCCGTCACTGCCGGAGCGGTCGTTGTAACCGCCGTTTCAGGTACGGAGGACGTTGTGCTGTTCGCATTGCCTGCCGTGCAGGCACTGGTCAGTATTACGCTGATGAGCGTTATTGCCGTGAGTATGGTGTGGGTACGTTTCATTTTGTCCTCCTTTGTGGGATTGGTAGATTGCCCTTAACTGTTTAAGATGGCTTTTATCTGTTCTTCTGAAAGTCCGCTTTTTCTCATTTTTGAGATCATTTCTGCTTCTTTTCTTTTTTCGCCTTTCTTAAGTCCGACTGCTTCGCCCTCGGCTCTTGCGTGTGCCTTTTCGGTTGCTTCGATATGCAGAGCCTTTTCACGCATTTCCGCAAGCTCTCTTGTCTTTTCGTCCGCACTCATCTTATGCAGTACAACTACTGCGTCCTGTATCTGCTTTACGCCTGTCTGCTGTAACATATCAAGTTCATCCTCCGTTTCCGCATTGATAAGTCTGAGCCATAGCTCCTGCTTGTTGTTCTTGTCGATATTCTTGCCTATTTTCTTCAGCTCGAAGTAATGAGCCGTGAATTTATCCGTAAGCTGTTCGTTTCTGCTGTCCTCTCTCATTGAGAACGATGAATGATATTTTTCGCAGTCAAAGAGATTGAAGTTGATGATATTTATCGAAATGCACTGGTTCAGCGAGCCGTACACCTCTCCGCTTTTAAGCTGTCCGCTGTACAGCTTAGACAGGTAGTAGAGCGAACGGTCCTTGTAATCGCCCTCGTCCTTTATCTGCATTTCAACGTTTATCAGTCTTCCATTGGCTTTCATACGAATATCCATACGGCTGTATTTCTCGGTTATGCTGTCCGGCATTATCTCGGAATTGAGTACAACGAGGTTTTCTATCGAATCATACGGTATACCGAGCGTATCCGATAAGTAAGCCTGTAGTAAATGCTGATTTCCCTCGTCCGTAAACAACTTCTTGAATATTATATCCAGCTTTGCCTTTACTATATTCGAATCCCTCTTGGCGTGCCAACCGCTTTGATAATCATTATCAAAGCGGTTTTTCTTTTGCATATTATATACAGAAAAGGCGGAACGGTTTTTATGCTGTTCCGCCTTATATTATTCCGTTTTAACAAATTCAGATACCCATTGGATCCCCCAGAACACCGTAAGATGAATAGCCGGGTCAGACAGCATAAGTACCGCACGCTCCGTTTTACTTGAAGCATCGTCCTGCACTCTGAGTATCTGATAAGCAATACCCGCAATTCCGATGAACACGGCAGGAAGCATACTTGTGGCGAAGCTCATTGCAACGCCGTATAAAACAACCAGTCCGCATGTGCCTATAAGCCTTTTTAAAAAGTAACGTGACGTATCGACCTTTCCACAGAGTGTTATAATTATTGCAATTACACTGCATATTATAGCTCCGAAGCAAACATACCGCCACAAAGCGTCAAGCCGTGTAAACGCTGAAATTCCGCCTGCATAAAGAAAGTCGGTAACAGTGCGTGCAATGCCCCATATAATAATTAACACAGGAAAAAGCAATGATTGCAAAAGTGCCGACTTGTCGTTTGTGAACATGGTACACCCCCGTTTATGGAAATCGCATTGAAACTGTTATGGTGTTTATTTGTGATACCTTTTCCCTGCAATAATACTATACGCCCTGTAAATCTGCTCCAGAAGCATCACCCTTGCAAGCTGATGCGGAAACGTCATCTTCGACATCGACAGTTTTATATCAGCCATCGCCTTTATCTTCGGTGCAAGCCCGAACGAGCTTCCGATTATGAAGTTCACCGCCGACTTTCCCTGCACCGCCGTATCGCTCAGCTTAGCGGCAAGCTCCTCGCTTGAAAGCTGCTTTCCTTCAATGCACATAGCAACGGTAAGAGCGTTCTTCGCCAGCTTCTTTTCGATCATTTCAGCTTCTTTCTCAAGTGCGTCCTCTATCTGCCTGTCAGACGGCTCATTCGGCAGTGCGACAGGCTCAAGCTCATATATCTTCAGCATACAGGAGCCTCCGAGCCGCTTTTCATATTCCTTGCAGGCATCTCTCAGATAGCTTTCCTTCAGTCTGCCGAGGCAGATTATATTAACACCTTGCATCAGCGTCTTTTAGCGTAGCTTTCAAAGCGGCGCTTCTCCTTTGATGCCAGCTTTCTGCGCTTGGAGTTTTCTATCGTTCTTGTAACGATAAAGCAGATAAGCAGTACAACTATTCCGACAGCCGAAACCTTGAACCACGGCTTGTCGAACTCGTCCTTTGCTTTTTCTATATAATATTCCACGTCCGATCTTGCAACATTGTTGTTTGCCACAAGGTTCATCGTGGTGATAGTTTCGCCCTTGAATTTAACGTCCATTACGCCGAGTATATCGCCCTTTTTCACGGGAGCCTGTACGCTTTCGTATGCCTTAAAGACCTTCTGCACTCCCGATTCCTTTACCGATTTCGGCATAAGTGCAGTGTAATCGCTTTCGGGTGTCAGTATAACGTGCGTTGCGCTCTCGCCCATTTCGACCTTGACTTCGGTTATCTGCTCGTCCTTATTTACAACGGTAGCCATTTCAAAGTTTGTGAATGCCCACTTGTAGAGGTTGAGTGCGTCGATCATCGAATACCAGTCGTCATAGTATTCGCCGTTCTTGTCCTTTACCGGTGCGCCGAGCGTCACAAGGATATAGTTGTACTGATTCTTAGCGGCTGAAACAAGGCATCTTCCGGCTTCGTCCGTAGTGCCGGTCTTTGTGCCGTATGCGTATTCATATTCGTAAACACTGCCGGGACGAAGAAGTGAGATAGTGCTGTATATAGAGTAACCGCTGGGGTTAGCGTCATTTTTCGGCATCTCGTATTCGTATGTGCTTGTTATTTTCTTGAACAGCGGAAATTTGTCATATGCGTATTTTGTCATTTTATACAGGTCTTCCGCAGTTGTGTAGTTGTTGTCGTTATGCAGACCGTGAGCGTTCACAAAGTTTGTTCCGGTACAACCAAGCTCCTTCGCTTTTTCGTTCATCATTCCGATAAACTTTGTGATGCTTCCTCCGCCTATATTATAGGCAAGAATGTTTGCCGCTTCACAGGCAGACGGGAGCATAAGCGCATACAGACAGTCCTTGTATGTCAGGTTGTCCTGCAGCGGCTCTATCGCCGCATTTGACGGGTCGCTGTAGTTCGGGTCCTCGTAGAAATCGTTGAAGCAGTCATAAGGCACTTCCACCTTCTTTGATAAAGAGCCCTCGGACAGATGCTCAAGCGCAATTATGCAGGTCATTATTTTTGTGGTTGAAGCAGGGTACATTTTCTTGCTCTCGTTCTTCTTGTACACCACATCTCCCGTATCGGTGTTGACCATATACACAGCCTCGCTGTATATCTTGTCGGTGTTCGGGTCAAAATCATATACCTCGTCGTCGTTTTCCGCAAAAGCGGTAACGGAAAGCGAGCATAACAGCATAGCCCCGCAAAGCAGAGCAGACGCAAAGCGTAATATCTTCTTCATAATTTATTCAGTTCCTTTTCATCGGAGATTTTTAAATATGTTCCCTATTATTGTATCACATATCGCCGAAAAAGAAAAGACTTTTTTGCTTGTTAATATTTTATTTTGCGTATTCTCCTTGTCGGCTTTCCTTTTTTGTGTTAAAATAGAATAAGAATTTTCTTACAATTCGGCAAGAAAGCCGTATCTGCCGAAAAAGCGGAGTAAAATACAAGGGGGTGAGAGTATGAACGGAAATGTGCGGAGAAATGCAAAAACAGCTTTTGTCTGCGTATTGTTTATAATAATTGTTTCTTTGTTTTTCTATCTTCTTACCGCAGGCACAATGCCGGAATCTGTCGATATACCGTCCACAGACAAAATAGCTGATGTCGATTTGTCAAAGCAAGGTGTCGGTATAGATATATCCTCCGGCGAATATTACACAGGACGGTTGTATACTCCGGACGATTTTGCAAAAGGCGATATATCGCAGGGCAATCCCGATGATAAATATGCCACATTCCGCATAGTACTGCCCCTTGAAAAAGGTGTTACCTACGGACTTTACGGAGAAACGGCGACCTATGCACAACAGGTTTATATTGACGGAAAACTGCTCAGCGAGGTCGGTAAGGTGTCCGATAATGCCGAAGAATTTGTCCCTGCGACAGACAGATACACGCTATATTTCACCGCACAGGCAGATACTGCGGAGATAATAATCCGTCACGCATGGTTTAATCACAGGACAGGCACGATACAAAAGCTGTACCTTGCAAAAGCTCCGCTTATATCCGCAAACGACAGGGCACAGACCGTTTGTGACGGACTTATTGCAGGAACTCTGCTTGCTATGGCGATATTCTTTTTCGGAATGTTCCTTCTCGGAAACAGAAAACGCAGTATGATGTGGTTTTCACTCACCTGTCTTACTGCGGCTCTGCATTATCTCATATACGAAAGCAAGCAGATAGGCGTACTGTTTCCCTATCTTGACTGGTACACGGAGCATAAACTCGAATACATCACGAATATACTTTACTTCGTGTTTATACTGCTCTATGCCTTTGCCGCACTCGGATTAAGACCGCATAAGCATTTTGTTGTGACCTCTATATGCTCTGCAGGTGCGATATTGCTGTTCTACATCTTTACACCGTCAACCGTTTATACGCATTTTACCGTTGTTGCAGGCGCTGTTATGGCGGTATATCTGATTCTTTCTTCTGTATATATCTGTGTTACGGCGGTAAAACACAGGCTTATGGGCTACATTGACAGCATTATAGTATGCTCAACCGTTGTACTTACCACAGTCGTTTATTTGATAGAAGGGCTTACCTACTTCACGAAGATATTCTATATCCGCTCCTATGCGACTATATTGTTCGTGTTCTGTAATGCGGTCATGCTTACTATAAATCTTTCCAGAACAGAGCGCCGCCTTGACGAATCGAAACAGCGTGAATCGCAGGTCACCCATATGAATGAAACGCTTGAAAAGCTCGACAGGCTGAAAACCGATTTTATGCACAATATTGCCCACGAAATGAAAACTCCGCTCACGGTAATGAGCGGATACGCACAGCTTACCGAAAAACAGATAGAAAAGAATGTCGTAAACGATGAAACATTGTCAAATCTTGAAACGATTTCAAGCGAGGCTCAGCGTCTGTCCGATATGGTGACAAAGCTGCTCTCGGTATCTCATAACGAGGTCACAGCAATGGAGCTTAGCAGGTTTGCCGCAAGGGACGTTCTTTCCGATGCGGCGGCGGTTTGCAGACCTATACTTGCAAAGCACGGCAACCGGCTTGTCACAAGGGCGGATAACTGCCCCGATATAATAGCAAACCGTGAAATGCTGCTTCAGGTACTTATAAATCTGGCTGTGAATTCGGGCAAGCATACCGAGAACGGAACAGTGATATTTTCGGCAGAAAAATCCGCCGACGGTGATAATTTTGCCGTGTTCACGGTATCCGATACCGGAACGGGAATATCCCGTGAGGCACTTGCACATCTGTTTGACAAAGGTTACAGCACGGACGGCGGAAACGGGCTGGGACTTTATATCTGCCGTGATATTATAGAATCGACAGGCGGCAAAATAACCGCAGACAGCAGTGAAAACGGAGCGGTGTTCCGCTTTACCGTACCGTGTGGAAAGGAAGATGCAAAGTGAGTACGATTCTGCTTGTAGAGGACAATCCGCATATAATGAAGATAAACAGTTCGTGTCTTTCTATGGAGGATTACAGCGTTCTTGAGGCGGCAGATGCGGCGCAGTGCCGTTATATGCTGTCGAATAACGATGTCGATCTTGTGATACTCGATATAATGCTCCCTGACGGCGACGGAATATCGCTTTGCCGTGAGATAAAGGCAAAATACGATATTCCGATACTGTTCCTGTCCGCACTCAGCGAAAACGATGATATTATAACGGCGCTTAGAGCAGGCGGCGATGATTATCTGCCGAAGCCCTACGATATACAGGTGCTTATTGCAAGGGTAGAGGCAAGGCTTCGCTCAGTACGGAAAGACAAGCGTTATATCTCATTCGGAAGGCTCAGACTTGATACGGTTTCAATGGCGGCATATTTTGCCGACAACGACCTGCTCACCACCCAGAAAGAGTTCTCGATACTGCTTATGCTTGCCCGTAATATCGGCAGTACAGTGCCGAAAGCCGAGCTTTATGAAAATGTGTGGGGTCTGCCGTATTCCGACAACGCAAATGCGCTGTTCACGGCGGTTTCACGGCTCAATAAAAAACTCGATGATAACAAAGCCGATGTGACTATCACCTACGAAAGAGGCAAAGGCTACGCACTTGAAAGTATATAGACTAAACGAAAATCGGTTTCTGCTTGTTTCGCATCCGCACTGCCACACTTGCCTTGCACCAACGCCCTTGCCTCCCTTGTCAAAGGGAGGTGGCTTGACGGCAAGGCACAAGCCTTGATATTGTTGCTTTCTGTTTATGACACGTCCGCCTTTTTATTCACTAAACTTTTCTGCCGTCAAGACGTAGGGATTGTCACTCCACCAACCTTTCCAAAACCGCACTATCCCACCCGCATTCCGTACTGCAATCGTCTATATGCGTTGATATGCTTTCGCATCGGCACTATCCCTCTCGCTTTTCGTAGGGGAGCGGGCTTGCCCCTCCCGTTGCACCAATCCTTGTTGTTTCCACTAATCTTTGCAAAAGAACACTTATCACTTGCCTTGCTCGCTCCTCCCGTTACACCGAGCCTCTCAATCCCCACAACCTTCTCAAAAGCACATCAACCGCTTCGCACCACGTCCTTGCCTCCCCTCGAAAAAGGGGAGGTGGGTAGATTATAATATCAAGTGCAACACAAAAAAATATGGACATCATAC
>OKRY01003853.1_pt1 | contig 10811 bp, 9 predicted proteins | sample 1601121 | NCBI WGS metagenome assembly OKRY01 (sample SAMEA3541546, study PRJEB24748) | human gut metagenome | biome: human gut; feature: human-associated habitat; material: faeces | place: China | collected 2012
CAATCTGGTTATCACGAGTGAGAAGGACGAATTTAAGACCTATCTGACCGTAAATTCGCAGCACAAGAAAGCTCATTATATTTACAAAATTCATAAACTCCAAAATCCAAGCATGCACGCTTGGATTTTGGAGTTTATGAGCTTTTTGAGTGGTGTGACATCAGCTTACAAATAATCACGCCTACCAATGTACTTACCATCGTCGCAATCAATCCCGGCACAACAATCGCAACCGGATTGACACTTCCATACTGACTGCGATAAGCGATCATACTAACCGGTATAACCTGTAATGAAGAAATGTTGATCACCAAGAACGTGCACATTTCGTCAGAAGCCATCCGATACCATTTTGCCGGTGCATTCTGCCGTCGAAGTTTTTCTCTTTGCAAATCGGCTAACTCTTTCATCGCTTTTAGCCCCATTGGCGTTGCCGCCCAGCCCAATCCTAAGATATTAGCGATTATATTAGCTGCGATATATTCGTTTGCTTTATGTCCTTTTGGAATTGCAGGGAACAAGAAATGCAATACCGGATACAGTCCTTTTGTCATACGATCCATCAGCCCGGACTCTTTTGCGATCTCCATCACACCGGTCCACATTGCCATAATGCCAAGCATCGTGATCGACATAGTCACCGCATCTTTTGCACCATCAATCGAAGCATTACTGACCGCTTCTGCATTCCCTGTAACAATTCCATAACTGACACCGATAATGATCATCAAACCCCAAAGCCAATTTAACATAACATTCCTCTTTTTTCATGCCTTTTCCTATCTATTCTATTCTGTGTTCTGACACTTCATGCCAGCCATTTTCGATGTTCCATTTCTATTTCTTGTATTCATTCCAAAAAGAGGTTCCGATTATTGCGATCCGACTATCCCATCATGCCGTATTGCTTACTATCCGAGTGCAACATCAAGAATCATCATGATCAGAAAACCGACAACAAAGCCAAGTGTTCCCACATTTTCTTTCTCTCCTAAATGTGCCTCCGGGATCAGTTCTTCTACTACCACATAGATCATCGTACCGGCAGCAAATGCTAATAATAATGGCATTACCGATTGCACCATTCCGGCAATGATCGCAGCGATCACACCAAACAAAGGCTCTACAGCTGCCGATAATGTTCCATACAAAAAAGCTCTTTTCTTAGAAATTCCTTCTTTTAACAAAGGAAGTGCAACTGCCATGCCTTCCGGATAATTCTGAATACCGATACCAACTGCCAATGCGATCGCACCGGACATCAAATTCGCATCAGACGGATGACTTCCCGCTAACGCAAATGCCATGCCGACTGCCATTCCTTCCGGAATATTATGGATTGTGATTGCAAGAATCAGCATAAAGGTGCTTTTGCTAAGATTTTGCTCTTTTGTTCTAAGGCGGAATTTTTGCATCTTTTTGCGCATAAAATAATCTACAAATAAAAGAAGTAATACACCAAGTAAAAAACCGCCTGCAGCCACAAACCATCCAATTTGTTTTTGTGCCTGTGCCGCTTCAATTCCCGGTATCAGAAGTGACCAGATTGCTGCTGCGATCATCACGCCTCCAGCAAATCCCAAAAAGAGACATTGTACATTCTGTCTGATATTTTTTCGTACAAAAAAGACGCTGCATGCTCCAAATGAAGTCAACAAAAATGTGATCATTGTTGCAACCATTGCATAAAGAACCGGCATGACCGCTCCTGCCATATAAACAGATTCCGTAAAATGCATTTTAGAAAAAAGGTATACTCCGTCCATATAAGACCCCTTATCTATGCAAAAGATATATTCTCTATTACTATATTACAATAAAAAAATCAGGTGACTGCATCTTCAGCCACCTGATATTAAAATTCTACCTCATCCTATTATACCATGTTCATTTTAAAATTCCGGTTCGATCAATCCAAAAGTATGGTCTTTTCTCTTATAAACCACATTGACTTCATCTGAGATCGCATTACGGAATACATAAAAATCATGACCTAACAATTCCATCTGTACGCAAGCTTCTTCCGGATCCATCGGCTTCATGGCGAATCTCTTAGAACGGATGATCTTAATCTCGTCATCATCTTCGATCTCTTCTTCCACAAAAGCTTTGCTCAGACTCGCTGCTGCCTGCTGTCTGTCCACAATTTTATTTTTATATTTTCGTAACTGGCGTTCAATGATCTCTTCTACCAAATCAATAGATACATACATATCATCACTTGTCTGCTCAGCACGAACAATATTTCCTTTCATTGGAATCGTAATCTCTATTTTTTGTCTTTCCTTTTCTACACTCAATGTAACATGTACTTCAGTGTCCGGAGTAAAATACCTTTCTAGCTTTCCAATCTTCTCATGGATTGCTGATTTGAGTCCTTCTGTAACATCAATATTTCTTCCACTGATAATATACTGCATGGTTACCACTCCTTTGCTTTTTTCTGATTCTATTATACCCTACTCGTCTTATAAAAGCAAGGAGAAAAACAGCTTTTTTTGTGCAAAATATCTCAATATACCTTGCAACGCATGATTTTTTAGTAAATTTTCACCAATCCATCTTTGAAATCAGCCTTATACAGCAATTTGCCAGCGGTATCTTCCTTGCATTGTGCTGTTGAAAAAATTTCATACGTTCACTCAGCGGATCCACGCTAAAATTACACCCGGCATTCTGATGAATTCCACACAAAGACAATACAACTTTCGAAATATTCTGTCATATTTCGACAATATAGTTATACGCATTTTACCGTATTATGATTACGCACAAAATTGTTAATAATGTGGAAAACTTCGTTAATAACTGTATTTTTTGCCTCTTATTCATCAATAACAATGTGCAAAACTCCAAAATTATCAACATTTTTCAGCAAAATCCATGTTTTTGTCTAAAAGTTATGCACATCATTGCGAATAACTTGTGGATGAATTTTCAGTCATATTACTAAATTGTCTGATATTTTGTACAATTTCTTTTTCGTCAAATAAATCTTTTTCTACCTGTAAAAAGTATATGAGACGATATTGTTTTTATTTCTATCTATATGCCGGCAAATATTCCAGAACGAAAAAAAAGAGGTTTTCTTTCGAAAACCTCTCATCCTTTATGTATGTGCTATCCGATTACTTTCTTAACAGCTTCCAGTACACGATCTGCCTGAAATGGTTTAACAATGAAATCTTTCGCACCATTCTGAATTGCTTCAATAACCATTGCCTGCTGTCCCATTGCGGAACACATGATGATATTTGCTCCGGCATCGATTTCTTTGATCTTTTTCAATGCCTGAATACCATCCATCTCTGGCATAGTAATATCAAGTGTAATCAAATCAGGCTTTAATTCTGAATACTTCTGAACCGCAACAACACCATTCTCAGCTTCACCTACAACATTATAGCCACCTTTTGTAAGAATGTCCTTTACCATCATACGCATAAATGCAGCATCATCAACAATTAAAATATTATTTCCCATAGTTTTTCTCCCTTGCAATATTATTATAAATATTTCCTTGTCAAAAATAGTAATCCGATCATCTGACCAGACATATTATTATATCCAAGCAGAAAAAAGTACATTTACAATTCTTAGGATATTATATCTCTATGCCTATCTTTTGTCAAGAAAAATCAGCAGTTACTGAGTATTAAACAATCACTTTGTTTGTCTGTGTCTCTCTATTCAAATGACAAACCTTTTAATAAGAATCATTTTTCCATCCCGTATTCCATAACCTATTTTTTTTCAACTCCACATATTCTGCATATGCCTGTTCTAAAATCTGCTTTTCGTTAGAAAACTTTAACAAATGATATGCCTCATGAAACTTATAAAAACCGGAATCGCGAAAATATTCTTCTTTTTGCGGTTTGCTAAAATAACTGTCTGTATTCATCAAATACCAATGAACATCCTTTACAACCGTTTCTTTTGGTGTATTAAAGGTATATTGGCTTTTCCCAACATATTTTACAATATGTGCTACAGAGCTTGTCTCTTCTTTAACTTCACGCAAAGCCGTTTCGTGATATTCCTCGCCTTCCTCTACAGTACCTTTGGGTAACACCCATCCTTCATAACGATTTTTATAGTTTTTATATAACAATAATATCTTTCCTCTAAAAATCACTACACCACCACAGCTTGTCGCCTTAACCATTGTTATTCCTCCTCGGTAGGTGTCTTTCTAAATAGTATACCCTTTTTTGACATTGTTTGCAAATTTAATCTCCCAGATAACATTGCAGCATTTTCTTCGTTACAGGTACTGCATACCGACTGCCTGTTCCCGCACCTTCCACAACAACACTGATTGCAATCTTAGGATTGTCAGCCGGAGCATAGCCAATAAACCAGGAATGTGTCGTGCCTTCTGAATCTGCTTCTGCTGATCCGGTCTTTCCTGCAACCTCATAAGAAAATGACTTTAATGAATAACCGGTACCACTTGTGACCACTGATTTCATCATATCATTCATCTTTTGGGCAACCCATTCATCAACGACTTGTCCTTTTTCTTTCGGATCATAGCTTTTAACAACCTGACCGCTGTCACTTTCTACATGATCGACAACATATGGCAGCATCATTTTTCCGTCATTGGCGATCGTGGCAGCAATCAATGCATTTTGAAGCGGTGTTACTAACGTCTTTCCCTGACCAATCGCTGTCTGCGTCAACTCTCCGTTATCAGAGTGTTTATTTAATACAAATTTACTTTGATTATATTCAAAATCCGCATCTAATGCTTTATTATAACCGAACTTTTCGGCTAACTTATGAAAGCGATCCAGATCCAGCTCGGTTCCTAATGTTGCAAATGCACCATTACAAGATTCTGCTAATGCGTTTTTTAACGAAAGGATTCCATGACGTTCATTATCATAACAATGGATCACATGACCGACTACGGTATCCGTTCCTTTACAACGGTAATTAAAATCCCTGTATGTCTGCGGATTTTCTATCATATATTCCATTGCCGTCAGAACTTTAAATGTTGATCCCGGCGGATATAATCCCTGTGTTGCACGATTGACTAACTTCGAATCATCATTCGAATCTTTGATCAGACTACTCCAGTTTTTTGCAACGGTGTTTGGATCATATGAAGGTTTTGAGACCATTGCAAGCACTTTTCCGGTAGACGGCTCGATCGCTACAACAGCGCCTTTATGATTCCCCAGTGCCTGATATGCGATTGTCTGTAATTTGGCATCTAATGTCGTGATCACACTGTCTCCGGGATTTTTCTCACCTTTTAATGTGTTGGTAAGCTGCCGCAGTGGATTGACATGCGATGTCAGCAAAGGATAACATTGCTGCTTTTCAATGCCTGTCATACTGTTTGAAATTCTGCCGACAACCGGTGCAAAGATCTCATCATACGGGTAGATCCTTGTATCCTTTCCTGTACTGTCTGTCTTTGTCTTCGCAAGCACTTTTCCGTCTTTGGAACGTATCTCGCCACGTTGCACTTTTTTTGCAAGCACTTCCTGTCGTTTATTATATGGATTGTTGATCACTTTATCGCTTTTTACTGCCATAAAATAACCAAGATATCCTGCCATTCCAAGAAAGACAGCAACCATACAATATGTCAGGGCCAAAATCTGTGCGTTTCCTTTTTTATTTTCTTTTTCCTCACCCCGACCTGCCTGTCTGCTATTTTGCTTTCTTCGTTCAGGCTGTTCCTTTCTTGCTTTCCTTTTTTGCATCTGCAAGTTTTTATCTCTTTCTGACTCTTCTCTTTGATGCATCTGTCTCCTGCTGTGTCTCAAGCGACTCCTCCTCCTTGCAATTTAAAACATACATTCCCTGAATGATACAAAATAAAATAATGGTACTGATCACGGAACTTCCTCCATAACTGACTAAAGGAAGTGTAACACCGGTAGACGGAATAAACTTTGTAACGCCTCCGATCGTTAAAAAGACCTGAAAAACATATTCCATTGCCAGCCCCAGAGATGTTAATTTATAAAATCTTCTTTTTATTTTTAATGCTATATTAACAAACATAATAAAACAGCTGATCTCAACTAAAATCAGGCAAATAGCAAAAAATGCACCTAATTCTTCGCTGATCGCAGAAAAAATAAAATCTGTCTCGGCTACCGGTATTTTATTTGGCATTCCCTCTCCAAGTCCCATACCAAACCAGCCGCCGGTACCGATTGCAAAAAGGGACTGTGCAACCTGATATCCTGCATCATTGATCGTTCCCCATGGATCACGCCATGCTGTCACTCTGGTCTGTACATGTGTAAACAAATGATATGCGACAACTGCCGCAGCCGAACCGCCAAACAGACCAAGTCCCATATAACCGATATTACGGCTTGCTACATATAAGATACTTAAAAATGTAATATAATAGATCAATGCAGCTCCAAGATCCTTTTCTGCAACAAGGATCAAAACATGCACGCCTGCTAAAACAGCCACTTTTACGACATCTTTCCATTGCGTTGACTTTGATAGCAATGCCGCGACAAAGAATACATAGATGATCTTGACAAACTCGGACGGCTGCATCGCAAAGCCACCGATCACGATCCAGTTCTTTGCTCCATAGATTGTTTTACCAATCACAAAAACCAAGGCTAACATCAAAATTCCGATTACCGCATAGACAAGTCCAAAGCGGTCAAAATAAGAAAAACGTTCGATCAGAAGTGGAATAAACAATCCGATCAGACAGATTGCTGCCGCAAAAATCATCTGCCGTATCAAATGATCCCTGTTCAGTCTCCCGATCATCACAAAGCCAATCATCAAAAGCATTAACATATTATTTAAAACCATTTTTGATGCGTTTTCATAAACATAAATATAGGCTTTATTAACAAAGATCAAAAGAGCAAGCTGTGCTAAGTATAATCCAAGGATAGTAACATCAAGGCTGTTGAGAAAAAGTACTGCTGTACAGATAAAATGAATCGTATACATGATCTTATTCTGTCGACGATAGACTTTGTCTTTTTTCTCTGTATTGTTCCCCACAAACACAGAAAAGCAATGCCATGTATAGATAGCAAACAATATGATAATGATATATTTCGATGTTTCTACAAGGATAGAATGCAACAGTCCTATAAAATCCATATGCCCAAAAATTGCGATCAGCTTCTGGGCAGCTCCATTTTTATCCATGCTTCCTTCCTTTCTGTTTTACTCTATTCCAAGATCAAAATGCCCACGCTGTGTCTTGCATGGCATATTCCCCTGTAAGATCCGTTCTACTAGTGATGCACTTTCTGTTGTAAAAGAATAACGGATACTTCCGGCTATCGTTGTGCTTTGATCGGCAATCTCTTCTAAATACAACGGAATGTCCTGATAAATAATATTATAACAATATCTACAGTAGTTTACACAAACAAAACGACGTTTTTTCTGATCTTCAAAAACGATCTGCTTGTGCCATTCTTTTGGATCCTGACAAACACACACCTTTTGGTTTGCCTGTATGCATTGTGCCGAAACCATCAAAGGAATCTTACCATATACCGGTATTTCCATTGGTTCATAATTCTGAAAGGCTTCTAATTCTCTTTTGGTTGCTTCAAGTGATGCGCTAAACAATGTCACATTCTGCTCTTTCCAAAAACGCTGTGCTTCTTCATTCATCACATACATATTGTGATCAAGCCGTATCCGAAGCTTTTCTTTTGGAATATATTTTGTTAGAAATGCAAACGATTCCGTGTTGCGGATCAGATAACCATCCCATATATCTTCGATCAAAGGAATATCTTTTTGCCCGTAAGCATTCTCTCTGATTATTTGGATTTTATGTTCAAAACGATCCCATATTGCATGACGGAAGATCACAGGCATTGCAAGCCAGACTTCTTTTTGCTTTTCTTTTGCAAGATAATATGCCTGTGACAGCTCTTTTTCAGTCATGACTGCCGTTTCGAAATAGATCCGGTCAACTTTCGGATTGGCACATACCGCTACCGCCTGTTCAAAAGTTGTTACAGACGTGGCAATTTGAGTTTTAAGGCTTTCCTTTGATACAGCATGTCCTTTTTGATCATCCTTTTCCCTATTATTTATATCTTCGGATATTACAGTATCCTCTCGCCAAAATTGTGCTAAGAACTGTTTGCGCATCTGTTCAAAAGCATCTCTTCTTAGCTGCTTAATCGCACCTACCGGTAAAAAAACATTTTCTTCTGCTTCTATAGAAAGCTTTTCAAAATAAAACGGACTGTTTCCTGTCTTTTGCAATATCTTACGAATATCCGATTCATCGATTGCTCTTTTTTTCGCTTTCTGACAGATTTCTCCCTGACAACAGATTGTCTGCCCTTTCAAAGTGACGGTTAAGGACAGAGGCTGTCCTTTTTGGGCAACACAGTGTCCCTGCACACTGACCTGTTCGTTTGTCCTTAAATAATCCTGTGCGATTTTTTCTAACAATGCCGCATTTTTCGTACGGTATACCTGATCTCCTATACGTATCTCAGAACCCTTTTTATAACGTGCTGTCACTAATGTACCTGCCGGTACATCTTCTCCTAATGTATATTCATAAGACGGTGTCAGCGAATGATTCCGAAACTCTACAACGTCCTGTGCATGGATCGTTTTTTGCACTTTATAGATTACTTCTTTTGAATTAACTTTTTGAACGGTTCCGACTAGCACGCCACCATGTTTCGGACGTTTCGAAGCTAACATCGTTCCTTTTTGTCCCGGATGTCTCTGCGCACTGTCACCTGCCTGTCCGGTCAGATATCCCTGCGTAAAGCCTTCCCGGTTATAAAGATCGGAAAGATTTTGTAAATCTTCTTCCCATTCTTTTTGATTTTTCTTAATGTAATCCCGATACTTTTCTTTTCCGAGTGCAAAATAAAGATCTACGTATTTGCGATACATGGAAGTAACAAATGCAGTGTACTCTGTTCTTTTCATTCTTCCTTCAATCTTAAAAGAATCAATTCCGGCTTCGATCATTTCTGCAAGATACGGAAGGTTACAAAGTTCTTTCGGACTTAACAGATAAGCATCTTCTGACCGATTCTGCTCTGCCATATGATATGGCAGACGGCATGGCTGGGCACATCTTCCACGGTTTCCGCTTCGTCCGCCAAGCATGCTGCTAAAAAGACATTGACCGGAATAACAATAGCATAGCGCACCATGCACAAAAACTTCCAATTCCATAGAAGTTTCCCTACGCATCGTACAAAGCTCCCGTAAAGTCAATTCTCTTGCCGGAACAATACGGTTGACATGATATTTTTCAAGAAATTCTTTTCCTTTTCCCATGGTCAATGTCATCTGTGTGCTGGCATGGATCGCAAGTTTCGGAAAATGGCGGCTGATAAAACGTAACACGCCCATATCCTGTACGATCACGGCATCCAGTCCCGCTTCATAATAAGGGCGCAGATATGAAAAAAGTGCTTCTTTGATCTCACGATCTTTTAACACTGTATTGACTGTCATATAAAGTTTGACATCATGCAAATGACAATATGCGATCGCTTCTAACATTTCATCCTGATCCAGGTTGTTGGCAAATGCTCTGGCTCCAAATCGGTTTCCACCAATATAAACAGCATTGCAGCCTGCTGCGATCGCTGCCTTTAATCCCTCCATTGATCCTGCCGGTGCAAGAATTTCCGGTTTTGCTCTTTTTGTCATAATATATCCTCACCTGTTAAAAAAGGCCGTGTATCACACACAGCCTTTCTTTTTTCTTACTTTTTATACCCTACTGTATTGCTTTTGGAAATGCTGCTATTTAATGCATTTCCTGTGGAAGTCTTTTCCTCTGTTTCTTTCGGATCCGTCTGACTGTCGTCTTGGGAATCCTCTGCGTTCTCTTTGGAACTGCTTTGTGCTTTTGTCTCTAACTGAATCAACTTACGTTCGAGCTCTCTTTTTTCTTCTTTCAGGCTTTTATTTTTCTTTTCCTGCTTCTCTAAACGGCTTTTCAGATCAATCATATCATGTTTCATATGAAAAATCTCTTTTTCAAGATCTTCGTTATCTTTTTGTAAATTAACAACAACATCCTGTGCTTTATAATAATCATCGGACAGATTGATCGCTAACAAGATATTTTTCATTTCCTGATCTAACTTTGGAAAAGAATCACTTTTCTTAAATTCATCATATTTTGAATTGATATGCGTCGCAATTTTCTGCATGTATTCGCTGCTCTCATAGCCGCTGATAATATATGTTCTTCCATTAATGATCACTTCAACATCATTTTTTGTATTCATAACCTGATCCATCCCCTTTTGTGCAGACTATTCTTCTCCTTCGTCCTCATAATCTTCTTCGTAAGGCTCTTCCTGTGGCTGTTGCGATTCTGTTTCCGGCTGTGGTTCATTTGCCTGAAGAAGCTCTGCTTTGTTCTTACGGATGATCTCAAGATATCCACTCAAAGCAGTTTCTAAGGCTTTGGAATTATTCAAGGTGCTTTCATATGCTTTTGCAATGACTTTTTCTGCCATATCCATCATATCTGTTGTATAATAAATCGCACCACTTCCCATCTCATCTGCTTGCTTTCTGGCATTGGCAATGATACGTTCTGCTTCTTCATTTGCATTGGCAACAGTAATTTCTGCCTGCTGGTATGCTTCCTGCATAATGTTATGTTCTTCAACAAGTGCACTATACTGTTCCTGTGCATCTGCTAAGATATCTGCTGCCTTCTTTTCGGCATCCTCTAAAATAGCATCCCTCTGGCTTAGCATCTTGCGATAACGCTTGATCTCTTCCGGTGCATCGCGTCGAAGATCATCTAAAAGATCATACAGATCATTCTTTGG
>OKRY01003861.1_pt1 | contig 10799 bp, 6 predicted proteins | sample 1601121 | NCBI WGS metagenome assembly OKRY01 (sample SAMEA3541546, study PRJEB24748) | human gut metagenome | biome: human gut; feature: human-associated habitat; material: faeces | place: China | collected 2012
TGTCGCAAGCGACCGCGCTCGGCGCGAGAATGTGCCAAGGCACATTCTTTTTCATGTTTGGAACCCGGACCGGAATGGAGGAAACGATGAGAAAGCATGGGAAAATACGAACCCTTCATAGGGCAGTTCCGATCTTTCTGGCTGCCCTTAGCCTGATAAGCGGCAGCATACTTGCAGACCTATGCACAGAACGGCTAGAGGAACAGAAACAGGAGATCCAGAAACAGGAGCAGGAGATTCAGAAACAGGAACAATTAGCAGAGCTTGTCAAGGAATCCTCAAAAATATCTCCAATAGACTTTGCATATCTTATATCATGCAATCCGGATACAGCTGCCTGGCTTTACATCCCGGAAACGAACATAGATTATCCGGTGGTTCAGGGTAAGGACAATGAAACCTATATGACCAGAAATTTTTATGGAGAGGAGGCCCCAAGCGGTACGATTTTCCTGGATTACCAGTCAGTAATCCGGCAGAAAAACTATGTCTTCTACGGCCATAACATGAAAAATGGCACGATGTTCCGCGATATTGCCCGTTACGCTGAGAAAACCTATTTTGATACCCACCGCCAGATCTGGCTTTACACTCCACAGGAAACTCTGGAACTGGAAGCGGTGGAATGGTTCAGCGCACCCAATTCCCGGGAGCTGCGGGAACAGTGCCTGACAGAACAGACGAAAGGAACCTATGTTTTTGTTACCTGCAGCTATGATGGCAAGGACAACCGGGGAATTTTGTGGGCACGTGAAGTATCACGAGTGGAATTGCCAAACAAAAAAAGTTATGGTATGATGTTGTTCGGAATTGATGAAAACAAATCAAGCATTGTTGATAGAAAGCAAGGAAAGAGTAACCTTCAGGCAGGCGGATAGATCCCGGAAAACGGAATATCGGATACGGAATATCGGATAGAACTGCAGGAGCGTTACAGGAGGATGATATTATGGGAAAATATTTTGGAACTGATGGTTTCCGTGGAGAGGCAAATGTAACCCTGACCGTGGAGCACGCATACAAGGTAGGCCGTTTTTTAGGCTGGTATTATGGACAGAAAACACCTGGCGAGAAATGCCGTATCGTTATTGGTAAAGATACAAGAAGAAGCAGCTATATGTTTGAGTATTCCCTGGTGGCTGGTCTGACCGCTTCCGGCGCAGATGTTTACCTGCTCCATGTCACCACGACCCCAAGTGTGTCATATGTGGTCCGCACCGAGGATTTTCACTGTGGAATCATGATCTCAGCCAGCCATAACCCATACTATGATAATGGAATCAAGGTCATCAATGAGAAGGGCGAGAAGCTGGAAGAGAGCGTCATCGAGAAAATCGAGAGTTATTTAGATGGTGAGAGCGGTGAGATCCCATTTGCAACGAAGGAAAACATTGGCCGTACTGTGGACTTTGCAGCAGGAAGAAACCGTTACATCGGCTATCTGATCTCCATCGCTACCCGTTCCTTTAAGAACAAGAAGGTGGGATTAGACTGTGCTAACGGAAGCGCATCTGCTATTGCGAAGAATGTATTCGATGCTTTAGGCGCTGAGACATATGTCATCAACAATGAGCCAAATGGCTTAAATATCAACACAGACTGTGGCTCCACCCATATCCATGTACTGCAGGATTTCGTAAAGAAGAATCATTTAGATGTGGGATTTGCGTATGATGGTGACGCAGACCGCTGTATCGCAGTGGATGAAAATGGTGAAGTGGTTGACGGTGACAGGATCATGTATGTCTGCGGCAAATATATGAAGGAACAGGGAAGCCTGGTCAATAATACCATTGTGACGACTATCATGTCGAACTTCGGTCTCTATAAGGCTCTGGACAGAGAGGGCATTGCCTATGAGAAAACAGCCGTAGGTGATAAATATGTATACGAAAATATGTCCGCTAACGGTCATTGTCTCGGCGGTGAGCAGTCCGGTCATATCATTTTCAGCAAGAACGCAACCACCGGAGACGGTATTCTGACATCCTTAAAGGTGATGGAGGCCATGCTGGAGAAGAAACAGTCCTTAGGCAAGCTGGCTTCTGAGGTGGAGATCTTCCCACAGGTATTAAAAAATGTGAAAGTAAAGGACAAAAAAGCAGCACAGGATGATGCGGCTGTACAGGCAGAGGTGGCGAAGGTGACAGAGAGCCTTGGCGACGATGGAAGAATCCTTCTGCGTCAGTCAGGAACGGAACCAGTAGTCCGCGTTATGGTTGAGGCACCGAGTCTGGAAATCTGTGAGAAATATGTAGATCAGGTCATCCAGGTCATGAAAACCCAGGGGCACGTTCTGTAACCTGATATGGAATATGGCATAGTTTTTAGAAAAAATGATTAGAAAAAATGATCTGACAGACCATTTTGTGTCTTGAAACCATCTTTTAGATATGCTATACTATAGGAACTATTTTGTAACGCTTCACCGCGTTACCAATTCTAAAGCAAAGGGATGATGAAGATGGGGTTAGACCTGTAAAAGCAAAGATGTACATTATCTACAAGTATAGCGTGATTTACCGACTCCAAAGCCTGGTCCTATGCTGACAAGGTCAGCGCACACAGGTATATGATTCATAACGAAAACGTAACGATTCAGTATCTTCATAGTTACGCGAAAACAAACACTAAAGCAAAATTCAGGAGGAAGTTATCATGTTAAATTATCAGAGATATAAAAGAGTACCAGTAGTGAATTTTCCAGAGAGAACCTGGCCGGACAAGGAGATCATGAAAGCGCCGATCTGGTGCAGTGTAGACCTTCGTGACGGCAACCAGGCATTGGTAGAGCCAATGGTGGTAGAGGAGAAGATCGAGTTCTTCAATATGCTGATCAAATTAGGCTTTAAGGAGATTGAGATCGGTTTCCCGGCTGCGTCCCAGATTGAGTATGATTTCCTGAGACAGTTAGTAGAGCGCCGCATGATTCCTGATGACGTAAGAGTGCAGGTTCTGGTACAGTGCAGAGAGCATCTGATCAAGAGAACCTTTGAAGCGATCCAGGGCATCAAGAATGTGGTAGTTCATATTTACAATTCCACATCCACACTGCAGCGTGATGTGGTATTCCATAAAGGGAAAGATGAGATCACCCAGATCGCGATCGAGGGTACCAAGCTGGTAAAGAAATATGCAGAGAATTTTGACGGCAACATCGTATTAGAGTATTCTCCGGAAAGCTTTACCGGAACAGAATTAGATTATGCATTAGAGATCTGTACGGCAGTTCAGGATACCTGGGGTGCCACCAAGGAGAATCCGATCATCATCAACCTGCCATCTACCGTTGAGATGAACACACCGAACGTATATGCAGATCAGATCGAATGGATGAACACCCATTTCAAGAACCGTGAAAGCATCATTCTAAGCGTTCATCCTCACAATGACCGTGGTACCGGCGTTGCGGCAACGGAACTGGCATTATTAGCAGGTGCTGACCGTGTTGAGGGTACTTTATTCGGCAATGGCGAGCGTACCGGTAATGTCGATATTCTGACCTTGGCTTATAACATGTTCTCCCAGGGCATCAATCCGGAGCTGGAGATCGAGAATATTCGTGAGATCGCAGAGGTTTACGAGCGCTGCACCAAGATGGATATTCCGGAGAGACATCCATATGCCGGTAAGCTGGTATTTACTGCATTCTCCGGTTCTCATCAGGATGCTATCAATAAAGGCATGCAGGCTCTTAAAGAACGCAACAGCCAGTACTGGGAGGTTCCATATCTGCCGATCGATCCAAGCGATATCGGAAGAGAGTATGAGCCGATCGTCCGTATTAACAGCCAGTCCGGCAAAGGCGGCGTAGCCTTTGTTATGGATACCTTCTTCGGCTTCAAGCTGCCGAAGGGTATGCACAAGGAGTTTGCAGACATCATCCAGGCGATTGCAGAGAAGCAGGGCGAGGTTGCACCGGAGCAGATCATGGAGCAGTTCCGCCTCAACTATACAGAGCGCAAAGAGCCGATCCACTTCCGCAAGTGTCAGATCCACGACACCGAGACAGCAGACGGCGATTTCGCTACACTGGTTACAGTTACTTACACCAACCATGGAATTGAGAAGACCTTCGAAGGTATCGGTAATGGACCGATCGATGCGATGCAGAAGGGTCTGGAGAAAGAACTCGGCATCGAGATCCGCGTACTGGATTACAGCGAGCATGCATTGACATCCGGTTCCGGAGCAGAGGCGGCTTCTTATATCCATCTGATGGATGTGAAGAGTGGAAAGGTTACCTACGGTGTTGGCATCAGCTCCAACATCACAAGAGCGTCCTTCCGTGGTATCTTCAGTGCAGTGAACAGACTGTTTTACTAATAAAAAAGCCACTGACAGTTTCAGATATGAGAAATCATATGAGAAACTGCCAGTGGCTTTTTTGTATCATAGGAAACTTCGTCCTATGACACAAAAATGCTCCGCAGGATGCGCATTCTTTCTTATGAATTATCTTGGCCCGCCGGTCTGTCCGGGAGTCAGATTACTGTAAGAAGAACTGCCAGAGCTGCCGGAGGAGGAAGAACCTCCTGGTGCTGATGAACTGCTGGAAGATGGACTGCCAGAGGAGGAAGAGCCTCCCGGTGCTGACGAACTGCCGGAAGATGGAGTGCTGGAGTAAGAACCTCCAGGGCCTGTCGTTCCGCCACTTACTACGGTAGTAGCACAAGAATTGCCGGGTGTTGTGGTCGTAGTATTAGGACTGGAGCTGTTTCCATTCGCAATATATGCGCCATCTGAACCAAAGCTATAAGAAACGCCATCAATGGTCAGGGTCTTGTTGGCTGTCATCTTGCCGGAATCCGATGGATTTAAGTAATAATACTTACCATTCAGATTCAGCCATCCGGTTAGCATATGTCCGGACTCATTAAAATAATACCAGGCATTCTCAATCTGTTTCCAGCCCTTGGACATGGCGCCGGAGTTTGGATTCATATAATACTTATTGGTTCCATCACTGAGCCATCCGGTCATCATCTTACCATCTGTATTCAAATAGTAGTAGATATCATTGATCTTCTGCCATCCGGTCATCATCTTGGCGTCAGAGCCGAAATAATACCAGCTGTTGTTGATCTGCTTCCACCCGATCACGACCTTGCCGGAAGTGTCTGCATAGAACCAGCCATTATCCATCTGCCACCAGCCGGTAGCCATAGCACCGCTGCTCTTTAGATAATAATAATCATTACCGATCTTTAACCATCCGGTGACCATCGTACCATTTTCATATAAATAGTAAAATTTGCCCTGATCTGTGATCCAGCTGCTGGCTACCATAGTTCCGTCCGGACGGAAAAAATACCACTTGTTGTCGATCTTTTTCCAGCCTGTGGTCATCTTCCCTGAGGACTGATCCATATAATAGTAAGCCCCATCGGAGGTTCCCAGCCATCCTTTGCGGAGATTGCCACTGCTGTCATAATAAACCCACTGGTTGTCTACTTTATTCCAACCGGTAGCAGCCATGGAAGGAACGGTAGAAGCCAGGGTCATCACCCCAAGAAAGCCTGCAAAAAGCATCGCTTTCAGATGTTTCCAATTGATCATAATCACCCTCCTACTGAAAAGTTACACATTTCCTATAAAATCAGCATCTGTGATTTTGATGCAGTTATAAGCCTTTGTAACAATAACGTTTCTCTAAGTATAGCATACCTGCCATAAAAATTGTAGGAAAAATTTCTGCAAAATTCTTACAACTTTCAGTCCCGAAGTGTGACTGGTCATGGTATCCTAATGGATCTGTTCATGGAGACGGCGGTAATACCGTTTCGCATAGCGGTACATGATGATCGTATATTCACCAAATTCCTCACCAAGCTCGCTTTTATAAACAGCCCATAAACTCCATAGGAATCCGCCAAGAGCCACATAAGAATAGATCACAGTCCGTTCTTCCTCTGTCGGCTCCCGATGCAGGTAAATATGGATCAGCCGGTCCATCTGTTCCTCGTTCAGATAGGAATAGATTCCGCACATGGCAACATCGATCAGCGGATCGCACATACCGCAGTATTCCCAGTCGATCAATTTCAGATCTCCATCTGGAAGAAACAGAAAATTATCGACATTGCTGTCAATATGGGCAATGGTCTTCGGACGGTTTAGGGCATCCAGATGGTCCATCAGCGTATTCATCCGGTCTTTTACGACTTCATAGTCCTCAAATGGGATACCGCCATGTTTGATGCACAGATTTTCATAAAATGCGATCCGTTCCCGGATATCAAAGGAATGCTTCAGCTGGATTCCGGACTGATGGAGCTTTGTCACCAGATCCATACATTGCTGCATATCCGATTCCTTGTGGACGTCTGCATTTCTGGAATTTTCATAATATTCTGTGATCTTATAGCCGGTATCCCGGTTAAAATAGATCACATGCTCTGTAATTCCAAGATTCGCCACCGCCTCCAGCACATCTCCCTCCTGATGACGGTTGATCAGCAGTCCTGTACCGGGACCTGGAACCCTGCAGATATAAGATTTGCCATGAACCTGGAACAAGAATGATTTATTGGTCATTCCGGACTTTAAACAGTGGATATTGTGAATCTCTGATTCTGGGATCTGGAAAACAGAAGAAATCAGTTCCATGGCCTGGTTATGGGAATGGTTCTGATAGCTTTCATCAAATACCCGAAGTTCTTCCAGATTTTCAAATTCATATACCTGATCAGAAGGCTGGCGGTTGATATCCATCTCCATGTGCTCTGCCAGGCTTAATACCTCATCCGCAGACTGGCCGCCAATGTTTGTAATCCCGGCTTCCTTTATGCGCTTTCTTGCAGTGCCATTTAACAGCTCCATCATGACATTTTCCCAATAAAACTGCTCTGTGCCCGGAAGCGTGTAGTACACCTCCAGAATTGGAAGAAACGCAGCAAGCCACTGGGATGACATATAGACAGGTCCATACATCACATAGCAGTCATGTCCGCCGATCTCCACGTTCTGGATACGTCCCTTTTTATTATAAGAAAGACTCCATTCAGAAGTATCCCCTTCCTTATAGACAGAAGAATACCAGGCGCCGCATTCATAAGTGTGGTACATGTTTTCACGCATCCAGTTATCCGAAGAGAGAAGATACATATTTTTCCCCTCCAGGACCTTTCTGGCCCGGTAAACGGTCGTCAGAGTATTTTTATTAGAATATTCCGGATTGTAGAGCAGTTTCACATCATATTTATCAATCAGATATTCAAATTTTTCTTTCAGGTATCCGACAACAATCGTAATGTTGTGGATTCCTACTTCATGGAGCTGACGGATCTGGCGCTCGATCATCCGTTCCCCAAATACCTCCAGAAGCCCCTTTGGAGTTTCAAATGTCAACGGCACAAACCGGGAACCAAATCCAGCAGCGATGATCACCGCTCCGTCTACCTTAAACGGTTCCATAAATTTCATACCATCCTCAGTCACCTGATAATGATTATCATCCATTACTTCTATATAATGAAGAGCCAGACATTCCTTCACCAGCTGGTTCACCGTTCCAAGAGAAAGCTCCAGTCTCTGAGCCATCTCCCTCTGCGTAACCTCAGCCTGCTCCAGGATACTGCGGCAGATCAGTGCATATCTGTTCATAAATGCCTCCGTTCAAAAATAATTGATTTGTAAAAGATATGAACATTATAACACGGAACGTTTTGCGTGACAAGAGGAGGGCAATGGTGGTATAATAAATACAAAGCATTCTGATTCTAATATTCTAAATGATCTATAATTCTATTTTCAAAAAGGAATGATCGATGCTTTTCATACCCAATTAATTAAAAGCAGAGAGGATTCCTATATGCGATCCTCTCAAAAAAGGAGGACCGCACATGGCAGAAAAGAAAAACAGGGTAAGACGACTGGAAGGTTGCGACGGTGGAGAGATTACGAGGGATCAGTTGGAACAATCACTAAAACAAATGATACGTGTATTAGGTGAACCTCAGAGAGAATATAAAGATCGGATTTTTCGAATGTTATTGAAAGATAGAAAGACTGCGTTGGAAGTGTATAATGCGATGAATGATACTCATTATATAGATGAAAGCGCTTTGTATCTGACTACATTAGAAAATGCAGTTTATATGGGAATGAAGAATGATGTGTCATTTGTTATTTACTCCCGATTAGTTCTATATGAACAGCAATCAACCATCAATCCGAATATGCCATTGCGAGATTTAATTTATATAGCATGTATTTATTCCATGTTGACGATGGATTCGAATATTTATGGACGAAAGTTGATACAAATTCCAGAACCGAGATTTGTAGTGTTTTATAACGGTATTGAAAAAATGCCAGAAAAAATAGAATTAAGATTATCTGATGCCTACGAAAAGAAAAATGAAGATCCGGCGTTAGAACTAAAAGTGCAAGTGGTTAATATTAATAAAGGCTATAATGAAAAATTAATGAAAAATAGTCCAACGTTATATGGATATATGATGTTTGTAGAATGTGTTCGTAAATATCAGAGGCAATATGAATTTGAAATTGCCATTGAAAAAGCGATTGATGAGTGTATTGAAAATGGAATCTTAAGAGATTTTTTAAAAAAGAACAGGGCGGAGGTGTTAAGAATGTGGCTGTTTGAGTATGATCAGGAAAAACATCTGAAACAAGAAAGAAGCGAGGCAGAAACCAGGGGAGAAATTAGTAAACTGGTCAGCATTATAGTAAAGAAGATGAAGAAAAATCAATCCCCAGAGACGATAGCAACCGTTTTGGAAGAGGAGTTAGATACAGTTTTATCTATTTATAATATTGCTAAACAGTATGCTCCAGAATATGATCTTGAGAAGATTATCACGCAATATTTGAATAGGCATTCCTCTTAAAACAATCTTTGTATTTACTTTCGTACAATCTAAGAAAGAATATTGGTTTCTGTAAGATTTCTGTAAGAAAATGAACAGAGAAAGTTTATAGCATTTTGCTCGGAAGTATATTATACTAACGTTGTGATTGAGAGATGGTACGAAATACCTGAGATCACAGCATTTAACAGGGTTTGTAATTCCTACAAAAAATGTTAAAAAAGTGTTGCAGATTCCAGAGTTTAGTAGTACAATTACCTCGTAATGCAATTTTAGGATTTTCAAAAGGAAAATTCAAAACAGGAAAAGGAGAGTGCATTTATTATGAGAAAGCAGACAAAATTAGTTGCAGTTCTTTCTGCAGCATCTCTGTTAGCTATCGGCGCTTCCATGACCTCTTTCGCTAAAGGCTGGACTGAGGAGAATGGCGAGTGGGTTTACTTAGATAGCGATGGCGAGAGAGTAACTCAGGAGTGGAAAAAATCCGGTTCTAACTACTACTGGTTAGACGAGAACGGTGTTATGGCTACAAGCCAGATCATTGATGATGATGATAATACCTACTATGTAAATGAGTATGGTGTTAGAGCTAAAAATCAGTGGATCTCCGTTGAGAACGAGGATGATGCTGATGTTAACGGCGAAGAGGTTGATACATTATGGTACTATTTTGGCGATAATGGTAAAGCTTACAAAGCTGAGACTAACGATATGAAGAAGAAAACTGTTCCAGATTCTACTGGTTCCAGAACCTACTTCTTCGATTCTGAAGGTCATATGATCAGTGGATGGGTAGAGTATGTCGAAGATGGCAAGACTAAAACTTACTACTGTGGTACTGAGAATGAAGGTTGGGCTTACACTGGATGGCAGTATCTTGAGCCAGACGATGATCTGAGCAGTGATGAGTACGATGATCTGGAGTGGTTCAACTTCAAGTCTTCTGGTGAGGCAAGAAAGAATGCTACTTGGTATAGCAAGGGCAGATACTACACATTCGATGGCAATGGTGTTATGACCAGCGATTGGTATGATCTGGAAGTTGCTACCAATACTAATGGTGTTGCTACTGGTACAAACGGTGGCGAGAATGCTTACACATCTGAGGATGGTTCTAAGGGTACTGGCTGGGTTTATACTGAGAACGCAGAAGAGTCTGATTCCTACTGGTATTATCTGGTAAGCTTCAAGACCGAGAATGGTACTGTACGTAATATTCCTTTCAACTCTCAGGCTGGTGATAGCTACATGAGAGCAAAAGTTATTAAAGGTAAGACCTATATCTTTAATCCAGATGGTTCCATGGAAGATGGTCGTGTAATTCTTACATCTAAGAACAATAATGGCAAATCTGATTATAAGGGTGGCGCTATTTCTAAGGCAATGGCAAATGGTACTTACTATTTCAACGAGGGTAGCGGTTCTGTAAATGGTCAGATGGTTACTGGTAAGACTACTGTTACTAAAGATGGCGAGGATTATTACTACTACTTCGATAAGACCACAGGTCGTGCTGTTACTAATGTAGTTAAAGATGGCGTTGTTTATGGTCCAGACGGAGATAGAATTGATGCTGAAGATGGCAATAGCAATGCAATTGTTAAGTTAGATGAAGCTGTTGTATACAACAAATCTAAAGTTGTTATTGGACAGGACAAAGATGGTAAAGACATCTATGGTATTCCTAAAGATAGTGAAATCATCGTTAGTGCTACTGGTAAGCTGAGAACATCTGGTACTGTTAAAGTTGATGGTGTTAAGTGGAAAGTTAATAATGAAAATTGGTCTCTGGAGTATGTTGACGAGAACTAATTTTTAGTTAATTAACTTAATTCTAAGAAAGGGCATTGCAGGTTTTCTTGCAATGCCCTTTTTTGCATATAAGTAAATAATACCTATTATGTGAATGAATATGGTGTTAGAGCTAAAAATCAGTGGATCTCCGTTGAGAACGAGGATGATGCT
>OKRY01003863.1_pt1 | contig 10797 bp, 9 predicted proteins | sample 1601121 | NCBI WGS metagenome assembly OKRY01 (sample SAMEA3541546, study PRJEB24748) | human gut metagenome | biome: human gut; feature: human-associated habitat; material: faeces | place: China | collected 2012
CAAGGTTCAGCGCGTTGAAGCGTGAATCGCGAAATAACAGCTTGAAACCCCGGTAGACCAATGGTCACCGGGGTTTTGCTTTATCTTGATCCCGCCAGGGCTTTAAGCGTTCGGATTTCTCCACTCGATGGAGAAATCTTCCCGCTTACAGTGGCGTTTGCGTCCGTATTCCTCCAGTAGGTGGAGGAATACTCCCATTGGTTGGCTGGTTTGCGTCCTGATTTCTCCAGTGGGTGGAGGTTTTTGCCCGCTAAGGGGCTTGTGGACGGGGTGATTTCTCCAGTGGGTGGAGGTTTTTGCCCGCTGAGGGGCTGGTTTGCGTCCGTATTCCTCCAGCGAGTGGGGAATTTGGGCGGTTTGAGTCGTACCCAGTGGTAGAAGCCGCATCTGTCGGCATAACTGGGGAGAATGGTGCGTTATGAGCACCACACTGGAAACACCGATTTCATCAATCGAGAGCAACCGCCGCAGAGTCGGCGCGCTGAAATCGCTTGGTGTGGTGTCAGTTGGCGACGCCCTGACCTATTATCCGTTCCGCGTAACCGATCCGGTTCCCGCGCGCTCACTGCATGAAGCGAAAATCGGGGAGAAAATGGCGTTCGCCGCGCATGTGCTCGAAACGCGCGTTTTCCCCATGGCACGTCGAGGCTTCCGCCTGATCGCAACAGTCACGGACGACGATTTCGCAGCGCGTCGCAACACCCCAAAATCGTTGGCGTCGCTGGTCTTCTTTTCGTATCGCAAATCGTATGTTGACTGGGTGCAGCGCAAACTGCACGCGGGAGCGCTGCTCGTCGTCGCAGGCGAGCCAAGCGTGTACGACAATCGTCTGCAATTCACGCATCCCGACCTGCTCACCATCAATCCCGTGCAATCGCAGTCGGAAAACGGGGAATGGAACGACGGTTTCGGCGATCCTGCGAATCCGCCTCTCGGCAATCTGAAATACGATGCGCAAACGATCGACGAAGCGCTGAAACGAGTTTGCCGTCCACGACCGGTATATCATGCAACTTCGCGAATTTCCAGCGAACATATTCATGAATCGGTATTGAAATATATGGATGCGTTGCGCGGAGCCGAATATTTGGCAACGCAAAATGCAGGGAATTTCTTAGATAATCCTACGCAAGAAGGGGATTTTGATATTCCCCAAATTGATCGAGAAATACAGATTAAAGTACTCGGTAATGCTATTCCCGATATTATTCCGGAAGATTTTCGTGAGGAATATGGGCTTATGCATCGTGCTGAGGCATTCATGGCGATTCATGATCCGGTTGATCGCAAGAATTTCGATAACGCCTTGCAAACGTTGCGATATGAGGAAGCGCTGATCTGCCAGACCGCGCTCGTCAAATCACGCGATGCATCGCGCAAATCCAAGGCTACCGCATGCCCTGAAACGCGGTTGAAAGACGATTTCATCGCGTCGCTGCCATTCGCCCTTACGAACGGCCAACAGCAGGTCATCGCCGATATTTCCGCCGATATGGCGCACGATTACCCCATGCAACGATTGCTGCAAGGCGAGGTCGGTTCCGGTAAGACCGTGGTCGCGGTTGCTGCCATGATGCAGGCCGTCGGATCAGGCGGCCAGGCCGTGCTTGTAGCGCCAACGCAGGTTCTTGCCGAACAGCATTATGCGAGCATTTCCACAATGGTATCCAAACTGGGAAAAAGCGACGCAAATTCGAGTGATAATCAAAAAAATCTAGATGATGCCAATGCGCGGCGAAGCAATAAACGGTCCGCGCAAAGTTCGAAAGATGGGGAATTCGACGCAAAAACAATTCACAATAATGCTGTGGATAAAGGTGTACAACTTGCAGACCTTCTTGATTTGGCCGCATCTGATGATGTGGAAACCGGATTTTCCGGCAAAGGAAACGATATATTTGGCACAAAAGATGGGGAGATTCCTGTATTTCTTCTCACGGGAAGTATGCGACTTGCCGAACGTCGTCGCGTGCTCGCAGCAGCCGCATCGGGCATGCCCTGTATCGTCGTGGCGACGCACGCCGCATTTTCCAAGAGTTTCCAGGCGCCGAACCTCACCTTGGCGGTGATCGACGAACAGCACCGCTTCGGTGTGGAACAGCGCGAATCGTTGAATTCCAAGGGTTCTACGGCGCCTCATCTGTTGGTCATGACGGCCACGCCGATTCCGCGCACCGCAGCCATGACCTGGTTCGGCGATCTCGACATTTCCTCGCTGACCGAACTTCCCGGCGGCCGCAAGCCGATTCGCACATTCGTGGTGCCGGAAGACAATGCGTCGTTGATGGGCGAAATGTTTGCCCTGATTCGCAAGCGCATCGACGCGGGGGAACGTGCCTACGTGGTCTGCCCGCGCATTGACGCCGATGCCGAAGATGCGGACGGCGCGCTGGCGGCGTCAGCGGCTTCAGTCTCGAAAACCGCAGGTTCGTCGGCCGCGGCTTTTGACGACGCCTACGATCTTGGCGAAGACGACGAACAGCGCGCACAACGCCCCCCGTTGCATTCCGTGGCGGAAATCGTGGAGCGTCTGCAATCGCTGCCGCAGTTCAAAGGCATTCGATTCGCCACGTTGACCGGGCGTGACGATGACACCACAAAATCGCAGGTCATGGCCGATTTTGAATCCGGCATAACGCCGATTCTGGTGGCGACCACGGTGATCGAGGTCGGCGTGGACGTGGCGAAAGCCAGCTGCATCGTGATTTTCGATGCGGACCGGTATGGGCTTTCGCAATTGCACCAGTTGCGTGGGCGCGTCGGCCGAGGCGGCACCGATTCGGGGGCTTTCCTGATTTCGCGTGCGCCCGCGGACAGTGATGCCGCCCGCCGTCTTGACGTGATTCAGGGCACGTTGGATGGTGCCGAAATAGCGCAGGCCGATTTGGAATTCCGCGGCGCCGGCGACGTGCTCGGCGACGCGCAATCTGGCGGAAAGTCAGGTTTGAAGCTGCTTCGTGTGGTTAAGGATGTGAAGATTATTGAGCATGCGCGGGTTGAGGCTACGAGGCTTGTCGCTCAGGATCCTGATTTACTCGAACATGTGCAGTTGGCCGGGGCGGTGCTTGATTTCACGCGCGGCAATGAAACGTTCCTGACCAGTAATTAGTTTGGTGCGATTAATTAATCGCCTGGCACGCTAGAGTGGTGCGTATGCGCGTAATTTCAGGACGATTCAAAGGCGTTGCATTGACCACGCCGAAAGCGGGCACTCGACCGACCACCGATCGCACCAAAGAGGCGATTTTCTCGCATCTCGATTCATGGGGAGTGTTGGACGATGCCCGCGTGCTCGATTTGTTTGCAGGAACCGGCGCTTTGGGCATCGAAGCATTGAGCCGTGGCGCACGAGAGCTGGTGGCGGTGGAATCATCCGCTCCGGCGGCCGCATTGATCGCGCAGACGCTGACCGCACTGAAACACAACCGTTCATGGGAGCTGGGCATGAGCGCGCGCGTGATCAAGGCGCGCGCGGAAAAGTACGCGGCCTGCGCCTCCGCGGTGGCCCCGTTCGACGTGATCTTCATCGATCCGCCATACGCGTTCGAAACCGAGGCATGCAACCAGCTGCTGACCGATCTGGCGGGCCGCGAGCTGACCGGCGATGATACGGTGATCATGCTGGAACGCTCCACACGATCCGCCGAACCGGCCGCGCCGGAAGGCTGGACCATCTCCGACCACCGCGATTACGGCGAAACCGCCGTGTACTACATCGAACTAAGCAAGCCAATCGCTGAATCGTAAATTCGGCGCTATGATGTCAGCATGTTTACCAGTGCCGCATCGTCGCGAATGTTTTATGTCGACAGCGAACTCGATTACAGTTCGGTGATCAACTCCGATCACCGCGAATCTTGGGGCAGTAATCAGCTGTATCCAGCAATTGTGCGTGTGCATACGGAAATGCCTGCGCAGAATGTGCCATTGCATTGGCATCTTGGCTCGGAACTGGTATATGCGCGTCATGGTGACGTTCGTTTGTTCATCGACGGCATGGACGTTACTCTGCGCAGCGGGCAGTTGTGCTTGATTAGTCCCAAAGCCCTGCATTCCATTCATCCAATGCCGCATGATGATTCACAGAACGTGTTATCCATATCCTTCGATGGTGAATACTTGTCTCGCATGTGTCCGGAATTAGCGAATATACGGCTGAATCAAGGGGTTGTCTACGGAGTAGATGGCATTGTGGACGGTCAACTCCTTGGCTTGTGCGAGCAGATTGTCGGTTGTGTGGAAAATGATGGCTCGGCGCTGCAGATGCTGCAACTCAATGCGTTGCTGTATGAGCTGCTTTATCATGTGTGTACCCAGTGTACGGTGATGGATTGCTATACTACTGATGGTGAGGCAAAACATATCAGTAGTAACGCAGTCTGCAGTACTGCACATGCTTTCAATGCTGGCGATGTTGCGACTGTCAGCGAAGGCTCGGGTGTTGGCGTGCGTCGTATCACTGAATATATGGAACGGCATTACGCGCAGGATCTGTCTATCGGGCAGCTCGCATCACAGTTCGGCTATTCACGTGAGCACTTCTCTCGACTATTCAAACGCGGCACAGGAGTTACGCCCGACCGATATCTGACGGAAATCCGGTTGCAATCGGCTCTTGATGATTTGCTCAATACTGGCGATACCGTTGCGCAAATTGCGCAGCATAATGGATTTCCCAACGTGCGATCGTTTACAACAGCATTTGCAGCACGTTTTTCCGCTACTCCTGCAGTATATCGACGTGCTCACAACGCATAAAATATGTAGTGCGGGCGCTTGCGTAACGTTATGCTTAACTCTTGCGTAACGTTATGCTTAACTTGAGTGATTTTTCGCAAAATCAAGTATTCTCAGCGTGTCACAAAACCGACTTTTTCTGTCAAAAAGTCACCTAAATAGTTGATATGTGCTCTCGTAAGCTGAAATCACAGCCGCATGTCGTAGCAGACAGGCGGCACAGTGCACGTGAACAGTGTGCATAAAGAGAAATAGCGAAGGAGCGAACTATGAGTGATACCACCGTGACAGCTAAAGCTGCCCCAATGTCGCAGCTGCCGCAATCCGGACCGAAACGAGTCATGCTTAAAGGTGCAATCTTGTCTCTGGCTCTGCTGCTACAAAGCATTTCCGTTACTGCAGCAGTCGTGTCCAGTCTTAAACAAGACTTTCCCAACGCTTCTGCCATGGAACTGCAATGCTTTGTGACAGTGCCTGTGCTGGGTAACATCATTGCCACGCTGATTGGAGGACGCTTCGCCACAAGAATCGGTAAGAAAAACCTGTGTATCATCGGTACGTTGTTGTGCTTCATCGGTGGTTTTCTGCCAATGTTCGTGCCGATACTTGATGGACAAACCGCGCTTCGTGTGTTCGCAGGTTTTGGTTTGGGTTTGATCCAGCCGTTGTCTGCATCGTTGATTGTCGATTGCTTCAAAGGTAAGGAAGCGGACACACTGATGGGTTTCCAATCCTCTGCGGTTGGTTTGGGCGCCACTATTATTTCTTCCACCATTGCAGGCATCATGTCGTTCGACTGGCACTACTTCTACTACGTGTATTTCTTCGCACTGGTGGTTATGGTGATTGTGTTGTTCTTCATTCCGAACGCAGTAAACGACTTGGGTCGTGAAGAAGTAATTTCCACTGAAACTAACGCAGCTCCGAAGCAGCGCAAGAAGATGCCGATTTCCGCGTATTTCGGCATGTTGCTACAGATCATTTTTGCCACTGGTTACGGCTTCTACACTATCAATCTGTCGCTTGCCGCTGAAGAAACCGGCACCATCACCGCAGTACAAGCGGCAACGGTCATCACCATCATTTCCGTGTCTTCCCTGATTGGTGGTCTGTTCTTCGGACTTGTCAAGAGCTTCGTCGGCATGTGGGTTGGCGTGATCGCCATCGCCATGCAAGGTATTGCACTGCTCATTTGGGGTAATACCACTTCGCTTGCCGCTTGGAACGTGGCTGGTGTGCTGCTGGGCGTGGGTTTCTGCTGGTTCATGCCATACGTGAACATTCTGGTGAACGAGCATACCGATCCATCCATCTCTGCACAGGCCACTTCTTATGCGTTCTTCGGCAACTCCGTTGGTTCCTTCATTCCGCCGTATGCATTCGCAGCACTGGGCGCAATCACCGGTATCACCAGCCCGTGGAAGTCCATGAACATGGGTGCCGCATTCATGGTCGTGTGCATCGTGCTCATCCTGGCATTCATGGCGTCGGAAAAGAAGAAGACTGCAGCAATTGTTGCCTGACGGCAATTCGTGTACTGCAACATGCATATTGAAAAATGGAGAAAACAATAATGATTGATATCGAAACCATGGTAGAACCACCCGCGGCGGAGCCACTCAAACCAATCTTCACACCAGTCGATAAAGTCGCGGAATTCCCCCATTCCGATGAGCTGCCGGAAGGTTGCCAAGTATTTGACATCAACACTGACGATTTCTTCTACTCCACGTATATAACGCACGAAACATATGTGACGCGACGTGACGTGGACGGCAACGACCTCGATCTGCAGATGACCATCTACACACCGTTCCATGACGATGGCAACATGCCCGACGGTAAACCAGAAGCAGGTTGGCCGGTAATCGTGATCATACGTGGAGCCGCTTTCTTTAAGCCGAACCTGTCCAGTTTCAACAGTCTATATATTCGACTGGCGGAAAAGGGATATATGGTTGTAGTGCCGGAATATCGTCCAAGCACCGTCGATCCGTTCCCTGCACAAATGCAGGACTGCAAAACCGCTGTACGTTATGTGCGCCGCAATGCCGAACGGCTGGATGCTGATCCTAATCGCATCGCATTATTCGGTGACTCTGCTGGCGGCCATACCGTACTTATGGCAGGTTTTACCGGTGATCGCGAGCCGGATACTCCAGATTACGGCGAGACCAGTGCTGAAGTGCGCTGTATCATCGACTGGTATGGTCCCACCGATTTTGTGAAAATGAACTACTATCCGAGTTCGCAAGATCACAATCCTGCGCAATGCCCGGAAGGTATGGAACTCGGCGGCGTTAGTGTGCTGGAAAACCCGGAACTGAGCCGTGCAGCTTCGCCAATGACCTATTTGAGCGCTGACAGGCCGACTCCGCCGACCTTGATTATGCATGGCGGTCGTGATCTGCTCGTACCGTTCAACCAGAGTTGCAGGCTGTATGCGACCATGAAGGTGCTTGATAAAGACGTGACTTTCTACAAGCTTGACAATGCCAGCCATGCCGCCTATGGATTCCGCAGTGACAAGGCAATCGGGTTGGTACTTGATTGGCTGCGGAAGCGTTTGTGAAACTGGCGGATAATGCGGTAATGCTGTAACGTTACCGAACTGCTGCCAAATCGTTGCCGAGTCGATATGAGAAAACGTCAATCCGATGATGTTACGTGCATCTTGGATTGACGTCTTTCGTATTTGCGCTTTTGGGAATACGCGACTTTTATCGCTTGCGGGGGTAGGGGCCGGAGACTTCCCAACCGAGCGACATAAGCGTCTTGCGATCGGCCTTGTCGAGCTTGGTGCAATCCAACGCTTCAATTAGATCCGGACGCAGCTCGTCGGTTTTGGCCAATGCCTCATCGCGGCGGAAACGATCCACTTTCGCATGATTGCCGGAAAGCAGCACGTCCGGAACCTTGATGCCACGCCATTCCGCGGGCTTCGTGTACTGGCGGTGCTCCAACAGCGCGTTATCGCCCGTATACGATTCCTCAACAATCGAAGCGGCATTGCCCATAAAACCGGGCAGCAGCCGCGTGATCGCCTCCAGCATGACCGACACTGCGACCTCGCCGCCGTTCAACACGTAATCGCCGATCGAATATTCGCGCACGTCAATGCCTTGCGCGCGGTAATACTGCGGAATGCGCGCGTCATACCCTTCGTAACGGCCGCAGCCGAACAGCAGATGATCGGCATGGCTCAGTTCCGTCGCATCCTGTTGTGTGAACAGCGGGGCGGAAGGATTCGGAAAAATCAGCACAGGACTTGCGGAAGATTGTGCAGTGTCGGAATCTGCAGTATCGCAAGAATCGCCAGTATCGAAGGAATCCGCAGAATCCTCAATATTTTCCGTATTTTCGATTACCGCAGGCTCAAGCTGCAGCAGCTCGTCGAGGCATTCGCTCCACACTTCCGGCTTCATCACCATGCCTGCGCCACCGCCGACAGGAGTGTCATCGACGGAATGATGTACGTCGTGCGTCCAGTCGCGCAGATTGTGCGCGGTAACCTCCACAAGCCCTTTCGACTGCGCTTTGCCGAGCAGACTGAGGTTCAGCACTTCAAAATATTCCGGGAAAACAGACACGATATCGATCTTCATAATGTTCAGAATACCGGGATGCCTGCCAAGTGGCAGGAAACATAAAAAGTGGGCACTGGATTCCAATGCCCACTTGAATGGATATGTGATCGAAAGCGCGTAATCATGAATGCTTACGCAGGATCGCAAACGATCACAGTCCCGGAATAAGACCTCCAGGCGGATCGAGGGTCAGATAGCCCTCTTCGAGGTCGATGTCTGGCACGAGCTCGTCCACGAATGGCACGAGCGCGCTGTTCTCAACCACAGCGCCGTCGGCATCCTTCACCGGATTGGCGAGACGAATCTTCAGCAGCCATTGGGCCACTTCTATCACGTCAACGACTTTGCCGACCACCACGCCCGGTTCGAGACCAAGCATATTGTCTTCAGCCAGTCGCGCCTCAAGACCGATGAGGTCTTTCGGATACCACTCGTCGGCTTCAAGCATGTCTTCCGGATCATCCGCCTCGCCATACAGCACAATGCCGTTGGCTGCTTCGGACTGGTCGCGGTTGTCAATGCCTTCGAACTTGATGATCCAACGGTTTTTGAAGGTACGGGAGTTCTCCACCACATACTCTTCTTCGCCGTCTTTCGTGTACAACACAGCACCGGGAGCGAACCGGTATTCCGGTTCGTCCGTAAAGATCTGCACGGTGACTTCGCCTTTGAGCCCCTGCGCACGCCCGATACGACAGACCCTCAGCAGCTCGGGCTGTTGAGGGTCGTCAGAATGCATATCACGCACCACGCTAGGATCTCACCTGCGCACGTCCATGATGTCGACGCGCACCTTGTGGTCGGACAGTGCCTGCACCACGGCGCGAATCGCATTTGCCGTGCGTCCGCTGCGTCCGATGACGCGACCGATGTCTTCCGGGTTGACGCGCACGCGAATGAGTTCGCCACGCGCGTTCTCATGGGACTTCACCGAAACGTCGTCGGGGAAATCGACGATGTTCTTAATCAGATGTTCCACAGCCTGGGCGAGCATGATCACTCAGCTTCCGCAGCCGGCTCTTCAGCCGGAGCTTCCTCGGTAGCGGCTTCTTGATCTCGGCCGTCGTGTTGTCCGAAAAATAGATGACATAGCCGTCGGCGCTCTTTTCGACCTTGACGACGGTCACCGCATCGTCCACGATTTTCTGAAGGGCCGCAATCTCGGTGTTCATCTGGCCGATCTTGGTTTCGAGAGCCTCGATCCGGCTCTTCAGGTCGTTCACATTCTGCCACAGTTCCGAGTCGTCATAGTCGTCGCAACCCGTCAGCAGGGGGGGGGAAACAAGGAGCAGGGCAGCCACGCAGGCGGCCAGTCTCCGCATCGTAAAAAATTTCATAGCAATTTATTTAAGTTAAACAAAAGTAGGATCGGATACATGACGGCGCCGCATCAAGCGACAGCCGACAATAATTATATACGGATAGAAATAACTTGCAGAATCGGTAAACCTGTTCAAAGATAGGTATTTTCATGACAAAAACCAATCAATCGGGAAAACAGAAGGGACAATATTTAACAGCCGTCCGAAAAAACTGCCCGAAAAAGGAGCATCTGCGCACGGCTGACGGATGAAGTTTCCGGATAATTCCGCCCGGCAGACAGATAGCGGCAGTGCGTACGTCCCGCTTCCAATCCGCACCGGGCCGGAAAAAATATTCGAAAAAAAATAAAATTACGATTCGTAATTTTCAGGCCCCGGTTCGAAAAAAGCCTGCAAATTTCAGCCGCAGGAAAAGAAAAAAATTATAAAACAAACCGAATATTACGGTTACAATCCGTTTTCGGAGCCCTTCCGCGGAGGGCGAACGGGTATTGGAATTTTCGGAGAAAACCTATAAATTCGTTTCGCAATTTTTTAAACTCATCAAAAATCTTCAACTCTTTTATCCCACACGTTATGAAAAAATTATTACCGTATCTGCTGCTTTTCATATTGGCAGGGGGGGGGATTTCCTGCTCCGACGATGATCCGACCGTTCCGGAACCGGAAGCCGTGATGCCGCCGGCCCCCGCCGCATCGGACATCACCTCCGACTCCTTTGCAATCTCATGGGAAGCGGTCGAAGGAGCCGTATCCTACACCTACACCCTGCTGCATAAGAACACCCACGGCGCAATCACGGTGATCGTTCCCGAAACCAACACCGATGCGCTCTCGGCTGCTTTCACCGAACTGAAAGCATCGACAGCCTACACTTTCCGCATCAAGGCGCTGGGCGACGGCGAAAAGACGCTCGACTCGGAGTGGTGCGAATGCCCGGTAACGACCGGCGAACCGGAATATCTCTCCGGTCCGTGGGTGACGTTCGAAGTCAACTACGAAGAACGCACCAGCTATTACTGCCGCATCACGGCGACGTTTACCCCCAACGACAAGACCGTCGCCTATTACGCCACGTGCGTATACGGCAGCTACTTCGACGACGACCCGGACGATCCCGATTTCGAGCCCAACACCGAAGAGGACATGAT
>OKRY01003866.1_pt1 | contig 10790 bp, 8 predicted proteins | sample 1601121 | NCBI WGS metagenome assembly OKRY01 (sample SAMEA3541546, study PRJEB24748) | human gut metagenome | biome: human gut; feature: human-associated habitat; material: faeces | place: China | collected 2012
TGGAAAAATTTCGTGGTTTTTTTGAAAAGAATAGAGAATTTTTCGTGAAATTATGTTATACTGAATGTCGTCTGGGCAAAGACAGAAAATGTTTGCCCCGCGTGCGGCCGCCCCGCCGGCGCGCACGAAAAAGCACTGCTGAAAACAGGAGGGAGACCGTATGAAGCTGTCGTTCACAAAAATGCACGGCTGCGGCAACAATTACATCTACATCAACTGCTTCGAACAGAAGGTCACGAACCCCGAAAAGCTGTCCGTCGCGCTTTCCGAACCGCATTTCGGCATCGGCGGCGACGGTATCATCCTCATTTCCCCCTCGGACAAGGCGGACGCGCAGATGCGCATCTTCAACGCCGACGGCTCGGAGGGAAAAATGTGCGGCAACGGCATCCGCTGCGTCGGCAAGTACCTGTACGACAACGGCATGGTCGGCGACCGCACCACCATCACGATCGATACGCTTTCGGGCGTCAAGACGCTGGAGCTTACCGTCCGGGACGGCAAAATGCTTTCCGCCCGCGTGGATATGGGCGCGGCGATTCTGAAGCCGGCCGATATTCCGGTCAACATGGGCGGCGACACGGTCATCGACGCGCCGCTCGTCGTGGACGAGAAGGTATATCATGTGACCTGCGTTTCGATGGGCAATCCGCACTGCGTCGTCTTTACCGAGGACGATGTGGACGACCTCGACCTTGCACGCATCGGTCCCCGCTTCGAGCATCATCCGCTGTTCCCCGAGCGCGTCAACACCGAGTTTGTCAACGTTCTCGCGGACGGCAGCCTGAAAATGCGCGTATGGGAGCGCGGCTCGGGCGAGACCTGGGCGTGCGGCACGGGCGCGTGCGCGACCGGCGTGTAAGAATTATTATGGACAGCGATTTGAATGATTTAAGATATCTGTACAGATATGGGGAATATATTACTGATAATGAAATTAAAATGGCACAGCATTTGAACTCATTATCTGAACAGCAGATAAAAGATATGGCGGCAACATTTACAGAAGGATACCGAAAGGGATTTATTCTTGGCAATAAGCCGTTAGAGAAGAAGCAGACTGTCAATATCAGATACTGCGTAGGCTTTGAAAGACTTGTAAGAGAAGAGATAAAGCAGTTTGAGGCAATGGGGCTTAAGCCTACTATATACAGGGCGGCAGTTAATTCAATTAACAAGCGTATGCATATTAAGATAGGCTATTATGGCGCAAGTCCTAATAAACAGATGGAATTTGACCATAGATTTGATAATGCACTATATCTTGACGGAGATTTTGTTGAGAGAAAGCTTGGTGCATTAAAAAATGCGTATGAAAAGCATAAAGAGCTTGCCGATGTACACGGCGGTCCTGCTGTTATGGAAGTATTTGGTGAGAAGCCATTTGAGCCAGATGATGCTAAAGAATGTTATCATCTTGATGATAAACAGCAGAAGCTTATAGTCAAATATAATAATGAATCAGGAGCTATAGTTAATTCATATATTAAAGGCGAGGAGAGAAGCTTTACTATAATAGCTTATCCATCACCAGAGGCAGGCGACAAGTTCACTGAGATTTTTGATGAGATTGTCAAGATAAATACTCTTGATTATGACAAGTACAAGGTTGTCCAGCAGAGAATTATAGATGTGCTTGATACAGCAGAGTATGTCAGGGTCAAAGGCTGTAACGGCAATGAAACGGATATGAAAGTATCTATAATGAAGGTTAATGATGGCAGTAAGCAGACAGTATTTGAGAACTGCCTTGCAGATGTTAATATACCGCTTGGTGAAGTATTTACATCGCCAGTCCTTAAGGGAACAGAGGGCGTGCTTAATGTAAGCAAGGTATATCTTAACGACATTAATTTCAAGAACCTTAAGGTGCATTTTAAAGATGGTTTTGTCACGGATTATATGTGTGATAATTATGAGGATGAGAAGCGTTGCAAGGATTTATTTAAAGAAAATGTCCTGTTTAACCACAATACACTTCCAATCGGTGAATTTGCAATAGGAACTAATACTACAGCATATGTGTCAGCGAACAGATATGATATTGTGTATCTACTTCCAATTCTTATTGTTGAGAAAATGGGACCACATTTTGCACTTGGTGATACGTGCTATTCAAGGTCAGAGGATGTTGCAGCGTTCAATCCTGATGGCAAGGAGATAATCTCAAGGGATAATGAGGTGTCTTTATTAAGAAAGAGTGAGCCTGACAAGGCATATTACAATTGTCATACAGATATTACAATTCCATATGATGAAATTGGAAGAATATCAGTTGTAGACTATTCAGGAAAAGAAACAAGCATAATAGAAAATGGAAGATTTGTGCTTTCAGGAACTGATATGCTTAACGAACCGTTTGAAGATTAAAACAGACATTTGTTCAATAACACGGTTTATGTTAAATTCCTTGACGATATATCTAAAACAAAGTAAAATATTATAGGTATTGTATTATATTATCTGTTTAATTATCCAGATGGATGATTTATCAGATAATATGAAATGATAAGTGATTTAATATTATTTTAAGATGATAGTTGTATTTCTATCAGAATGGAGGAAGTTAAACATGGCTTTAGTAGGAATAGTTATGGGTAGTGATTCTGATATGCCTGTTATGGCAAAGGCAGCAGACATATTAGACAAGTTAGGTATCTCATATGAGATGACAATTATCTCTGCTCACAGAGAACCAGATGTATTCTTTGAATATGCGAAGACAGCAGAACAGAAAGGATTCAAGGTTATCATTGCAGGAGCAGGAATGGCAGCACATCTGCCAGGAATGTGTGCGGCAATATTCCCTATGCCAGTTATTGGTATTCCAATGCACACAACTTCTTTAGGTGGTAGAGATTCGTTATATTCAATAGTACAGATGCCAACAGGAATTCCTGTTGCAACAGTTGCTATTAATGGTGGTGCTAATGCAGGTATTCTTGCAGCTAAGATTCTTGCGACATCAGATGAACAGCTTCTTGAAAGGCTTAAGAATTATACTAAGGAATTAAAGGAAAGTGTTCAGGCTAAAGATGCAAGACTTCAGGAAGTTGGATACAAGAATTACGCAAAGTAATTAAAATATCAGATTGTCGTTAAATTATAAAATGGTGCTTATAAAGCATACATAGTTATTCGCAGATAAGCTGCGTAAGAATGGAGGATTACAATGGATTACAAGAATGCTGGTGTTGATATCGAAGCAGGTTACAAGTCAGTTGAATTAATGAAAGATGCGGTCAAGTCTACATTCAGACCGGAAGTGTTAGGTGGTATCGGTGGATTTTCAGGTGCATTTTCACTTGAGAAGATTAAGCAGATGGAAGACCCGGTACTTCTTTCAGGAACAGATGGCTGTGGAACAAAGGTTAAGCTTGCTTTTATTATGGATAAGCACGATACAATCGGTATTGATGCAGTTGCAATGTGTGTTAATGATGTTGTATGTGCAGGTGGAGAACCTCTTTTCTTCCTTGACTATATTGCATGTGGAAAGAACTATCCAGAAAAGATTGCAACAATCGTAGGTGGTGTAGCAGAGGGCTGCCGTCAGTCAGAATGTGCACTTATCGGAGGTGAAACAGCAGAACACCCAGGACTTATGCCAGTAGATGAATATGATGTTGCTGGATTTGCTGTAGGTGTTGTAGATAGAAAAGACCTTATAACAGGTGAGAATATTAAGCCGGGCGATACACTTATCGGTATTGCTTCAAGTGGTGTTCATTCTAATGGATTTTCACTTGTAAGAAGTGTATTCACAATAACAGAAGAGTCACTTAATACATATTACGATTCACTTGGCAAGACACTTGGAGAGGCTTTACTTGCTCCAACTAAGATATATGTTAAGACTATGAAGTCTATTAAGAACGCAGGAGTTCGTGTTAAGGGATGCAGCCATATCACAGGTGGCGGTTTCTATGAGAACATTCCAAGAATGTTACCAGATGGTGTAAGAGCTGTTGTAAAGAAAGACAGCTATGAAGTTCCTCCAATCTTTAAGATGTTACAGACAGATGGCGAGATTGAAGAAGATATGATGTATAACACATTTAATATGGGTATTGGTCTTGTACTTGCAGTAGCCCCTGAGGACGTAGATACAACTATGGAAGCTATTAAAGCTGCTGGTGAGACACCTTATGTTATCGGTAATATTGAAGTAGGTGAGAAGGGAGTAACTTTATGCTAAGAATAGCTGTTATGGTATCTGGAGGTGGAACTAATCTTCAGGCTATAATTGATGGTGTAAAGGACAAGACAATTACTAATACACAGATTGCTGCTGTTATAAGTAATAATGCTAATGCTTATGCTCTTACAAGAGCTAAAGAGAACGGAATACCAGCTTATTGTGTATCACCTAAGGATTATGCTACAAGAGATGAATTTAATAAAGCACTTCTTGAAAAGGTTAATTCGCTTAATGTAGACCTTGTTGTGCTTGCGGGCTTCCTTGTTAAAATTCCAGAAGAAATGGTACACGAATACAGCCATAGAATTATTAATATCCACCCATCACTCATCCCATCTTTTTGCGGTGTAGGCTTTTACGGACTTCACGTTCACGAAGCTGCACTTGCCAAAGGTGTTAAGGTTACAGGTGCAACAGTGCATTATGTAGATGAAGGAATGGATACAGGAGAGATTATATTCCAGAAAGCTGTTGAAGTTAAAGATGGTGACACGCCAGAAATTCTTCAAAAGAGAGTTATGGAACAGGCAGAATGGAAGTTACTGCCTGCCGCTATTAACAAGATAGCTAATGAACATGATAACTAGAAAGACTAGATTATATTGGAGGAAGAACAGATGAAGGTTTTAGTTGTAGGCAGCGGTGGACGTGAGCACGCCATATGCTGGAAGATAAGCCAGAGCCCTAAGGTTGATAAGATATATTGTGCACCTGGTAATGCAGGTATTGCTGAGGTTGCGGAATGTGTTGATATTAAAGCTATGGAATTTGATAAGCTTGTTGCATTTGCTAAGGAAAATGCAATCGACCTTACTGTAATTGGTATGGATGATCCACTTGTTGGCGGTATTGTTGATGCATTTGAGGCAGAAGGTTTAAGGGTATTCGGACCTAGAAAGAATGCAGCTATACTTGAGGGTTCAAAGGCATTTTCTAAGGACCTTATGAAGAAATACAATATACCAACAGCAGCATATGAGACATTTACATCTGCTGATGAAGCTAAGAAGTATCTTGAAACAGCTAAGTATCCTATCGTTCTTAAGGCTGATGGTCTTGCACTTGGAAAGGGCGTTCTTATATGTGAAGACAAGCAGATGGCACTTGACGGTGTAGACGAGCTTATGCTTGACAAGAAGTTCGGTTCAGCAGGTAATACAATTGTAGTAGAAGAATTTATGACAGGACGTGAAGTTTCAGTTCTTTCATTTGTTGACGGTAATACGATAAAGATAATGTCTTCTGCACAGGATCATAAGAGAGCCAAGGACGGAGATCAGGGGCTTAATACAGGTGGTATGGGTAACTTCTCACCATCACCATTTTATACTAAGGAAGTTGATGATTTCTGCAAGGCACACATATATCAGGCAACAGTTGATGCGATGAAGGCAGAGGGAAGACCATTTAAGGGTGTTATATTCTTTGGACTTATGCTTACACCAGAAGGTCCTAAGGTACTTGAATATAATGCAAGATTTGGTGATCCTGAAGCACAGGTTGTTCTTCCAAGAATGGAGAATGATATAATTGATGTATTTGAAGCGTGCATAGACGGAACATTAGATAAAATAGATCTTAAGTTTACTGATAATGCGTGTGTATGCGTAGTTCTTGCATCAGACGGTTACCCACTTGAGTACAAGAAGGGCTTTGAGATAACAGGCATGGAGAATTTCAAGGGTAAAGATTCATACTTTTTATTCCACGCTGGTACTAAGTTCAACGAAGAAGGCAAGGTTGTTACTAATGGTGGACGAGTTCTTGGCGTAACAGCATTAGGTGAGGATTTAAAGAAAGCCCGTGCTAATGCTTATGAAGCGACAGAATGGGTTAATTTTGATAATAAATATATGCGTCACGATATAGGTAAAGCTATAGACGAAGCATAATTGTTAATTGAATGTGTTTAAGTAACTCCCGCCACATATAATGGTGGGAGTTATTGTGTAATAATTGTAATAATGGAGGACAATGGAATGAAGATTACATCTGTAAAAGGTACTAATGATTATCTTCCTAATGAAGTAGAGATAAGAGATTATCTCCAGAATGAAATATTAAAAGTATATGTAGAGAATGGTTTTGAACATATAACAACTCCGGTTATTGAAGATATTGAAAATCTTGATAAGAGTGATGGTGGAGAAAACCTTAATCTTATATTTAAGATTATGAAGAGAGGCGACAAGCTTGACAAGGCACTTGCAAGCGGAGTTACTTCACAGAATGAAAATGTTCTTGCAGATATGGGCTTAAGATATGACCTTACACTTCCTTTAAGCAGATATTTTGCTAATAATAAGGATAAGCTTACACTTCCAATGAAGTGTATACAGATGGACAGAGTGTACAGGGCAGAACGTCCACAGAAGGGTAGATTAAGAGAATTCGTACAGTGTGATATAGATATTATAGGTTCTGATTCAAGAGATTCAGAGGTTGAGCTTATACTTATAACAACTAAGGCACTTAAAGCTATAGGAATGAAGAACTTTAAGGTTAAAGTTAATGACAGACGACTTTTAAGAGCATTTCTTATGGACTGCGGATTTGAAGAAAGCCAGCTTGACAGTGTATGTATAACATTTGATAAGATGGATAAAGTTGGTCTTGAGGGCGTTAAGAAGGAACTTGAGGAGAAGGAATTCGCAGAAGTAGCTATAGCCAAGTTTACAGGATTTCTTGCAAATGTAAGCAATCCACAGGAGATTTCTTTAGAGTCAGTTAAAGATATTCTTGTAGATAAAGCACCAGCAGAAAGCCTCGAATATATTATGAAGTCAGTTAATGAGCTTTGTAATGGTGAGTTCCATGTTGTATTCGACCTTTCATTAGTAAGAGGACAGGGATACTACACAGGAACAGTATTTGAAGTTGAAAGCATTGACTTTAAGGGTGCTATTGCAGGTGGTGGAAGATATGATAACCTTATTGGCAAGTTCTTAGGACAGCAGGTAAGTGCAGTAGGATTTTCTATCGGATTTGAGAGAATATTCTCTATACTTATGGAACACGGAATTGACCTTCCTAATAAGGGCAATAAGATAGCAGTAATGTATGATGAGGGCGAGCTTACAGCAGCTTATAAGCTTGCAGAAAAGTACAGGGCAGAAGGCAAGATATGTTCGCTTTATGTTAAGCCAAAGAAGATGGGCAAGTTCTTAGGAAAGCTTGAAGAAAGAGGTTATGCAGGCTTTATTAATGTGAGTAATGATGACGGGATAAGTTATTTTGAGAACTAATAATTAAAATAGAACTTCGGGTAATCTATGAACAAACTGGATATAGATTACCCGAAGTTTTTACATACGTCTGTATAGAAAGAGTGTTACAGACGGCTGTGTCTGATGTAAAAAGTTTATCTGAAAGACTTAAATGCCTTACGCAGTTAGTTCCTTGCCTTGGCAAGTGCACTGTCTATAGCTGATAACAGCATAGTTGCTGTATATTTACTGCTTGCATTGTAGGTGATATTATCTGTTGAGCCGTTATTGATAACGGCGGTCTTTATCTCATCAAATGAAGAATTAAGCATAGGATACATAGTCTGCACGGACTCTGAAAGATTAACCATTTCGATATTGTTGATATTGTCGGAGTCAACTGTAACCTGAATATCTATAGGAGTACCATTAAGAAGTATTGAGGAAGTGTATACACCTGGTGAATATGTAGGACAAGATGTATTCTTTTTTACTGTGTCAGTGCTGGTGCTTATATTAACACCTGTACTTTTGGCAGCATCTGAACTGCTTCCGCCAAATATAAATATTGCCGCTAATATAATAAGAGCAGCAATTACGCATACCATAATTATCAGTTTCTTAAGTGGAATTACCACAATCCTGGTTGAACCGCTCATATATCCCCCTCATATAACACACATTTATTTTGATAAAATATATGAGCATTCATATATAAATAGAACTTATATATGGTATACTTAAATGAGTTTCATTGAATAAAAATGTGCACGGAAATGAGGATTATTATGTCATTACAACTTATACTTGGAGGATCGGGTGCTGGCAAGTCAACATATTTATATAGTTCAATAATAGAGGAATCGATTAACAATCCAGACACAGATTATATAATTATCGTGCCAGAGCAGTACACTATGGCAACACAGAAGCGTGTAGTTGAGCTTCACCCACGAAAGGGAATTCTTAATATAGATGTCATAAGCTTTGAAAGGCTTGCTTATAGAGTATTTGAGGAGGTCGGGGCTTCTGACTATCCGGTTCTTGATGATACAGGAAAGAATCTTATAGTAAGAAGAATATTAGAACAGCACAAGAAAGAACTTCGATTCTTTAGTGGTAATATATCCAATACTGGATTTGTGGCTGAGATGAAATCAGTCATATCAGAGATGTTACAGTATGATATAACTGTTGATAAGATAGATGAAATTAATAAAACTGTTGATAATAACAGTCTGCTTGGAATGAAATTAAGTGACATTAATGTTGTTTATAGTGGATTTAGGAATTTTATAAAAGATAATTACATTACATCAGAGGAGATACTTGATCTTCTGTGCAGGAAAGTGCAGGAGTCAGAAAAGCTTAAAGACAGTGTGATAGCACTTGATGGTTTTACTGGCTTTACGCCTGTACAGTACAGGCTTATTGGTCTGCTTCTTGATATATGCACGGATATTAAGGTGGCACTGACTATAGATACAAGTGAGAAGGTTAATGTCAATGAGGGCATTGAGAACCTTTTCTATATGACTAAGGATACAGTGGCACATTTGTATAAGATATGTGATGAACAGCATATTAATATAGAAAATGCTGTGATGATTGATGATGATAATATATCACGTTTTAAGTCGTCAAAGGATCTTGCATTTCTTGAAAAGAATATATTCAGGGCTGGAAGCAGGCATTATAATGGTGAAGTAAATGATATAGCTTTGTATGCAGGGACAACGCCGAAGGACGAATTGCAGTATATAACAGGAAAGATACTTGAGCTTACACGTCTGTCAGGCTACAGATACAGTGATATAGCGGTTGTTACAGGTGATATTGGTGTGTATGGAAAGCTTGCCGCTAATATATTTTCCCAGAATGAAATACCATTTTTCTTAGACCAGAAACGTCATATAACAGATAACTGCTTAGTGGAAATGATTACCGCAGTACTTGATATTATCGAGAAGAATTATGCCTATGACAGTATGTTCAGATATCTAAGAACAGGATTTACCCAACTTACAAGAGATGAGATAGATATTCTTGATAATTATTGTCTTGCGGTTGGCATAAAGGGCAGGAAGCAGTGGAACAATGAATGGATAAGAAAGTTCAGGACAGGAAGGGAAGATACAGACCTTGGACTTCTTAACAGATTAAGACGCGAAGTCATTACTCCAATAGATGTTCTTCACAAAGATATTAAGGAGGCAGATGGAAATGTAGCTACCATTACCAGGGCTTTATATGAATTCATAGCCGGACTTGACTGCGAGAGAAAGCTGTCATCTATAGATGTGGATAGTGAAGAATATGGACAGATATATAAGAAGATAATAGAACTATTAGATAAGATAGTTGAATTATTAGGCAGTGAGAAGGTTACATTAAAAGAATACAATCATATTATAGCATCTGGATTGGAGGAGATTAAGATAGGACTTATACCTCCGGCTAACGACTGCGTTGTAATAGGTGATATTGAGAGAACAAGACTTGATAATATAAAGGTAATGTTCTTTGCGGGCGTTAATGATGGGTATGTTCCCAAAAAAAGCGACAACAGAAGCGTTCTTTCAGAAACAGACAGGGACAGGCTTAAGGGTATGGACGTATCATTATCAATGTCAGTCAGGGAAAAAGCGTTTATTCAGAGATTTTATTTATACCTTATTATGACAAAGACATCAGAAAAGCTTTATATAACTTATGCACGCAATGGCATGGATATGAAAGCGGTTCTTCCTTCTTACATAATAAGAATGATTAAGAAAATGTTTCCGCTTGTTAAAGAGTACGCAAGAGAGGATACATTTGCAGAACACGCATATATACGAATTCCAAAAGCAGACATTGTATGGAGCGAGGGCAATCTTAATAAAGTGCTTGCAGAGGGAATTGCACTTGAATTATATGGAAGGGAGCTTACAGGAAGCGTAACATCATTTGAACAGTTCGCTTCGTGCCAGTTCGCATATTTCTGCCAGTATGGACTTGGGCTTAAAGAGAGGGAAGAATATCAGTTTGCGGTTAATGACTTTGGTACAATTCTTCACGCTGTAATTGAAGATGTGTCAAAAAATATAAAGCAGAACAATAAATCCTTCGTGCTTTTAAGTGATGAGGAAAGAAGCCAGATGGTATCAGAGAGTATCAATGCAATAGCTGAGAATTATGGCAATACGATACTTAAGGACTCAAGCCGTAATGAGTATCTTATACAGAGAATGAAGAATTACGCTGACAGGACACTGTGGGCAATTGGAAAGCAGCTTGCTGACGGAATATTCAGGCCAGATGCATTTGAGAAGGGATTTCTTACACATTCAGTCCGTCATTGGATTCTTTATGTGCAATTCCCGCACTGTCCAGAGTATCTA
>OKRY01003874.1_pt1 | contig 10777 bp, 8 predicted proteins | sample 1601121 | NCBI WGS metagenome assembly OKRY01 (sample SAMEA3541546, study PRJEB24748) | human gut metagenome | biome: human gut; feature: human-associated habitat; material: faeces | place: China | collected 2012
CTTAATATAAGTTATTGATTTACAGACGATTAAATGTTAATTTAACGCAGTATTGTTCTTACCTTTAGGTCTTCCAAGTATAACTCCCTCAGCCTTCTTTCGAGCCAAAGCTTCTTTAGTTCTTTGGCTAATCAGATTTCTTTCAATTTCTGCAGATAATCCAAAGGCGAAAGCTAGAACTTTGCTTTGTATATCATCTCCCAAACGATAATTGTCCTTGATAGTCCATACACGGCATTCTTTGGTCATACAAATATTGAGAATTTCCATTATCATAAAGAGATTTCTTCCAAGTCTTGACAATTCTGCGCAGATGATAAGGTCTTCCTTTTTAACCTTGTCAAGAAGTTTGCCTAACTCTCTCTTGTTATATGCTTTTGTTCCACTAATGGTCTCTTCTATCCAACCATCGATTACCAAATTTTCACGCTTACAAAAGTTGTTTATCTCGAAGCGTTGATTCTCTACAGTTTGCTTGTCGCTACTTACTCTGATATATCCGTATATCATATTACTTGATGTTTTTGTGTTACTAAAGTATAAAAATAAGAAACTTTTTTGTATTACTCGCTAAAAATCATTATATTTGCGCTATGCGTCAGAGAAAATGGAATGTATGAATCCATTTTTAAGAAAGTGTCGAAAAAATGCTCAACAAGTTGAAAGAAAGGTTTCCTCAGACGGCTTATGTACTGGTGGACATTATTGAAATAAAGAGTAGTTTGGCATGGATGCTTGAATAAAAGTGAACTTGAATAATAAAAATGATATGGGAAAGATTCATGAATACTATGCTTTGATTGATAAACTTGAAGCAATGTTTCAAGGTAAGTTAACTGAGAAACAAGGTAAATTGTTGGAGGAATTGGAAGATTCATTGATAGCGGAGGAAATCCTTCCTGCTATCAGTGAGTCTGTGGCTCCAGTGCTTGGTATCCTTCGCCGTCATCTCACCCTCGTCGTGGATTACGACCCAGAGGGTGGCATCACCGTGAAGACCACTCGTGGTGAAGTGGTGGTGAAGGAGAATACGGCAAAGAAGTATGAGATTCCGAAGACCCATAAAGTTGTCAAGGTAGCGGAGGCACAGCATGTAGAAGGGGTGGAGGATAAGCCGCAAAAGTCAAAGAAAATCGAGCGTAGTCCTAACACAGGACTTTGTATCTGGTTGCCAAAAGGTGACTTTATCCAAGCTAAAAAGGCAAACCTCACGATGGTTGAGGCTGTGAAATGGGCTGGGGTAGAAGCTGTTGCATCTTTTGGGCTTCCCCATGATGGCGACTATCTTGTATCCAAGAAGGAGCATCCGAAATATGCTGGTGCGCAGCAATCTCTACCCAATGGCTATCTCCTCAATACCCATTCCAGTACAAAGACCAAGAAACAACAGTTAGAGAAAATCTCCAAGGCTTTAAACTTGGGTTGGAAAGTGGAGATTGTCAAGTAAGAAGAAAGCATCTTGAAACCATTCTTCTCAAAGAAGGTTTGGCAGAGAGGTATGCAGCTACTGCTGAATTCTTTTCAAATAGAATAGAAAAATGAAATCCCAAAGCCGTATGAGAGTTTACATTTCAGTTCGGATTTGGAAAATAAATCTTATCATTCACGATTAGATTGTTCTAAACTCCAAGGAAGGTGGTGTTCACACCACCGCCTCCCACCTTGGGATTTCGTTGAAAAGGTAACAATTCTATTTCGGAAAATGTTTTATTTGACAGATAAAATGTGATTTTATAGCCTGATTTAACATTATTAAACATAAATATGTCAAAGAAATCCACTTTTGCGTGAATTTTCTTGCTCAAAAGTTTGTATTATCAATAATTATTCGTATCTTTGCAGCGTCAGTTCCCACCAAGCCTCTCAACGATGCTCAAATGCGTGGGGCTTTTTTGTATGTATACGTTTATTTTCAAAATACGCTAATGGAAAGAATACCGCACTTCACAAAACATTATATGACAGAGACGGATTTGGTGGCTCTGTTGGAAAGTCGCGGGCTTATCATTTCTGATGAAGCTAAGGCGGTACGATATTTGGAGAGTATCGGGTACTATCGTCTTTCTGCTTATATGTACCCATTCTTGAAAGTTCCAAAAGAATCCCATCAGTATAAAGAAGAAACAACTTTTCAGCAAGTGCTGAATCTTTATCGCTTTGACAAAAAGTTGCGTATGCTTCTTCTCAATGAAATTGAAAAAGTTGAGATAGCCATTCGTCGAGCTATTATGAATATTCCTGTGCAGATAACTGGGGATATTTATTGGCTGACTAATTCGGTTCATTTTGCCAACCAAAGAACTTTCCAAGATACAAAGAACACCATTGATAAGGAATACGCAAAATCAACAGAAGAGTTCATTAAGCATTTCAAAAACTGCTATTGTGACCCATATCCTCCATCATGGATTTTGGGCGAGTTGCTGACAATGGGTAATGTGAACATGGTTTTTCGTAATCTGAAAGCAGACAAGATACGTAAGCGCATTTCTCACTATTTTGGTTTGCAACCTATAGTCTTGGAATCTTGGATAACATCTTTGACATTGTTGAGAAATGCTTGTTGCCACCATTCAAGAGTGTGGAACAAGGTAAGTTCTATTATGCCTGTATCTCCAAGAAGGATTGCACATTCTTGGATTACACAGCCCTCAAACCCTCAAAGAGTATATTTTACAATCTGCATCATCAAGTATTTCCTTGATATTATATCGCCTAACAATGATATGTTAGTCAAGATGCAAACGCTATTTTCCAATTATCCGGAGATAAATCTGGCAGCTCTTGGATTTCCGAATGGATGGGAGAGCGAACCTTTATGGACGCAAGGGATGTAAGTGCTCTTGCCCTAAGAATTCAAGAATTGGAAAAAGAAAATGCCAGACTTAAAGCGATTCTTGACAAGAATGGGATAGAATATGAAAGTTTAGAATCAAAGACTTATAACTCTAATCGTATAGAAGCAGCATCAGTTTCTATATGCCAATTCTCTTTACAAGAAAAAGTTTCTATATTTCAAAGTGTATTCCAAGGTCGTGATGATGTTTTTGCTAAGCGTTGGTATAGTAGTACGACCCAAAAGTCTGGTTATCAGCCTGTATGCACGAGAGAATGGAATCGAGAATTTTGCGATAAACGAAAATATAAGTGTGCGGATTGTCCCAACAGGCAGTTCGCTCCTTTGACATACAATGACGTTTTCAATCATCTTGCTGGAAAGGATGTATGGGGACGTGATGTTATTGGACTTTATCCAATACGAAAGGACAATACTTGCAGTTTTCTTTGCACAGACTTTGATGACAAAAGCTGTGAACATGGCTACAAGAATGATGTGCTTTCTTTTGTAAATGTTTGCAAAACTTGGAATGTGCCTTGTTACATCGAGCGCTCACGTTCTGGCAATGGAGCTCATGTGTGGATATTCTTTGATATGCCAATAACTGCTTTCAAGGCACGAAAGTTAGGAAATGCCATTCTTACAGAGGCGATGAATAGTGATGTCCATCTTTCTTTCAAGTCATACGACCGGTTCTTTCCTAACCAAGACACCTTGCCCGAAGGTGGTCTTGGCAATCTTGTAGCCTTACCATTGCAGGGGATGGTTCGACGCAAAGGAAACAGTGTATTCGTTGATGAAGATTTCAATGCGTATGCTGACCAATGGGAATTGTTATCACAAATTCGTAAGTTGTCGGAGGTAGAACTTGATATGTTGTTACGGCTGCATACTGTGCCAACATTGGGCGAACTCTCGAAGACCAGTGAGGCAAAGCCTTGGGAGACACCTCAAATGGATATGATGCAAACAGACTGTTATCCAAAGGAAATAGTGCTGACAAGAGCTAATATGCTATATATACCTTTGGCAAGTCTGTCTACCAAATGCGTGAACGTTTTCAAGCGCATGGCTGCTTTCCGTAATCCTGAATTTTATGAGAAGCAAGGGATGCGCCTGTCTACGTATAATATTCCACGTATCATTTCGTGTTCGGAAATAACAGACGACTATCTTGTTCTTCCTCGTGGTTGTGAGGATGCGGTTCGTTCCATCCTAACCCAGCATAATGTTAAGGTTTTGATTTCAGACAAGACTAACCATGGGCGTAGTATAAAGGTTACATTCAGAGGAGGTCTTCGAGAAGAACAACAAAAGGCAATGGAAGCTTTTGCTGGGCATAATGTCGGAACACTATCAGCAACAACAGCGTTTGGAAAGACCGTGTTTGCCATCGGAATGATAGCAAAGAGAAAGGTCAATACACTAATACTTGTTCACAACAAGGCATTGCTTGAGCAATGGAAGGAGCGGTTGGAATCGTTTCTTAAAATTGATGAAACAATAGAAAAGCCTGAAACAAAACGAGGAAGAAAAACGAAATCCTCTGCCATCGGTTGTTTGTATGCAGGCAAGAACACGTTGCATGGAATCATTGATATAGCTTTGATACAATCTTGTTTAAATAATGGCGAAGTAAAGCCTTTTGTCAAGGATTATGGTATGTTGATAGTCGATGAATGTCACCATGTGTCCTCTGTCAGCTTCGAGCAAGTTCTTCGACAAGTGACTGCTACTTTTGTTTATGGTTTGACCGCAACTCCAATCAGAAAAGATGGGCATCAACCTATTATATTTATGCAATGCGGAAAGATAAGATTTACCTCTGATGCCAAGAGTCAAATGGAAAATCAAGGATTCAAACGCCTGCTAATTCCAAGGTTTACCTCGTTCCGAAGCGTTATATCAGACCGTAAAACTTATGTTCAAATAACGCAAGAGTTATCCGGGGATAAGGTTAGAAATGAATTCGTTATGGAGGATGTCAAGGCTGCGATTCAAAAAGGACGAACACCTTTAGTGCTGACAACTCGTACAGCTCATGTCAAGGTGTTGGCACAAATGCTAATGCCATTTGCCGATCATGTTATACAACTCATTGGTGCGGATTCTGTTAAAGAAAAACGTCTTGCATTACAAAATCTACAGTCAATACCCATATCAGAATCACTTGTGATTGTAGCTACAGGAAAGTATGTAGGCGAAGGTTTCGATTATCCTCGCCTTGATACCCTGTTCCTTACTATGCCTATAGCCTGGAAAGGAAACGTGGAGCAATATGCTGGGCGTTTACATAGAGAATATGAAGGAAAGAGTGAAGTGTACATATATGATTATGTGGATATTCGTGTTCCACTTTGCGACTCTATGTATCGTAAACGATTGAAAGGGTATATTAAAGCTGGATATGGAAAGAATGTGACATCACTTGTACCTGACAAAAATCCTCAAGAACTGATATATGAACAAAACAATTACGAAGCGGCATTCCGAAATGATTTGGCAAAAGCCAAACATTCTGTTGTTATCGCAGTACCGAAAGTGAAGTTCAAATATAAACCCTCTATCATGTCTGCACTCGCAAACCTTCTTCATGATGGGGTTTCTGTGGTTGTACATGTTAAAGAGGAAGGGGCCAATGAGTTAGAACTGTCAAATGCTGGAATGGATGTGGTGTGCAACAAGGAACAAACGCTACAATGTGCCATCATAGATAAATCTATTGTCTGGTATGGAAATATCAACTTCTTTGGCTATAACTCGGAAACAAATAATGTTATGCGAATAGCTGACTACAAAATAGCTAACGAAATGATAGAAATACTATACTCAGCCACGGAAAACAAGGCAAATGAAACGAGGTGAATGAAAAAAGTTATACTTTACCTATATAATTAGCAAAGTAAGAACTTGCAGGAAACATTATAAATGAAAAACAGCCAACTTTCAAATATGCTATTGAAGGTTGGCTGTTTTTTTCTTGCCCAAAAGTTTGTATTATCAAATAGCATTCGTATCTTTGCTGCACGAGAACCCGCCAAGCCTCTCAACGATGCTCAAATGTGCGGGTCGTTTTTGTATATATACGTTTCTTCTCAAAATACGCTAATGGAAAGATACATCTCTCCGGCTATAGAGTCTGAAGAATATGTTCCAATTCATCAAGCTCTTCCTCTTTTGTTGCCCAACTCGTTACAAATCGGCAGATGATTTCGGTATCGCTCTTTCTTTCCCATATTTCGAATACAACTTTCTTGGAAAGAGCATCGTAGAGGGAAGGTGAAAGTACGACAAACTGCTGATTGGTAGGAGAATCGTAGGCGATAGCTATGCCATGCTTCTGGAAGATGCTGCGGATACGGGTAGCCATGGCGATGGCGTGGCGCGATATCTTGAAATAGAGATTATCCGTAAACAGTGTGTCAAACTGGATGCCTAGCATTCTGCTCTTGGCAAGCAAGGCTCCATGACGCTTTATGTTAGTGAAGAAATGCTTTGGTGCCTTCATGCCTGAAAATACCACAGCTTCGCCCATCATGGCACCCACCTTGGTTCCGCCTATATAGAACACATCACAATGTTTGGCAAGGAATGGCAGGTCATAGTCGCATGCCTCTGAAACCAGACCGTATCCCAGTCGTGCACCATCGATGAAGAGGCGGAGGTTATATTTCTGGCAGGTTGTATATAGCGCAGTCAACTCTTCCCTGGTGTAGACCATTCCGAACTCTGTCGGCATCGAGATATAAACCATGCCTGGCTGCACCATGTGAGGATGAGTTTCATCGGCAAGGAAAGTATCCATATATGCAGACAGGGTGCTGGATGTTAGCTTGCTGTTCTCTCCTGGCAGCGTAATGACCTTATGACCAAATGCTTCTACTGCTCCAGATTCATGTACCTCGATATGACCGGTCTCCACACAGATAACTCCTTCGCATCCCATGAGTACGGAGTCGATAACGGTGGTGTTGGTCTGTGTACCGCCTATCAGGAAGAACACTTCAGCATTCTCATTGTCCACGGCTTTACGGATTTTCTCTTTTGCAGATTCTGAGTATGGATCAAAACCATAACCGGATGTTTTCTCTCTGTTTGTCTTGCCAAGAGCCTCTAGAATCTCTGGCAGCATACCATTGTTGTAATCACTTTCGAATGAAATCATATGATATAATATAATGATAATATTAGATAATCACCGCTGTTCCGCTGCACGTTACCATCAACATGGAACCGCTGTTGCCCACGGTTTCGTAATCCAGGTCGATGCCTACGATGGCGTTGCAGCCCAGGGATGCGGCACGGTCGGCCATCTCTCTGAGGGCAGTATCCTTGGCCTCGCGGAGTGTACTTTCGTAAGAACCGCTTCTGCCACCGATTACGTCACGAACACTGGCAAAGAAATCCTTTACAAAGTTGGTACCGATGATGGTCTCGCCAGTCACTACGCCACGATATTCACGGATAGGGTGGCCTTCTATGGTTGGAGTTGTACTTAAAATCATAATCTTTTTCCTTTCTTTTTATGCTATTATCAATATTAATTATAGATTAGACGATAAAAGATAGCAAAAGGTTGCAGGAAATCCAAAAATATTTGTTACTTTTGCATCGAAAGTTTAATATTTTTAGGTTATATGAACAAAAAATTGATGTTTTCGGCAGCACTTGTGATGGCGCTGCTTTCGGCAAACGCTCAGAAAAGGGCGTTTACCATCGAGGATTTGTACAAGGTGAAGGGCGTATATTCTGTGAGCCTTTCGCCTGATGGTAAGAATATCTGCTATACCTCCAGTTCTTCCGACCTGAAGAACCAGAAGTCTAGCTCCGACATCTACATCATGAATGCAGATGGCTCTCATGCCAAGGCTTTCACCGAGGATGGCAAAAGCAGTTCTGCCGTGTGGAGTAAGGATGGAAAGAGTATCTTCTTTACCAATTATGAGAAGGGGACGGCTCAGATCTATCGTATGAAACTGGCTACCTGCGAGGTGGAACAAGTAACTGATTATGAGTTGGGTATAGATAATCCGGTTATCTCTCCAGATGAGCGATACATCGCCTTTACAGCCGAGGTATATCCCGACCTGGGAGCTGATGCCAAGGCCAACATAGCCCGGATGGAGAAGAAGGACAAGGGACCTGTGCAGGCGCATATTGCCGACAAGTTGCTCTATCGTCATTGGACGAGCTATAGCGATGGCAGATGCAGTCATCTCATCCTTTTCGATACACAGACGAAGACTTACAGGGATCTGACTCCGGGTAATTATTCACTGATATTCATGGCCGGTGGCGGAATTGCCTATGATTTTTCTCCAGACAGTAAAGAAATCTGTTTTGTCTCCAACCACGATGAGCATCAGGAGGCTAGCACTAATGCCGACCTGTGGACGGCTTCTGTGAATGGGGGAGAGCCAGTCTGCATCACGAAGGAAAATAAGGCATGGGATGGTACTCCAACCTATTCGCCCGACGGCAAGTATATCGCTTACCGTTTGCAGCAAGTACCTGGCTATGAGTCTGATCGCTTCCGTCTTGCCATCTATGACCGGGCTGCAAAGAAATCTACTATCTTGACAGAGATGTTTGACAACTGGGTGGATGATTACAAATGGGCACCAGACTGCAAGAGCATTTTCTTCCTGGGTGAGGTGCAGGGCACACAGCCTCTCTACAAGCTTGATATAGCCAGAAAGACCATCTCGCCAGTAGTGACAGGCAAGGCTATCTCTGAGTTTGATTTCGACAATAAGGGCATGGTATATTATACTTACAGTACGACAGGCAAGCCTTCGGCTCTGTATCGTCAGCAGATGAAGAAGTGGAATGGAACTCCTGTGGCTCGCGGCAAGGAACAGCAGATAACCTTCCTCAACCAGAAGTTGGAGGATGAGGTGGATATCCGTCCATCTGAGAGCATCTGGGTGGATGGCGCTGGCGGTGACAAGATTCAGGTATTCATCGTGAAGCCACACAACTTTGATGCCAGCAAGAAGTATCCGCTTATCATCAATGTGCATGGCGGCCCGCAGATGCAGTGGATGAATTCCTTCCGTGGCGACTGGCAGGTTTATCCTGCTGCCGGTTATGTGGTGGCTTATCCTAATCCTCATGGTTCTACAGGATATGGTCAGGCCTTTACACGTGCCATTTCCGGTGACTGGGGCGGAAAGGTATTTGAGGATGTGATGAAGGTTACCGATAAGCTGGCAACCCTGGAATATGTTGACTCCACCAGGATGGGAGCGATGGGATGGTCGTATGGCGGCTACATGATGAACTGGCTGCAGGGCCATACCAAGCGATTCAAGTGTCTGGCTTCCATGATGGGCGTATATGACTTGCGCTCTATGTGGGGCAGTACCGAGGAAGTATGGTTCCCTAACTTTGAGCTGGAGGGACAGCCTTATAATTCCGATCTCTACGAGAAGTGGTCGCCATCCTCATACATCAAGAACTTCTCTACGCCAACCCTCGTGATGACGGGCGAGTTGGACTATCGTGTACCTTATACACAGAGCTTGCAGTATTTCACGGCATTGCAGACCCTGAACATTCCTTCTCGACTGATTGTCTTGAAGTATGATGGTCACTGGCCAAGCAACCTGAAGTCGATGCCGCTCTATTACAATGCGCACCTCGACTGGTTCCATCGTTATCTCGGCGGTGCTCCTGCACCTTGGGACACAGAGAAAATGGTGAATAATGAGATAGAGTACTAAAATGCCCTATATAATAAGGTGTAGAAAACCAAAATAATAAAAGCTCCATTCGCATCTGAAATGGCGAATGGAGCTTTTTTCTGAGAATTAAAAACTTACTTTGTTTCCTGTTCTTCCTGCATATCCAGATACTGGTTGTCCTTGTCGTAGAATTCATACTGGAGGAATGCCAGTTTCTGAGATGGAATCACATTGAAGCCGAAACCATACTTAAACTGCCATTTGCGCTTCAGGGAAATGAAGCCCTTGTTGATGAAGGCAGCTACGTAAGGATTCACATACAAAGTGAATTTCTTGACGCCAATCTTGTTGACTAGGCGGTCGATTTTTCTTTCCAACTGGTCGGTGAAAAGGATGCTCGATTTGATCTTGCCCGAACCGAAGCAGGTAGGGCAGGTCTCCTCTACGTTTACGTCCATGGCTGGGCGTACACGCTGGCGGGTAATCTGCATCAGTCCGAACTTGCTCAGTGGCAGGATGTTGTGCTTGGCACGGTCCTTCTGCATGTTCTTGCACATGCGCTCATAGAGCAGCTGTCGGTCTTCGGCAAGATTCATGTCGATGAAGTCCACCACAATGATTCCTCCCATATCACGGAGTCGCAACTGTCTGGCCAATTCATCGGCAGCGCCGAGGTTTACATCGAGAGCATTCGCTTCCTGACCTTTCTCACGAGTACGGTTGCCGCTGTTTACATCCACTACATGCAGGGCTTCGGTATGCTCGATGATGAGATACGCACCATGCTTGTAGTTGACAACTCTTCCAAAACCAGCCTTGATCTGCTTGGTGATGCAGAAGTTGTCGAAGATAGGCACCTTACCGGTGTAGAGCTTGACTATGCCCGCCTTTTCAGGGGCTATTAGAGAAACATAGTCCTTCACCTCGTTCATCACACCTTCATCGTTGACGAAGATGTTCTCGTAAGATGGGTTAAACAAGTCACGCAGGAGAGCGACGGCTCTTCCGGTCTCCTCGAAAGCGAGTTGCGGGCGCTGCTGGGTCTTCTGCACCTTGGCGATAGCATCCTCCCATCGCTTCACCAGGACTTTCAGCTCAGCATCGAGCTCAGCGACTCTTTTTCCCTCAGCCACAGTGCGGACAATTACACCGCAATTCTTTGGTTTTACGCTGTGAATGAGTTGTTTGAGTCGGGAGCGTTCTTCACCGCTTTTGATTTTCGACGAGACAGAAACTTTATCACCGAATGGCA
>OKRY01003875.1_pt1 | contig 10777 bp, 9 predicted proteins | sample 1601121 | NCBI WGS metagenome assembly OKRY01 (sample SAMEA3541546, study PRJEB24748) | human gut metagenome | biome: human gut; feature: human-associated habitat; material: faeces | place: China | collected 2012
GATATTCTTCTCCTTCACGTCCGATATTGCAGACAGTTCCGCAGACAGTATCCGGGGATTTGTACTGCATCATCAGGTCACAAGCTTTCTGAAGATAATCATGACGTTTTTTGCTGGATGGGTTATAGAGACAGATCACGAAATCTGCCTGAGATGCGCCGAGAAGTCTTGCCTCGATCTTTTCCCACGGAGTGAGAAGGTCACTTAAACTGATGAGACAGAAATCATGGATCAGTGGTGCACCAAGGACTGCTGCCCCGCCAAGTGCTGCTGTGACACCAGGGACGATCTCAAGTTCTACTTCCGGATAATTTACGCCAACTTCATACATAAGGCCTGCCATACCGTAAACACCGGCATCTCCACTGCAGATCATGGAAACAACTTTGCCTTTCATTGCTTCCTCAAATGCCAGAACGCAGCGGTCAACTTCTTTTTTCATTGGTGTGGTCAGGAATTCTTTGTCCGGAAATGTGTCTTTGACAAGATCTACATAGACGGTATATCCGATGATCGCATCACTTTCATTCATGGCGCGGATCGCTTTTCCTGTCATCTGGTCATAAGCTCCCGGTCCGATTCCGATTACATATATTTTACTCAAAATGTATCCTCCATTCCCTGGCAGCCACTGCTGTGGTCACACCATTTTCTCCTGTTTTTCTCTGCAGCAGTCTGCCATTTCCACTGGCAAGGACTGCACTTCTCTCACAGACATTGTCCACACCTGTGATCTTTTTTACAAAAGGTGAGGGAGTAAATTCTCCAGGCACCTGTTTTAATTCTTCTTCTGTATAAGTCACAAAAGGAATCTGCCAGTCCTGTGACAATGACAGGATTCCCTGTTCTTCTTTCTTCAGATCGATACTTGCGATCTGCTCAAATGCTTCTTTATGAAATCCGGATCTGTCCAGCACCTTCTGCGCTGCCTCTGCAAGCATGTCTAACTCAAGGTTAGTAACATTCTCCATTGCACCAAGAATCTTAGTTCCGTCAATATCATCCCAAGGAGTTGTGATAATATGTGCATTAGGATTAACACTCTTAATAAGCTCAATAGCTGTCTTTAACTTCTCTTCAGAAACATTCTGTGTTCTGCTTAAAATAACAGTTCCTGCATGCTCAATCTGGTTATTAAAGAATTCACCAAAATTCTTCATATATACCTTAACCTTAGATGCATCTGCAACTGTTGAAGCACTGTTAAGAACGATTTCATTCTCAATGTGAAGGTCTTTAACCGCTTTGATAACATCTGAAAGCTTGCCTACTCCTGAAGGCTCAATAATAATTCTGTCTGGATGATACTTATCAACAACCTCCTTAAGAGAAGTTCCGAAATCACCAACAAGTGAACAGCAGATGCATCCTGAATTCATCTCTCTTATCTCAACACCAGAATCTTTAAGGAATCCTCCATCAATACCGATTTCACCGAACTCATTCTCAATAAGAACTACCTGCTCTCCCTTTAAGGCTTCCTTTAAAAGCTTACTTATAAGAGTTGTTTTACCTGCTCCCAAAAAGCCTGAAATTATATCTACTTTAGTCATCTTAATCAACCTTTCTGCAGTATATGACTGCCCTTTTATCTCATATTTTCAATTATACACTTCTTGTCAATCCCTATTTGAAAAGAAAATGTAAAATTTTATTAAAAATATTTAATCAGACAGAGATTCCCATGCTCTGTCTTAATTCATCTGCCTTCTCGCCAATCTTTCTTAGCCTGTGGTTTACACCCGATTTACCAACCGGAGGGTCTAACAGCTCACCTAGTCCCTGAAGACTCATGTCAGGATTCTCGAGTCTTAAAAGAGCAACCTGCATCAGACTGTCACTTAAACTGTCAAGCCCGACAGTATCTCTTATAAGTTCAATATCCTTAATCTGCTTGACCGCCGCTTCAATTGTTTTGTTAAGATTAGCAGTCTCACAGTTTACCTTTCTGTTGACATCATTACTGATTCCCTTAAGAATCATGACATTGTACAGGTTCATCTGTGATACAACCGCTCCCATAAGATTAAGCGTATCAGTAATATTATTGCCTTCTTTCATATACACAACAAAACTGTTTTTTCTTACAATAACCTTGGCATCGAGTCCGAAAAAACGCAGCATATCCATAAGAATATCAGCGTCCTCCTCATATTTGCACACAATCTCATAGTGATAGAACTTGTTCGGGTCACTTATAGAACCTCGTTCCATAAAAGCTCCTCTTATAAATGCTTTCTTACAGCAGTCCATAGCTACAATTCTTGCGTCAACAAACACCGGTTCAATCTGTGTAAACCGGTCGTCGCACCATTTTAATGTCTGCAATATCTTAGCAACATCACTCTGTCTGGTTATCCTTATAATAGTTTCCTTGCCATTCTTAACCATTTTATTCGTATCAGCATCCATCTTAATGCTAAATATTCTCAATAACAGATCACTGAATTTCTCAACTGACAATTCGTTCTCTGTAACGAATTCCAGACATAATTCTCCATTATCTGTCTCGCTTACATTGCCAGACATTCCCATAAACGCAGCAAATTCCGCAATCTGGCAATGCCTCGCGGAATCTGTTTTCTTAACTAACTCTTCTTTTACTTCTGATGAAAATGACATACTTAACCTTTTCTCTTAGAATCTTTCTCAATATCTCTATGCTCAACCTTGCATCCATACTCAGTCCTGCTTATAAGCTTATAGATTTCATTAGCAAGAGTAACTGAACGATGCTTTCCTCCTGTACAGCCAATTGCAATAACAAGGCTGTTCTTTCCTTCCTTAACATAATTAGGCAGAAGGAACTTCAATAAATCATCTATCTTTTCCAGAAATTCTGTTGTCTCCGGAGCTTTCTTCACATAATCCTGTACAGGCTTATCATTACCGGTAAGGTGTTTAAGTTCTTCAATATAATATGGATTAGGCAGAAATCTCACATCAAACACAAGATCTGCGTCTGCAGGTATTCCATATTTGAAACCAAAAGAAAGAACTGTAACAAACAGATTCTTGAAATTCTTATCGTCAAAGAATATGCCCTCAAGCTCTGCCTTAAGTTCCCTTGTAAGCATCTGGCTTGTATCGATTATTACATCTGCTCTTTTCTTTAAGAACTTAAGCTCATCTCTTTCCAGCTTTATTACATTATCTATTCTGTCATGATCATCCATTGCAAGCGGATGTGTTCTTCGCGTTTCCTTGTATCGTTTTACAAGTACCTCATCACTTGATTCAAGAAACAGAATTGTATAGTTAAAATGCTTATTAAGCATATCATCAAGCACTGAATCCAGCTCAGCAAGTGCGTGACCACTTCTTATATCTACACCAATTGCTATGTTGCTATATCCGTCTTCTCCAGCATTGGCAAGCTCTGCAAACTTAGGAATCAGAGAGATTGGCATATTATCGACACAATAATATCCCTCATCTTCTAATACATTAAGTGCTGTAGATTTACCTGCACCTGACATACCTGTAACAATAATCATCTTCATCTTATCATCTTCTCTTTCTTATCTGTCCTTAATTACTGGTCTGTTTAATTATAACAAGCCTTAGAATCCAACCTTTACAACTTCCAGTTCCAGCCCGACACCGAACTTTTCCATAACTTCACTCTTAATATAATCCGTAAGCTCGCATACATCCTTCGCAGTTGCATCGCCCTTATTGACAACGAATCCGGCATGCTTCTCCGATACCTGTGCGCCACCTCTTGCACAACCCTTAAGACCTGCATCCTCAATAAGCTTTGCTGCAAAATATCCTTCCGGTCTTTTAAATGTGCTTCCGGCACTAGGATACTCAAGTGGCTGCTTCTGCCTTCTCTTAGCTGCCAGCTCTGAGATATTATTTCTTATTATATCCGGTTCACCTTTTCTTAATTTCAAAGTTGCTTCAAGAACAATCATATTGCTTTTCGCTACAATACTTGTTCTGTATCCAAGCTCAAGTTCATCTGCTGAAAGCTCCCTGATAACACCTTCATCATCAATAACCTTTGCACTGACAAGAATATCCTTGAACTCCCCGCCATAAGCACCTGCATTCATTCTTACAGCACCACCTATGCAACCCGGAATACCTGTTGCAAATTCAAATCCGGCAATTCCATTAGCAGCAAGCTGGTTGCCAAGTCTTGTAAGCTTCATACCTGCACTTGCTTTGACAAGCACTTCATCTGAATTATCATGTGAATCCTGAAGAAACTCATAATCTGAAAAACCATCGCCAAGCTCAACTACAACTCCCCTGAAGCCTTCATCACTCACAAGAATATTACTGCCATTTCCAATAACAATATATTTAATGTCCGATTTTTTCAAAAATGCGATAACATCTGCTATCTGCTTTTCTGCCTGTGGTGTTACATAATAATCTGCAGCACCTCCGATTCTGAATGTAGTATGTGTCTTCATTAGTTCACCTGTTCTTACATTCCCGGCACCAAGCATTGATATTAATGCTTCTGATAACATTTTATTATCCATATAATCTCACTATCCTTAATACTAATTTCCAAGAATAAGCTTTGCTGCTCCATACATTCCTGCATCATTACCAAGAGCAGCCTTAACTATCTTAGTCTGTCTGCTCGCATGGAACACACATTCCTTATAATACTTATCAATAAGATTGATAAAATATTCCCCTGCGGCAGAAACTCCGCCACCAATTACAAATACCTCTGGGTCAACCATTCCCGCTGCACATGCAAGTCCTTTTCCAAGATACCTGCATACATACTCTGTTACCTGTATAGCAAGGGCATCTCCTCCCTTAGCCTCGTCAAATATAACCTTTGCCGATATGTATGGCACACTTCTTAAAGATGAAGGCATGTCACTTTCTGCAAGCATACGGTTAGCCGTTCTTACAATTCCAGTTGCAGAAGCAACCTGCTCAAGACAGCCATTCTTTCCACAGTTACAGCTCTCAGTCTCACCTTCAACAAGTGGAAGATGACCTATCTCACCTGCCGCACCGTTAAATCCATAAAGAGGCTTTCCATCAATAATAACTCCACCGCCTACACCGGTTCCAATTGTCACCATTACCATGCTGTTATATTCGCTTCCACCGCCTACCCAGAATTCTCCGAGTGCTGCCATATTGGCATCATTACCAATCTTAACAGGAATACCTGTAAGCTCAGACAGTGCATTGGCTGCATTAAATACTCCCCAGCCCAAGTTGATACATTTGTTGACAGTTCCATCCTCAAGACATGCACCAGGAAGTCCCATTCCGATTCCTGCCACATCCTCTGTTGTCATATTCATATCTGCAAGAACGCCCTTGATATACTCACTTATATCAGGCAGAATCAGGCTTCCACCCTCATCCTTTCTTGTAGGAATCTCTTCTTTTCTTAACAGTTCACCTTCTTCAGAAAATGTACCACATTTGCAGGTTGTTCCTCCAACATCAATTCCAAATATAATCTTACTCATCGTCATCCTCCCCGCCTCTCATAAGATTTTCCTGTACTCTTCTGTATAATTCCTTCGCTGCATTATATCCCATCATCTTCTGTCTATGGTTGACCGCTGCTGACTCAACAATTACAGCAAGATTACGTCCTGGTCTTACCGGTAGCGTATGGCACACAACCTTATTGCCAAGATATTCTATGTATTCTTCCTCAAGTCCAAGTCGGTCATACTCTCTGTCCTTGTTCCAGTCCTCAAGCTTGATAACCATATCAATTTCCTGAGTTTCCTTAACACTTTCAACACCGAAAAGTGTCTTGACATCAATAATACCAATGCCTCTGAGCTCTATAAAATACTTGGTAACTCCCGGTGCGCTTCCAACCAGAGTCTCGTCACTGACCTTTCTGATTTCAACCGCATCGTCAGTTACAAGACGGTGTCCTCTCTTTATAAGTTCAAGCGCGGCCTCGCTCTTACCAATACCAGACTCACCTGTGATAAGTACACCTACACCATATACATCAACTAAAACACCATGGATTACGATACATGGTGCAAGCTGAACCTTCAGCCAGCGTATTACTTCTGCTGTAAATGAAGATGTTGCCTGGTCTGTCATAAGAAGAGGTATCTGATACTTAACCGCAAGTTCAATAATCTTAGGCTCTGGCTTTATACTCCTGCAGAATATAATACATGGAATATTACTTGACAAAAGCTGCATATATCTTTCATATCTCTCCTGCTCAGAAAGACTCGCAAGATAAGCATGCTCCACATTACCAATAATCTGTAATCTGTCATTATCAAACTGGTCATAAAAACCTGTAAGCTGCAAAGCCGGTCTGTTCACATCAGGCAGATTAAGCCAGATTCCTGACACATCTATCTGTGGTGTAAGATTAACAAGATTCATTTTCTGGATAACTTTAGATAACTTTACCCTCTCTTTACCATTATTCATATATTCTCTGCCTCCAAACTCATGTTTACGATTTCATATATCCTAAGTTTATCACAGACAAGCTCTAAATGCTATTATAAAAGTATTATCAATGAAAGAATTTGTATATATTCTCTGCCACATTTTCAGTAATACCATCAGCCTTCATAAGCTCATCCACTGATGCCTGCCGTATCTTTTCTATATCAAGAAAATGCTTCATAAGTGCCTTTCTTCTTACAGGTCCGATTCCTTCAATCGAATCAAGTACAGAAGATACCTGTGCCTTATCTCTTAAGCTTCTGTGATAAGTTATTGCAAATCTGTGTGCCTCATCCTGCACCCTTGTAATCAGCTTAAAGCCCTCGCTGTGCTTATCTATCGGTATCTCAATATTGTTATAATACAGACCTCTTGTGCTGTGGGTATCATCCTTTACCATACCGCACACAGGAATATTAAGTCCCAGTTCCTTAAGTACATCAAGTGCAATATTCACCTGGCCGCGTCCGCCATCCATCATAATAAGGTCTGGATATCTCGAGAATCCATGACTATCCTCGAGTCCTTCCCGCTCACGCATACCTCTTGTAAAACGTCTTGTCAGAACCTCACGCATGCTCTTATAATCATCCGGCCCCTTTACTGTTCTTATCCTGAACTTGCGATAATCATTCTTCTTTGGTTTTCCATCCTCAAAAACGACCATTGAGCCAACACTTTCAACGCCATTTGTATTAGATATATCGTAAGCCTCTGCTCTGTGAAGTGTCCCAAGTCCAAGCCAGCCGGCAATCTCTTTCATAGCTCCTGTTGTCCTGCTCTCCTCACGCTTAATCTTCTCCGCATCCTGTGTAAGAACAAGCTGGGCGTTCTTATATGCAAGCTCAACCATCTTTTCCTTGTCGCCCTTCTTAGGTGTGACAATACTTACCTTGCGACTCTTTCTTGCACTAAGCCACTGTGCTATAGTATCCGCATCCTCTATCTCGTACTGCACCATAATAATATTAGGTATAAATGGAGTTCCGCCGTAATACTGTTTCATAAATTCCGAAATTATGTCGCTCTTAGAGTCACCTTCGGCAACCTTCATATGAAAATGATCTCTTCCAAGAAGCTTGCCCTGCCTGATAAAGAACACCTGCACAACTGCGTCCTGACCGTCACTTGCACACGCAATGACATCTCTGTCATTAACATCATCTGCTGTAATCTTCTGCTTCTGTGCAACCTGCTTAACACTCATTAACAGGTCTCTGTATCTTGCAGCTTCCTCGTATTCCATCTTCTCAGACGCTTCCTGCATCTGCGTTGTAAGCCTGTCCATAATCTTCTTGTAATCACCATTTAAGAAAGCTACAACCTCATCAATTCTTCTTCTGTATTCCTCACCGCTTACATATCCCTGACATGGTGCATCACACTGTCCGATATGATAATTAAGACACGGCCTGTCCTTGCCCTCATCTTTAGGCAGATTTCTGTTACAGGTTCTTACCTTATACAGTTTGCATAGAAGTTCAATAGTGTCCTTGACTGCTGCCGCAGAAGTGTAAGGACCGAAATACTTACCTGCTCCATGTTTCATCTTTCTTGCAAAAAGTACCCTTGGATACGCTTCACCAACGGTAATCTTAATAAAAGGATAACTCTTGTCATCCTTTAGCATGGTATTGTACTTAGGCCTGTGCTCCTTGATAAGATTGCACTCCAAAACAAGCGCCTCAAGTTCAGAATCTGTGATAATATACTCAAAGTACTGAATATGTGACACCATCTGCACAATCTTGGCAGACTTATTCCTGCTGCTCTGGAAATACTGTCTTACACGATTCTTTAAAATCTTCGCCTTACCTATATATATTATGTTGTCCCACTTATCATGCATAATATAAACTCCCGGTTTTGCCGGGAGTTTCTTAAGCTCTTCTTCTAAATTAAACATACTACAAGCTTCTTCAATCCTCTGGCTTTCTTAAGTGCGTAGCTTCGCACCTGTCTTATAGTATTTATTATCCCAGTTATATCAGCTTTGTCAACACATTTTACATTACCAAATCTGACCGCAAGGATTGTCTGCACTGCTTTCTCAAGTCCCATATTCTTAAGATTCGCATCCTGTGCAGTTATTTCTAATATATATTCTTCATAATCAATTCCGGGTTCTCTCTTATATCCCAGACAAGCAAGAAGCTTTTCAAGATAAGAATACATTTTCATAAGCTTTACTTCATCTACTGAACTGCTTCTTAATAAATGTATTCTTGATACTATCCTGATTGCAGCCATTGCAATTAATATAAGAACCGCCAATATTGCTGTACATACAACAATCAGTACTGAATTAATATGTATCTCACCTGAGAAGCTGTCAGTATCAGAGACAGCTTCCTGTGTTGTACTTTCAGTACCCGGCTCATCTGTATCATCAACTGTCATATTTTCATCAACTGATGAATTACTATTGTCAGACTGGCTCTGTCTCTCACTTTCATCCTGTGTGGAACTTTGCTCAGTATCCTCAACTTCTCCATAGCCAGGTGTTGCATCAACAATAACCCATCCATATCCATCAATATATGCCTCAACCCATGCATGAGCTGCATTGTCGTAGACATCATATTTCATATACTTATTGCTCTGCCCGTCAGTGTAATATGCGCCTGTATTGGTATTAACCGTATATCCTGCACAATACCTTGCCGGTATACCCGCACATCTTAATATAACTGCTGCCGAGGTAGCAAAATATGTACAATACCCTCTCTTGCTTTCTCTTAAGAAATACTCAACAACGCTCTTTCCCTCCGGCACCCTTCCTGGTTTAAGAGTATATGTATAATTATCTTTAAGATAAGATACTATTTTCTGTATATATTCAACCTTTTCATCTACTGTCTGTAAATTCCTCTTTCCAAACAGTTCTGCTACAACAATTCTGTCATCTTCAGATACATCAAGATACTGCCCGTGTGCATAGCTTTCATATGAATTAACAATAGCAGAGTTTCTGTATTTCTTCATAAGCTGCCCCATGTGTGAGTAATCCTCAAGGCTTCCCCGGGCTATACGGTAATCAAGTGACGAACCATATACATTGCCATCTTTACTTCTGAATGTCTGCTGATAATAGAAAAATCTGCCAGCAAGCAGTTGTTCGTCTTCATCAAGCGTATATACTTTTCGTTTCACAAGATTAAGTGCAAACTCGGATACAGCATTCTCATAAACATACTGTGTTTCTCTTGTATCCGACCATCGCTGCCAGCTGTTATTCTTGAAATCCCTTCCCATAAATACCCTGGCATAGGCAATTCCAATATCAGACATTGTATTAAGCTCTCCTGCGTATACATTTCCATAGTAGACCTCGTCAACCTGTCCAACGTCACCATTTCCTATTCCTACAGTCGCATTAACTCTCGCCTTATCATCCTCTGTCTCTGATTTATTTCCCTGAAGGTCTATGCCAAATCTGTCATAAACAACATCTGTCACCATATTTCTTGCATCATCAAAGAAAGAATTTCTCTTATATGTATCCTGAGGAACAACAAATGTTAAAACTGCCGCTATAACTGCTGATATTATTACAGCCGTTTTGGCACTCTGGTTAGTTTTTATCTTCTTATTCCTTAGTGCCATTGAATCAAAGATAAAAAGAACACAGAAAATAATGCTTATGATATCAGGAATAATAACTGCCGCAATAAATACACTAAGCAGAGGCATAGTTATTGCCAGACTCACTAGCATATTAGGAAACACATTAACTTCCAAAGCTGCAAGGACTGCTATAATCATAACAACAACCACACATACGCATCTTACGGAAGCCGCACCAGCACTCTCTACCGTTAGTACATTACTGCTATCTACAGGTCCTGTAAAAGATGCCCTTGATATAAACACATTTATAAATGTTGTGATTCCATTAATAAAAGAGCCTATATTAATTACGAGATATACCACCGGCAAAACAGCCATTCCCATAATCCTTATAAGCCTTGCATTCTTTCCGTAACAGGACAGCATCAATGTATACACAACACTGAATATCAGTGAAACAAATCCAATAAATCCCATATCTGCAAGCGGATATGTAATCGTCTCTATTATGGATGTTGCACCAAATGTTCCAAGAAATGTCACTATTATTCTAAGTATTAAGTTGTCTGTATGTATCAGCTGTCCCTTTTTCATTAATACCCTCTTGTCACATTATTATCAATTCTCTGTAATTATCACTGGTTCAGTCGTAATCTCCAGCCTGTCATCTTCATATAATGCCTGACATGCTTTATTGACCGTACCTTCACCACAACGTATATCCATAACCACTTTAACGGCCGCTTTCAAACTGGCATTATCATAGAACGTAACTCTT
>OKRY01003888.1_pt1 | contig 10751 bp, 10 predicted proteins | sample 1601121 | NCBI WGS metagenome assembly OKRY01 (sample SAMEA3541546, study PRJEB24748) | human gut metagenome | biome: human gut; feature: human-associated habitat; material: faeces | place: China | collected 2012
ATAACGTCTCGGTACTTGGTCTATCGTGAGCAAGATTGTCATTTCGTCCAATCAGCACCAATTCATTATTTAACGTTAATGTTTCATCTCTTAATACGGTAATGCCGGCTTTACGAATTTCTTGATCAATTCGATCTTGGTCTCCAAATAAATCATGATTGCCTAGTGTGGCATAAACGCCCATTGGCGCCTTGAGTTTTGCCAGATGAGGTTGCATTTTTTCCGCTAAATAGGCATTAACGTTATCGTCCATAATATCGCCAGGCAGTAAAATGATATCGACCTTTTCCTGCTGCATAATATCAGCCAGTTTATCCAATTCTTTCCCGCCAAATAATTTACCTAAATGGAGATCGCTTGCCATGCCAATTCGCAATGGTTTAATGGGCTTATCTAGCGTGATTTCATAATGAATAACACGGGTGACATAGGCGTTATACACACTTAAGGCAGTGATACCAATAAATAAAACGGGGTAAGCAATGCGCAAAGTACGGTCAATTTTGCTGATGGATTTAGATTTTCGGAAAAGGAAGTGAATACATCCCACGGCGATACTCGCAAAGGCTGAAAAAAGCAATAGTGCGAGCACTAAAGCAATAAGTCGAAATGCAACAACGAGTTTGAGAAGATGGCAGATAACTAATGCATTGGGAAGGGCAAAACTAGTAAAAGTGATGACCCATCTTGCGGTTTTAGAAAGTGGTTTACCAAGCCACCAAATAAGCGTCTTGTTAAAGATATAAATCAGTAGTTGTAAAACAATGATTACAGCTACAAGAATGATGTCATAACGAGTTTTCATCATAGATTCCTAAATAAAAGTGCGGTCATTTTTAACCAAGTTTTGAAGTGTGGAATAATAAATTTCTCTGTTCCCAAAGGCAAATTTTTTCGCTAAAATGCGGCTCGTTTTAGTTAATTCAAGAAGGAAAATCCAATGTTCGGAAAAGGCGGTTTAGGCGGCTTAATGAAACAAGCCCAACAAATGCAAGAAAAAATGCAAAAAATGCAGGAAGAAATTGCCCAATTAGAAGTAACTGGCGAAAGCGGTGCGGGTTTAGTAAAAATCACGATTAATGGTGCGCACAACTGCCGTCGTATTGAGATCGATCCTTCTTTAATGGAAGACGATAAAGAAATGTTGGAAGATTTAATCGCTGCCGCATTCAACGATGCTGTCCGTCGTGCAGAAGAATTGCAAAAAGAAAAAATGGCTTCTGTGACCGCAGGCATGCCATTACCTCCAGGAATGAAACTTCCATTTTAATTCATTGGGTGTGTGAATTTACACGTTCACACACCATTCATTTTCTCCCATCATAAATATTATGCAAAGCAGTCCACTTTTAGAACATCTTATTGAAAATCTTCGTTGCTTGCCGGGTGTTGGCCCGAAATCAGCACAGCGCATGGCTTATCATCTTTTACAGCGCAATCGTAGCGGTGGGATGAATTTGGCACGTGCATTAACGGAAGCAATGTCTAAAATTGGGCATTGTTCACAATGTCGTGATTTTACGGAAGAGGAAACGTGCAATATTTGTAACAATCCTCGCCGTCAAAATTCAGGTTTGCTTTGTGTGGTGGAAATGCCGGCAGACATTCAGGCCATTGAGCAAACAGGCCAATTTTCTGGACGTTATTTTGTCTTAATGGGGCATTTATCGCCTTTAGATGGCATTGGTCCAAAAGAGATTGGTTTAGATTTATTGCAAAAACGTCTGGTCGAAGAATCTTTCCACGAAGTGATTTTAGCGACCAATCCAACGGTGGAAGGCGATGCCACAGCTAATTATATTGCTGAAATTTGCCATCAACATAATATTAAAGTAAGCCGTATTGCTCACGGGATCCCTGTCGGTGGGGAATTAGAAACTGTGGACGGCACAACCTTAACTCACTCTTTCTTAGGTCGTCGTCAGATCGACTAATCTTATGCGCCTGTTTATTGCCGAAAAACCCAGTCTTGGGCGAGCGATTGCCGATGTATTGCCAAAACCTCATCAACGGGGGGATGGTTTTATTAAATGCGGCAATGATGATGTTGTGACTTGGTGCGTGGGGCATTTGCTTGAACAGGCTGAACCCGATGCCTACGATCCTAAATTTAAACAATGGCGTTTAGAACATTTACCCATCATTCCTGAAAAGTGGATTCTGTTACCGCGAAAGGAAGTCAAAAAACAACTTTCCGTGGTGGAAAAACTCATTCATCAAGCCGATGTTTTAGTTAATGCAGGCGACCCTGATAGAGAAGGGCAGTTGCTAGTGGATGAAGTGTTTAGTTATGCCAATTTATCAGCGGAAAAACGTGATGGCATTTTACGTTGTTTGATTAGCGATCTTAACCCAAGTGCGGTCGAAAAAGCGGTACAAAAACTCCAACCGAATCGTCATTTTATTCCATTGGCCACCTCTGCACTGGCGCGTGCTCGTGCCGATTGGCTTTATGGCATTAATATGACCCGCGCTTATACCATTCGCGGTCGCCAAGCCGGTTATGATGGCGTGCTTTCCGTTGGGCGAGTGCAAACGCCCGTATTAGGCTTGATTGTTCGCCGTGATTTGGAAATTGAAAATTTCCAACCTAAAGATTTCTATGAAGTGTTGGCGTGGGTAAAAGAAGAAAAAACGTCTGAAAATCCGACCGCACTTTTTTCTGCACTTTGGCAACCGAGTAAAGCTTGTGAAGATTATCAAGATGAAGATGGTCGCGTGCTGTCTTTAGGCTTAGCCGAAAATGTGGTGAAGCGCATTACCGATCAACCTGCCGAAGTGACAGAATATGTGGATAAGCGAGAAAAAGAAACGGCGCCTTTGCCTTATTCGTTGTCAGCATTGCAGATTGATGCGGCAAAACGTTTTGGCATGTCGGCACAGAGCGTGTTGGATACCTGTCAGCGGTTATATGAAACCCATCGTTTGATTACCTATCCACGTTCTGATTGTCGCTATTTGCCAGAAGAGCATTTTGCTGAACGACATAAAGTGATAAATGCGATTTCACAGCATTGTCAAACTTATCAAACTTTGCCATCGGTGGTGGATACTGAGCAGCGTAATCGTTGCTGGAATGATAAAAAGGTGGAGGCTCACCATGCAATTATTCCGACGGCTAATACCCGCTCGATAAATTTAAGTATTGATGAACAGCGTATTTATGAACTGATTGCTTGTCAGTATTTATTGCAATTCTGTCCAGATGCGGAATATCGTAAAAGCAAAATTACCTTAAGTATTGCGGGCGGTACTTTTGTAGCGCAAGCTCGCAACTTGCAAACCGCAGGTTGGAAAGAATTGCTTGGTAAAGAAGACGAAGATGAAAATCAAGAGCCACTATTGCCGATCGTCAAAAAAGGACAGATTCTGTATTGTGAACGAGGTGAAGTGGTGAGCAAAAAAACGCAACCGCCGAAACCATTTACCGATGCAACTTTGCTTTCAGCGATGACAGGGATTGCGCGTTTTGTGCAAGATAAAGAATTGAAAAAAATTCTGCGTGAAACTGATGGGCTTGGCACAGAAGCCACGCGCGCAGGTATTATTGAATTGCTGTTTAAGCGCGGTTTTTTGACCAAAAAAGGACGCAATATTCACAGCACCGAAACGGGGCAGATCCTCATTTCAGCGCTACCAGATATTGCTACACAACCTGATATGACGGCACATTGGGAAGCGCAATTAACGGATATTAGTCAAAAACAGGCGAGTTATCAGCAATTTATGTTTACACTCAATCAAATGTTGCCAGATTTAGTACGTTTTGTTGATTTCACCGCATTACGTCGTTTAAGTCAGATTTCAAAAGGTTTAAGCACGCCAGCAACGAAACGAAAAAGAGCGGTCAAAAAATCAGAAGATTTAAACGCTGAAAATTGATTAAACTTAATGCAATTAAGTAAAAAAAATGGGAAAGCGCTTGCGAAAAGCGTGAATTTTATATAACATTTGCTCTCAGTTTTCTTGCGAAATCGCAATTTAGAGAAGAAAGAATAATGTACAATATTTTATTATTTATTTATGTATTAGTTTGTATCGCCTTAATCGGCTTTATCCTTGTTCAACAAGGTAAAGGTGCGAACGCAGGTGCATCATTTGGCGGCGGTGCATCAGGTACTATGTTTGGTTCTGCAGGTGCAGGTAACTTTTTAACTCGTACCAGCGCAATCTTAGCAACAGGCTTTTTTGTGATTGCTTTAGTGTTAGGTAATATCAATTCTCACCGCGGTAACGTACAAAAAGGTTCATTTGACGATTTATCTCAAACTGCTGAACAAGTTCAACAACAGCAACAACAAGCTGCTCCAGCAGTTGAAAACAAAAATAATGATATTCCGCAATAAGGAATAAAAACAGAATAAACGCTCTGGTGGTGGAATTGGTAGACACGCTATCTTGAGGGGGTAGTGGCCGCAGGCCGTGCGAGTTCAAGTCTCGCCCAGAGCACCAACTATAAACCGACTTAATCAAGTCGGTTTTTTTTTCGCCTAAAATTTGCTTGAATAACTAGTTATTATCCCCTGTTTTGGTTACAATCGGTCAATTTCTTTTTCTTTAGAGATCCATTAGGAGAGCACAATGAACTTCCCTCAAATCGCCCAACAAGTGATTGATAAACTTGGCGGCAAAGAAAACATCGCAACAGCAGCACATTGCGCAACGCGTTTACGTATTGTGTTAAACGATGAAAGCAAAGTAGACAAAGAAGGTATTGATAATATTGAAGGCGTGAAAGGGCAGTTTGCTGTCGCCGGTCAATATCAAATTATCTTTGGCTCAGGTACGGTGAATAAAGTCCATGCTGAACTTACCAAATTACTTGGTATTGGCGATGTGAGCAAAGCCGAAGTGGCTGAAGCGGCGTCAGGTAATCAAAACTTATTGCAACGTTTGGTGAAAGGCTTAGCGGATATTTTCGTGCCAATCATTCCGGCAATCGTAGCTGGCGGTTTGTTAATGGGTATTCACTCCATGCTGACAGCGAAAGGTTTCTTCGTTGATGAATTAAGCGTGATTGATATGCACCCAGGTCTTGCGGATTTGGTGGATTTTATTAACACCATCGCGAATGCACCGTTTGTGTTCTTACCGGTATTACTCGGTTTCTCTGCGACCCGTAAATTCGGCGGTAACCCATTCTTAGGGGCAGCGCTTGGGATGTTATTAGTTCACCCTGCATTAGCAGATGGTTGGAACTACGCGTTAACCCTTGCGCAAGGCAAAATCCAATACTGGAATGTATTCGGTCTTGAAATTGAAAAAGTCGGCTATCAAGGCACCGTTATCCCAACATTAGTGTCTGCTTGGGTATTAGCAACCTTAGAAAAAACCTTCCGTAAGTTTGTCCCTTCTTATTTAGATAACCTTATTACTCCATTATTCTCGCTCTTTATTGCGGGCTTCTTAGCATTCACCGTAATCGGTCCGATCGGTCGTGAAGCGGGTTCATTAATTGCTTCAGGCTTAACTTGGTTATATGACACTTTAGGTTTTGTTGGTGGCGCGATCTTTGGGGCATTCTACGCACCAATCGTTATCACGGGTATGCACCAAACCTTCATTGCGGTTGAAACACAATTATTAGCTGAAATGGCAAATACAGGTGGTACCTTTATTTTCCCAATCGCCGCCATGTCAAACATCGCACAAGGTGCGGCCTGTTTAGGTGTGGCAGTGGCATTAAAAGATCCAAAAGTACGTGGCTTAGCGGTACCATCTGGTATCTCTGCATTATTAGGGATTACTGAACCGGCAATGTTCGGGGTGAACTTACGCTATCGTCAAGCTTTCTTTGCGGCGATGATTGGTTCAGGTTTATCAAGTGCCTTTATCGCGTTCTTCAACGTAAAAGCCATTGCATTAGGGGCAGCAGGTTTCTTAGGTATTCCCTCTATCAAACCGGATAGCCTTGCGATGTACAGCATTGGTATGGTGATTTCATTTGTAGTAGCATTCACGCTTTCTGTGATTTTCGTGAAACGTGCAAAAGCAAAAGCCTAATCAAAATAAAAAAGAAAAAGCACGAGTTAAAGCTCGTGCTTTTTTGTTTGGAAAAATGCCTCTAAAAACGACCGCACTTTAAGCGATAATTAGCCTTCTCGACAGTTTAACCAAGTGCTTTTCATGCCTTGATTATTCTTGTAATACACGGAATCATTTTCACGTGCGATTAAATCAACATAACTGCCATCTATCGGCTCATAAGAGCGATAAATTACTTCAAAGCGATTTCCTTGTGCATTTAAGGTACGATTTTCCACATGATCAAATGGCACCGCTTTTCCACCGTCTAATTGGAAATAAATACCAAAGTTATCTTTCATGCGGCTTTCTCTTGAAAGCGGGAAGTAAGTGGTTAAATACGAACTTGAACCCGTTTCTGAATTACGGCAAGAATAGTAATAACGTTTGTAGTCTTTCGGATTGTTTAATTCCGTTTGGCTAATATTATTTTTAAGGAATCGCGTTTTAACGGTTTTCTTTGGTTGTTGTGTTGTGGTACAAGCAAACAAACCTACGAATGCCACCGTGAGTAATGCTATTTTAAATTTATTCATCGATAAAGTTCCGAGAGTAGAGTGAATGAGAAAGAAACTATAATAGCGGAAATTGAGTAATCGAGAAAGGATAAAGTGCGGTGAGTTTTTAAGGCATTTTGATTGAAATTAGGCGCACAGATCTTGGTGTGCGCCATTAAAAGAAACTAAAATATGGTATTAACTACTTGCCCATAACAGGACCCGCCCATATCATTATAGGTAACCAGATTGGTGCAGTAATGATGCTTACGGCTTTTTCTACTCCATCTTGGGTTGATTTTTTCATTTCATCCCGTTTCTCTGTTCGAATTTCTTCGTCTGTTTTTAGACGATAATTACTAAGAGATGTAGGTATTGGCATAGGAAGTGAGGATTTTTTCAAAATTTCATCACGGTTATTCAATTTCACTATACGCCCATTGATTATTTGCTTATCTCCCTTTTCCATATAGAGGGTAATTGTGGTTCTAGGTTTATTCCCTTTGCATTCTGAAGGTTCTTTATGGAAAAAATCGTTTGCCACACAATCACCAGCCTCATAGAATACCTGCCAACGTTGCTCTAATCCCTCTAGGCTCTGACGAAGCGTATTAAGGTATTTAATCGGTACGGTCATTCTATAATATGCTTTAACATTGTTATTACTACGGTCAGCAGCAAAGGCAAGCGTTAAAGAAAATTTATCATCACTTCTATTGGATTTTAACAGCTTTGTCATGTATTCAGGTTGGAACAACGGTTGTAGGTAATGCGCATCAACGCCTGAAAACTCATAATCTTCTTTATCACTAAGCAAATAAGTTTTATTATCTGGTGTTTTAACAACACCTCGAATCAATATTTCTTCGCTTTCTAAGCGAGTCATATATTTGTAAAAGGGCGTCGTGCTGTCGTAAACAGGTGGCGTATTGTTACTAGAGCAAGCCGCTAATAATAAGCAAAGCAAAGAGATGATTTTTTTCATAAGGTTCCTTATAAGTATTTGGATTTAAAATGATTTTACTGAATAGCAAATTATTTTGCTATTTATTTTTATAGGAATTGTTAAATGTCTAGAAGGTATGAGGTGAAAGAAAAAATAGCACCAACAGATGGATTGGTGCTATTGAAAATAAAGCAATTTTAATTAACCGATTCTGCCACTGAAACCATAGATATAGAGAGGCAACCATATTGGTGCGGTAATAATCATTAGCGTATCTTTAACCCCGTCTTTAGCAGCCTCTTTTGTATCCTCCCATTTTTCTGAACGTTTTTCTTTATCTGTTTTTAAACGGTAATTATATACATACGATCTTATTGCAATAGGAAGAGATGGTTTTTTCAGAATATCATCTCGGTTACTTAGTTTTACGATTTTCCCATTAAGTCTATCTTCTTTGGCATCTATTTCAAATACGAGTTGAGTTGGGCGTTCTTTTCCTTTGCAGTCAGCAGGTGCTGGATAGAAGAAATCATCTGTATTGCATCGACCATCGTTGTAATAGTTAGTCCAGCGTGGTTTTAGTCCCTGAATACTTTGGCGCAAGGTTTTTATATGCTTAACCGGCATATAAAGACGATATTTTAACTGGACATTATTATGACTGCGATCAGCATAAATACTGATACTAAGGTCGTAATTTTTGTCTTCCTTTTTTAACATCGGCGTGATGTATTCAGATTGTAACAAAGGTCGAAGATATTCTATTTCAGCCCCTGAAAACTCGTAATCTTCGGTATCACCAAGTAAATAAATTTTGTTATCTGGGGTTTTGATAATATCTCGAATATACACGATATCATCACTGATATGGTGCATTCCTGAATATTCTGAAATGTATGCTATTTCTTCAGGAGAAGATGGGGTCTTGTTACTAGAGCAAGCTACTAATGCTAAGCAAAGCAAAGAGATGATTTTTTTCATAGGGTTCCTTACAAGCGGTAGGATTTTGGAATTAGTTTACTTAATCTAAAATTATGTTGCTAGTTTTTTGGATATGGATATTAGAAAAGGTCTTGATTTAAGAAAGTTTATAAGCAAATTTTAACTATATTCTTTGGATGCTTTTTTACACAATAAAATAAACCTACGAGCATAGCTGTCAGTAATGCTATTTTCAATTTATTCATCGATAAAGTTCCGAGAGTAGAGTGAATGAGAAAGGGGCATAATAGCGGAAATTGGGGATAGTGCAAATAATAAAAGATAGCGTAGATTTTGATACTGGCGCTATCTTCACTATTATTATCTAGAGTCTAAAGCAATCGATTTAGTTTCCTCATCTAATTTTGCTAATTCATCATACCAATATCCGTTTTCGGATAATAAATTCTTTATATGAGTATAATCTACATTTGAATGTAATGCATGAGAACAAAATGCAGAAAACTCTCCGCTTTTACTACAGGCAATCAATAGCGAATGTAATCGATTTCTTTGTTCTAATAAATCAGTAGTATTCTTTATATACTCTAATTTTGCATTAACTTCATTACATAAATTAAATCTTGGCATACAAAGCCTATCATTGTCATTCAAGTTTAATACCTTAATAGTCATTTTCCCTATCTCAGTTTTTGAATAAAGGCGACAACCTTGAGTTGAAAGATGTTCTTTAGGGACATCCTTATAAGGATTAATTATCGGGATGTTTACGGTGTCATGATTACCTTTAGGGGCATTACAACGCCCACAGGAGGGTAATAAATTTTCCCAAACAACGACTTCCTGTGGATAAAGTGATTTAGGATGAAAATGCTCTATTTGGCAGTAGGAATCTGTTTCTTGAAGTATACATTCACAATAAGCGCATTTTTTGTTTGATGATTTTAATAAAGGTTCTTTTATTTCTGCTTTATTCCATACTGTCTTTTTAATGTCTAATTGATACTGATTCGTAAGCTCTTGTACTTTTTCATCTGTTAAGTAATCAGGTTTAGGTGGCTTTTGTAATGGTATCATTTTATTCTCCAGTTAATGCTTTTAACTGAAATCTAAATAATGCAAGCTCAGTACTTTGAGGATGTAATTTACGTTCTAACTCTTCAAAAATAATTTTAGCATTTTCAAAGTTTTCCTCATCTAATGCTGAATTAAACTTAGATAAGGTTGATTTGAACCAATCTGTTCTTAAATCACTCATTCCCATAACATCAGTAAGAATCTCTTCTATACTCCATCCACTAAAGCCATTACGTGCACTTTCTAAATTTTTCTTATGAAGAATGCCATTACTACCATCCAAGGCTATTACCTGATTATGTTCAGCAGTTTGAATTACATGAGGGCTATGAGTTGTAATAATAAATTGTGTATTCGGGAAGGATTCTTTTAGAACATCACAAATTTTATTTTGCCATTCAGGGTGTAAATGTAATTCTATTTCATCAATTATAATTATGCCGTTAAAATTTTTTGATTCAATATCTGGAAAACGAATTTGTATTTCTCTTATAATGCCCCATATGATAAATATACAGCTCTTAAATCCTGATGATAAGTATTCATAAGGTATATCTCCTGTTGGAGTGTTTATGTATATTTCCATATCTTTTAAAATTGAAGAGAAACTATATTGACAATTTAATTTTGTAATAACCTCCTTTGCAAATTTTATATTTCTTCTATCTACTTCTGGAGTATAATCCTTATCAGAAAACATTTCGCTTCTAATAAACCAATCTTTTAAATTATCCTTAGAAATTCCACTTAAGTTTTGCTTAATATGATCTTCTTTATTGTCATATATATTTAATGAATTAACCCATTGGTATGAGAAAAATCTATCAACTTTAAAATACATTAAGTTTTCTGAATAATCATGCCAAAAATCTACAAGATGATAATTGCTTCCTCTATTTTCTCTAGGAAGAAAATCTTCAACTTGGTATTTTATTTTTTTAAATTTATCTTCTATATCTATTATTTCTAGTTGAATTAGACCATTATTAGAATCAACCTTTTTCTTTAAATAATTATCGCAATAACTTGTAAAACAAGCTGCTATAGACTCAATAATATGAGTTTTACCAATGCCATTTTCACCACAAATGATATTTAAATTAGGATCTAAATTATCTAATCTAATAGATGTAATACCACCAACATTTTCTATTTCTATAGCATTTATCTTCATTTTCATGCCCTTAATTCTTTATGCTTAATCACTTCATAGCCACACCTAACCACTTCAACATCTCTCTCTCATCCCAACCTTTACGTTTGGT
>OKRY01003894.1_pt1 | contig 10747 bp, 10 predicted proteins | sample 1601121 | NCBI WGS metagenome assembly OKRY01 (sample SAMEA3541546, study PRJEB24748) | human gut metagenome | biome: human gut; feature: human-associated habitat; material: faeces | place: China | collected 2012
CGTCGTTGACGAAGGTATCGACCGCGAGCAGCTGCTCGGGCGTGATGGACTCAAAGTGCGTGAAGTCGAAGCGCAGACGGTCGGGCTCAACAAGAGAACCGGCCTGATGCACGTGGTCGCCGAGCACCGCCTTGAGCGCGGCGTCGAGAAGATGGGTGGCCGTGTGGCCGCGGCGGATGGCCATGCGGCGCTCCACATCAATGGATGCCGTCACGGTGTCGCCGAGCTGGAAGCTGCCGTGGATGACCCTACCTGTGTGCATGAACTTGCCGCCCTTGTTCTTCTGGACGTCCGTGACCTCAAACACGGCCTCGCCGCAGCGGATGACGCCCGTATCGCCGATCTGGCCGCCCATTTCGGCATAGAACGGAGTCTTGTCGAGCACGATGATGCCCTCCACGCCGCTCATCATAGCCTCGGCCTGCTCACTCTCGACCACCAGCGCGACGACCTTCGCATCGTCGACGGAATCGTGGTCATAGCCGACAAATTCCGTGGACGGAATGTCCTTGCCGAACTCAACGCCCGCCCAGCCGAGGTCACCGAGCGCCTTGCGCGCCTCGCGGGCGCGGGTCTTCTGCTCCTGCATCTCGTGGTCAAAGGCCTTGCGGTCGAGCGTCATGCCCTCGTCCTCGACCATCTCGACCGTCAGGTCGATGGGGAAGCCGTAGGTGTCGTACAGCTTGAACGCGTCCGCGCCGGAGAAGACGGTCTCACCCTTCTCCTTGTGGGCGTTCAGAAGCTCGGTGAAGATCTTCATGCCGCCGTCGATGGTCTTGGCAAAGTTCTCTTCCTCCGTGCGGATGACCTTGGTGATATAGGCCTGACGCTCGCGCAGCTCGGGATAATGGCCTTCGTTCTCGTGCACGACCGTATCCACGACCTCATAGAGGAACGGACGGTTGACGCCAAGCAGCTTGCCGTGGCGGGCGGCTCTTCTCAGCAGGCGGCGCAGCACGTAGCCGCGGCCCTCGTTGCTGGGCAGCACGCCGTCGCAGATCATAAAGGAAGCCGAGCGGATGTGGTCGGTGATGACGCGCAGGGACACGTCTTTCTCGCGGCTCTGGCCGTAGCTCGCGCCGGTGATCTCCGTGACCTTGTTCGTGATGTTCATCACCGTGTCGACGTCGAAGAGCGAATCAACGTCCTGGCACACAACGGCCAAGCGCTCAAGACCCATGCCGGTGTCGATGTTCTTCTGCTTGAGTTCGGTGTAGTGGTCGTGGCCGTCGTTGTCGAACTGGGAGAAGACGATGTTCCAGACCTCCATATAGCGGTCGCAGTCGCAGCCGACGGTGCAGCCGGGCTTGCCGCAGCCGTACTTTTCGCCGCGGTCGTAGTAAATTTCAGAGCAGGGGCCGCACGGACCGGAGCCGTGCTCCCAGAAGTTGTCCTCCTTGCCGAACTTGAAGATGCGATCCTCGGGGATGCCGATCTCCTCGTGCCAGATGCGGAACGCCTCGTCGTCGGCGGGTGTGGTCTCGTTGCCAGCGAAAACAGAGGGATACAGGCGGTTCGGGTCGAGGCCGACCCACTCGGGGCTCGTCAGGAATTCCCACGCCCAGTGGATGGCCTCGGTCTTGAAATAGTCGCCGAACGAGAAGTTGCCGAGCATTTCAAAGTACGTGCCGTGGCGCGCGGTGTGGCCGATGTTCTCGATGTCGCCGGTGCGGATGCACTTCTGGCAGGTGGTCACGCGGTGGCGCGGGGGCTCCTGCTCGCCGGTGAAGAACGGCTTCATCGGCGCCATACCGGAGTTGATGAGCAGCAGCGACGCGTCGTTCTGCGGGATCAGGGAAAAGCTGGGCAGGCGCAGATGGCCTTTTGTCTCAAAAAAGTGCAGGAACATTTCCCGCAGCTCATTGAGACCGTAATACTTGGGCTGAGACATGGTTGGTTTCTCCTTTTATTGTAAAATTTACTGTTGTTCGTTCTGCGTTTTCAGATAAGCGCTCAATTCCGCGAGCTCACGGTCGAGATTTTTATAGAACTGCGTGACGTGCCATCCGTCGCAGAGCGCGTGGTTGATGAAAAGTGACATCGGCAGCATCATGCGGCCGTTTTCCTCGCGGTATTTTCCCCAGGCGAAGCGCGGATTGCTGTCGTCTGCGCCGCCGGCGGGCTCTTTGATCTGCGTGTAGTAGAGCCACGGCACGCAGGAGACGAAGAAATTCGCCAGCACGTCGCCATCCTCGGTCAGCGTACCGCGCTCGAGCGTCTCCTTCTGCCGCCGCTTGCCCTCGGCGACAAACTTTTCGTAAGACGACAGATCGTCCTCAAGCAGGCAGTAGACGTAAACGCCCGTGCCGTCGGGCTTCATCACGGTGTACGACGGGTCACAGTGATCATACTCAACGACCTGACCGTCGGGCAGCAATCTCCGCCGCAGCTCGGGAACGGCGTTCGCCGCGCGCATCACCGCATAGAGATAGCTGAGGAAAAACGGACGGCCGTTAAGCGAAGCAAGAAGATCCGTAATATCCACCGGAACCGTGATGCCCGCCCACGGGTCGGTCATCGTGCGGAAGTATTCAAACTGGCCGCCGCGCGGGTCCTTCGTCATGTCGATGATTTTTCTTGTCATCTGCTCACTTCCCTCTCACATCCAGTCCGATAAGGTTCATCTCCGTATCGAATGCGATGCGGAACACCACGGACTTTTTGTCGTATTTCGCGCCGATGACGGCGATGGCATGCGGCTCGTCTGCGTCCGTCACGCCCGTCACCATCGAATCCTTGACCTTTTTGAAGCTGCCGCGCCCCTCGGTCGCGATATCCATCATCTCTTCAATGGCATCGGCGCTCGTCTGCTCACGCACGTCCTCGCGCAGCGCGTCGTAGACCTCTTCATATTCGCCCTTCGTCAGCTGCGACATGACGGCAAGTCCCGCGCTCGAGACCTTGTCCTCGTCCATGCCGTCGGGCAGCTCGTTTCCGCGGCAGCCGGCCAAAATCACCAGCAGCACCGCAGCCAATGCGAAAAGCCACACTTTTTTGCGCATATCTATCCCTTTCCAAAAAAATAAAGCCCCCGTCCCTACACATAGGGGCGAAGACTTGACACTTCACGGTACCACCCTAATTATCTTTCCGCTTGGGGGAAAGCATCTTAGCCGTCCGGTAACGGGGACGAGGCGTTCCGCTCCTCGCGGACGGCTCCAAAGCGGCTGCTTCGCACCGGTGGCCGAGGGCTTGCACCATTCCCCTCTCGCTTCAGGCTCGTCTGCAAAGCTGACTTTTTCATCGCGTTTTACTTGCGTTATTATATCTCAAATTCAGCTTTTGTCAAGCATCCCTTGCCTTTGGGCAGAAAATGGCATATACTGCTTTCGTTTGAACGATGAAGGGAGAATCGCTATGAACCGTTCCCGCTCCGGCTATGTCTATATCGTCCTCTGTGCCGTCATTTTCAGCACGATGGAGGTCATGCTCAAAACCGTGCACGGCGTGTTTGCGCCCATGCAGATCACGTGTCTGCGCTTTCTCGTCGGCGGCATTCTGCTCATCCCGTTCGCCTCGCGCTCGATGAAGAAGAAAAACGCCTCGCTCTCGCGAAAGGACATCGGCTTTTTCGCGCTTTCGGGCTTTCTGTGCGTCGTCATCGCGATGTCGCTCTACCAGATGTCCGTGACCTATACGCGCGCGTCAATCGTGGCGGTCATCTTCTCCTGCAATCCGATCTTCGTCACGGTGTTCGCCCATCTCTTCCTGCATGAGGACATTCATCGCAACCACATTATCGCGCTCATTTTGGAGCTCACGGCGGCGCTCATCATCATTGACCCCATTCATGCGACGCTCGATCCCACAGGCTCGGTGCTCGCCATTCTCTCCGCCGTGATGTTCGCACTCTACAGTGTGTTCGGCAAAAAGCGTACACCGCGCTTCGGCGGCATCGCTGTTACGTGCCTGAGCTTTCTCTTCGGCGCGGGCGAGCTCGTGTTCATTCTGCTTTTCGGCCGCACGGCGGCGGGCGCGTCGCTCTATGGCGCGGTGGGGCTGAACCTCTTTATCGACGTGCCGCTCTTTGAAAATATCCCTGCCTCGGCCATTCCGGCACTGCTGTACATCTGCTGCATCAACTCCGCGGCGGGCTTCGTCTGCCACATGATGGCGATGGAGAAAACGTCCGCGCAGGAGGCGTCGCTCATCTTCTTCCTGAAGCCCATTATCGCGCCGATCTTCGCATTTCTTTTTCTCAAGGAGGAAATCCCGCTCAACATGATCGTCGGTATCGTCTGCTTCCTGATCGGATCGCTGTGCGCGATCCTGCCGGGCATCCTCGCCCAGCGAAAGCTTTTGAAAGCGCAAAAATAAGTTTTTGCATTTTTTCCTGCGGCCGCGCAGGAGGAGCAGGAAATGTGGTGCAGCACCTTCGGCACTGCCTATCCCCCCGTGCCCGAAAAGGCGCGAAAAAGCGTTTTAATCCTTTGCGCTCAAAGAAACCGCATGGCGCACGAAGCTCATCGGCGGCACAAAGCGCGGCAGCTTCATCTTAAACACTGTCTGCGGTGTGCGCGGCTCGTAGAGCTCGAAGCCCTCGAGGTCGTGCATCACGGGCGCGGTCATCGTGAACGGGCGGCTGTCGGGGCCGACGAGCTCGATCTCGTCGCCCGCGGCAAACTTGTTGCGAAGCGACAGCGTCGCGTTGCCGTCCGCATCGCAGTCCGTCACGACGGCGCAGACCTGCCAGTCGCGGATGTAGCGCGAATTGTCGTAATACTGCCCGGGCTGGCCGTAGTAGAAGCCCGTCGAATAATGGCGGTGGCTCACATGCTCTACCTCATCGCGCCATACGGGATCGACTTCCCTGCCCGCGGCGACGTCGTCGAGCACATGGCGGTACGCACCTGTGACGATGGCGGCATAGTAGGCCGACTTCGCGCGCCCCTCGATCTTGATGCAGTCGATGCCCGCGTCCATGATATCGTCTAAATGGTCGATCATGCACATATCGCGCGAGTTCATGATGTAGGTCCCCTTCTCATCCTCGAAGACGGGGAAATATTCGCCCGGACGTTTCTCCTCCATCAGCGCGTACTGATAGCGGCAGGGCTGGGCGCAGGCGCCGCGGTTCGAGTCGCGCCCGGTCATGTAGTTCGAGAGCAGGCATCTGCCCGAATAGCTCACGCACATCGCGCCGTGGCAGAAGGTCTCTATCTCCAATTCCTCGGGAATTTTTGCCCGCATTTCGCGAATCTCCTGTAAAGACACTTCCCTTGCCAGCACCACTCGTTTCGCGCCCAAATCGTACCACGCGCGGGCGCACTCGTCGTTTGCGATCGACTGCTGGGTCGAGATATGGCGCTCGCACTTGGGCGCATACTTCCCCGCGAGCGTAAACGCGCCGAGGTCGGCCAAAATAAGCGCGTCGACACCTGCGTCGTTCAAACGCTCCAAGTGCTCGGGCAGGCGCGCGACCTCGTCGTTGCGCAGCATCGTATTCACCGTCACGTGGACGCGCACACCGTGGTCGTGCGCGAACTTCACCGCTTTGGGAAGCTCCTCCGGCGTGAAGTTGCCCGCGAACGAGCGCATGCCGAAGCTCGTACCGGCTAAGTACACTGCGTCCGCGCCGTAGAGCACGGCCATCTGCAATTTTTCCATATCGCCCGCCGGGGCGAGGATCTCGGGTTTTCTTCTCATCGTTGTCCTCTTTCAAAGCGGCAGCGTGGCATAAGCCACGCTGCCGCGTCATTTTATGTTAGCCTGCGTACTGGCTGGAGCTGACGAAGCTCGCGTGCTCCGCGTAGGTCTTGAAGAAGTGGTGCACGCCGTCCTTGCCGAGCGCGTAGAAGTAATAGTTCGTCTGCGCCGGTTCGAGCGCCGCCTGGATGGAGGCGAGACCGGGGTTCGCGATGGGCGTGGGCGGCAAACCCTCGTACATTGAGAGGTTGTAGGGCGTGTTGTAGCTCAGGTCGCTGCTCGTCAGCGTGCCGGTATAGCTGTCGCCCAGGCCGTAGATGAGCGAGGCGTCGATCTGTAACTTATGGTACGTCTCGCCGACGTTGTTGAGACGGTTATAGATAACGGACGCAATGTTCTCGCGGTCGGTGCCGTCCGTCTCCTTCTCGATGAGCGAGGCGATCGTCAGGATATCATTGAGCGAATAGCCGGAGGCTTCGACCTTCTGCATGAGCTCATCGCTCATCTTCGCGTTGAAGTTGTCGAGCAGTCTCGACAATGCGTGCGTCGGGTCCTCGTCCACGAAGAATTCGTAGGTATCCGGGAAGAGATAACCCTCCAGACGCGTCAGGTCTCCCTTCTTGTTGTTGTCGATAAAGGCATAGTTGAAGTCCGAGTTCATCGCCGCGTCGGTGAGCTTTTCCGCCGTGTTGACACCGTACTTGTCCATCAGCGCGATGATCTGGCGGACGGTATAGCCCTCTGGGATCGAAATTTTAACGGTGTTTGCCGTGAGCGAGGCGTTCTTGTTGCTCATGCGGTTGATGAGCGCATCGTAGTCCATATCGCTGTCGACCTTGTAGGTGCCGATACCGATGCGGCTCTCGGCATGGCGCACCTTGCCGAAGAGCTTGAAAAACCACTTGTACTGGATCAGCCCGTCATCCTTGAGCTTTGTCGCGATCGTATTCAAATCGTCATCGCGCGTGATCTCGATGGTCGTCTCGACCGGCGCTTTGTTGAACGAACACATATCGTTCGCCAGCAGCCAGCCCACACCGGCCAGGATCGCCGACACGATCAGCACAAACGCCAGCCACAGCGTAAAACGGCGGCGCTTCCCTTTCTTTTTCAGTTTCTGCCGCTCGGCGCTGCTGCGCGCGGCGCGGTGCTGCGTGCGCTGCTCCGCTTCGCGGACGCTCTCGGCGTCCCAGCGGGCGGTTTGATCGTAGTTGTCCTCGTAGCTCATAGCTCCTCCTTGCTGATTTGAAATTCCCTCACCTTTTTCTATCGGTCAGGCTCACCTTTGCGCGCTCGCGCATAGGATAGGGCATGACAAGTGAGGTGAAATGAAAATGTGCAATAACAACAATAGCTGCGTGTGGCTGATCCTCATCATCATTCTGGTGCTGTTCGGCTGCGGCGGGTGCGGCAATGGCTGCGGGTGCGGCTGTGGCTGCAGCAACAACTGCGGCTGCGGCAACAGCAACGATTGCTGCTGCTAAGGCACTCTCCTCCTGTGAAGATGGGGCGCGTGAGCGTCCCCTTTTCACTTGTTTTTGATGTGGTCAAGCCTTCAAAAGTTCCGTCACGCGGCGGTAAATTTCCTCGTGTATGTCTTCGACCGTGCGCATCGCGCCGTCTTTCGAGCAGCCAATGCGCTGCCAGGAGCAGCGCTCGGCGACCTTTTTCGCATTCTCGCGGCACGCGCGCAGGTAAGCTTCGTCCTGCTCGTGGATGTCGGCCTTCGTGTTTGTCGCCTGTTCGCGCTCGCGCATCATCTTTTCGGTCAGCTCGGTCGGCACATCGAGATAAAAGACGAGCGACGGCTCGGGCAGGCCCAGAAGGCCGTATTCAAAGCCGAAAAGCCAGTCGAGATATTTCTCCCGTTCGCCGTCCGGCAGCTTGCCGGCCTGATGCACGGCGTTCGAGGTCGTGTAGCGGTCAGCGATCAGAAGTCCACCCGCCTCGTAATATTTGCCCCAGTCCTGCTTGTAGGACGCGTAGCGGTCGACGGAGTAAAACGTCGACGCCGCGTAGGCGTTCACATCGCTCGGGTGCGTACCGAACGCGCCGCCGAGGTACAGCTCGACGAGCGCGGCGGACTTTTCCCCATAGCGGGGAAAGTTGAGCTTGCGGCAGTCGACACCCTCGCGCTGCAGCCTCTCGAAGAGCAGCTTGCTCTGCGTCGCCTTGCCGGAGCCGTCCGTGCCTTCAAATACGATCAGCTTGCCGCTCATTTGCGCTTCTCCCCCGAAACGTGGACAAGGAAGAGCGGCAGCTTCATCATGCGGCCGAAGCGGGACGGATTTTTGATGAGGCGGTAGAACCACTCCAAATTATGCTTGCAGTAGAACTCCGGCGCGCGCTGCGCGACGCCCGCAAAAATATCCATCGAGCCGCCAAGGCCCATCAGCAGATGACAACCCGTCGCCTCGCCGTATTTCGCCATGAAGAGCTCCTGCTTCGGCGCGCCGAGGCACACGAGCGCCATGTCCGCGCCGCTCGCCTTGATCTCCGCGGCGATGGGGTCATCCTCCTTAAAATAGCCGTCGTGCGTGCCGGCGATGACAAGGCCGGGAAAGCGGTTTTTGAGATTTTCCGCCGCCTGCTCGGCGACGCCCGGCTTTGCGCCGAGCAGGTAAACGCTCTTGCCGAGCGCGGCGCAGCGCTCGATCATGCCCGTGCCGAACTCGATGCCGGGCACGCGGCCTCTGAGCGGCTGGTGCAGAATTTTTGCGCCGTACACGATGCCGATGCCGTCCGGCAGCACGAGGTCCGCACCGTTGACGGCGACGTTCGCCGCGGCATCCGCGCGGCAGGTCTCCACAATCTCGGGATTGGGCGTCACAACATAGTGCGCACCCTCGGAGCACAGAAGCTCTTCCCCGCGCGCAAGCGCCTCGTCCATCGTCACATTATCAAAGCCAACGCCTAAAATATTGATCCGCATGATAGTCTGTCCGTTTCTTTCACATTTTTATTTAAGCAGTTTATTATATCACTCTTTTTTGCCGCTTTCAACCGCTTTGGCGCTTTTCCCCGGCAGCTGCGAGAGGATGACCGCCGCAAGCATCAGCGCGCAGCCGAAATACTCGCGCAGGCTCATGCGCTCGTGCAGGACGATCGCGCCGCAGACAACGGCAAAAAACGACTCGAGGCTCAGCAGCAGCGACACGACCGTCGGGTCGCCGTCCTTCTGCGCGATGATCTGCAGCGTGTAGCCCACGCCGCTCGACACCACGCCGACATAGAGCAGATACGGGATGCAGGTCTTCACCGCCTCGAGCGTGGTGTGCTCGCCGAATGCAAGTGCGCCGATGGCTGAGAGCATGATGACCACCACGAACTGCGCGCAGGAAAGCGCAATGCCGTCCACCCGCTGCACATAATGATCCACCGCGAGGATCTGCGCGGTAAAGGCAAAGGCGCAGAGGAAAATATAGAAATCGCCGCTGCTGAACGAGACGGAGCCGCCGTCAAAGCAGAGGAAATAAAGCCCCGCCACAGCAAAGAGCACATAGATCCAGGTGCTCTTCTTCGCCTTTTTGCCCAGCATGATGCTGAACACCGGCACGAGTATGATATAGAGCGTCGTGATAAAGCCCGCCTTGCCCGCGGTCGTCGTTTCAATGCCGAACTGCTGCAAATTGACGCCGAGTGTAAGGAAGAACCCGCAGATCAGGCCGCCGCGCAGCAGCGCGCGCTTTTCCTCCGCGGTATACTTCTCGCGCGGGCGAATGCGCCGCACAACAAGCAGCAGCAACAGCAGCGCCAATGCCGCAGGAATGGAACGCAGCGCGTTGAAGCTGAAGCATCCGAGATGCCCCGCGCTGAGGCTCTGGGTCACAAAGGAGCTGCCCCAGATCATCGCTGTGATCAGCGGCAGCACCACCTGCCGGACTTTCGGACTTTTCATAGTTGCCTCCCGGATATCACACATGTTACAATGTGACATAGCATATCAAAATGCTGCATTTTTCGCAAGTATTCCGGCGGAAAAATTTGCACCGAACGGAGGCGCCCCATGCAGATCGACGACATTCTTCTGCTCCGCATGAACCGTCAGTATCTTTTTGTCCCCGCAGAGGACGAGCTCACAGTGCTGCGCGACCTCTGCGGCTTGCAGTCGCAGTTTTACGGCAACTGCCTGCACGCGCTGCGTCTCCGCTGCGGGAAAGCGCCGGATGAGGATATCCTGCGCACCTCCGCCGTCAAAATGTGGACGCTGCGCGGCACACTGCATCTGATCGCACTCGATGACCTGCCGCTCTTCCTCTACGATGGGCGCAGCCATTTTCTGCGTCCGTGCGACACAATGGAAAATGACGACCAGCTCTCCGCCGCGCGCAAGCGCGAGCTGGCCGCGATCATTTTAGACGCCGCCCAAAGCGGCTGCGGCGGCCGCGAGGAGCTGCGCCTTCTCTGCCGCGGGCACGGCATGACCCCTGATGAAGAACAAAACGCGTTTGATCCCTGGGGCGGGCTGCTCCGCGCGCTGTGTGAAAGCGGCACGCTCGGCCACACCGCGCAGCAGAAAAAGGCCTTTCGCCCCTGCCCGCCGTTTGCACCGATGACAAAAGCCGACGCTCTGCGCGCTCTCATGCGGCGCTATCTGACACACTACGGCCCCGTAACAGTACAGGACGCCGCATACTTCTTCGGACTGCCCCAGCGAGAGCTGCTGCCGGTCATCGAATCGCTCTCCCCGCAAGAGTTTATCTGTGAAGGTAAAATATTTTACAGCTTATGCGATATCAATATTATCGGCGACCTGTCCTGCTGCCGATTCCTCGCTGGCTTTGATCCGCTGATGCTCGGGTATGAGAAGCGGTCAAACCCGTTCCTGCCCGAAGAGGCTCTGCGCGGCGTGTTCACGCTCGCCGGTATCGTTAGACCGAGCATCCTGCTCGACGGGAAGATCGTCGGCGTTTGGAAACGCCGCGGGAAAGCTGTCGAATTGACATGGTTAATACCTTTACAATCCTTGCAGCGCAAAAGAATCGAAGAGGAAGCTCTTCGGATTTTTGGAGATTCGGTCTCCAAACTGGTTTGGAGGGATTGAGTCGCGCCCGTTGGGCGCGAGGGGCTTGTTCAAATTCTTTGTCCATATCTTCATAAG
>OKRY01003895.1_pt1 | contig 10745 bp, 8 predicted proteins | sample 1601121 | NCBI WGS metagenome assembly OKRY01 (sample SAMEA3541546, study PRJEB24748) | human gut metagenome | biome: human gut; feature: human-associated habitat; material: faeces | place: China | collected 2012
GGCAGCGCCGCGCACGCGCGGCCCAGAAGCTGCTCGAAGGGCAGCGTGACCGAGTAGACCCAGAAATTGACGATCGCGCGGTCATTGCGGAAAAAGTAAAAAAGCACAAGGACTGCGCCGCAGGCAAGGAGCCAGCGGTGCAGTCCTTTGTTTTCGCGGTAAAATGCCTTCATGGGGAAGATCAGTCCTTTTTTTCGCCGGGAGCGGGGAGGGGGTCGAACAGCGCCTCCGTCGCGCCCTTTTTCTCAAGGCTGCGGTCGGTAAACCAGTTGACAAACGAGCTGACGCACGCAAAGATCGGCACGCCCAGGAACATACCCAGCACGCCGCCGAAGCCGCCGCCCACCAGAATGGCCACCACCACCCAGAAGCTGGAGATGCCCGTGGCGTCGCCCAGGATCTTGGGGCCCAGGATGTTGCCGTCGAACTGCTGCAAAACGATGACGAAGATCACGAAGATCAGGCACTTCTTGGGGCTGACCAGCAAAATCAGGAAGGCGCTGGGCACCGCGCCCATGAAGGGGCCGAAGAAGGGGATCACGTTGGTAACGCCCACGATCAGGCTCACCAGCGGGGCATAGGGCATGCCCAGAATGGTGCAGCCGATGAGACACAGAATGCCGATGATGAGAGAGTCCAGCAGCTTTCCGCGGACGAAGCCGCTGAAGATGCCGTCGGCCCGGCGAACGGCCCGGGCGATCCAGCGGGCGTGGGCCTCCTTGCACACGCCGTACAGCAGCTTGCAGCAGCGGGCCAGGCTCTGCTCCTTCATGGCCAGCATATACACCGACACGATGATGCCCACCAGGAAGTCCATGGCGAAGCTCACCAGCCCCCAGATGCCGGAGATCACGCCGCCGGTGATGGTGGTGAGCATCTGCTGGGCGCCGGGCAGCACCTTGTTGGTCAGCAGGTCCAGCAGATTCTGGTAATAGGTCTCCAGATTCTCGTTGACCCAGTCCTCCACCTTGGGGTTCTTATCCAGCAGGTTCGTGATCCAGCCGTAAATCTTGTTGTAATACGTTTCGGCGTTGTTGATGAGCATCACCACGCTGTCGATGAGCTGGGGGATCACCACGCTGAACATCAGATACAGCAGCAGCAGCACAATGGCCCAGGTCAGCAGAATGCTGACGGCCCGCAGCCACCCGGCGGCGTGGGGGATGGTCTTCCCTTCCAGCCCCTTGATCCGGTGCAGGCCCGAAAGAATGAGCTTTTCAAACCAGTTGACGATGGGGGCCAGCAGATAGGCCATCACCAGGCCCACCAGCACCGGCGACAGAATGGACGCCAGCTTGGACAGCAGCCGCTGCAGTGCGCCGCTCATATAGAACGTGTCGTAAAACACCAGAATGGCGCAGACGGTGAGAAAGATCGTCAGACCCCATTTCAGGTAGCCGCTCTTACCCTTCATATTGTTTTCTCCTTTGTTGGCCCGGCTGGGCCTGATTTACTACTTTACATGATAGCGTAAAAGGCCGTGGTTTGCAATGCCGGGGACGTGAACGTTTTGTTAAAAATCGGCATCCCAGGGAAAAAGCGCCGGGACGGGGGTCCGCGTCCCGGCCTGTCCCGGGGAAAAATCGGGACAAAACCCGGCTTTTGCGGGACGTCCCGCCGGAAACCGGGACAATTTTGGCCAAATGCGGCGGAAATCCAAAATTTATTCTTTACAACCGGCGCATTTTGTGCTATCGTATCAGAGTACGCTGTGTGCGTGCCATGCCCCGTGCCTTAGTCCCGTGGCAGGGCTTACGCTCGACAGCGAGGTGGGGCGTGGCACAACAATAAAGGTGGAGTTTTAGCTCCGCCTTTTTGCATGCAGGGCGGGACGTAAGCACACAAGCCCTTGCAAAATCGTGGCGCAGTGTTTATAATCATATGTTAGCAGTGAAAACAAGGCAAAACCAGGAGGAACAGCCATGTATCAGGAAATATCAAAATTACTTATGTACGGAGATTTACCTCAGGACGAGATACTTTATAAATTGGGACAGCTCTTTGAGCAGTTTGAGGTGGGCGAGTACAACAAGACAGAGCTTGTGCGCGACATCAATACACAGGTCAAGAGAATCCTAAAGGTAGCGACAGACTATGGTTTTGATGACAATCTGTGGCACAACTATCTCACTTTCTTCCTTATGATGAGTGAGAATCCGTTTTCCATCACCTGTGAGAAGGTCGGAGCCAGCGATGGCAGCGTAAACGGGCTTGTGGCAAACGATTTCAGGATTTTTAAGAAGCTTTTCGATTATGATTTCAAGCCAATCGAGTCAGCACTCGGAATCGACTGCTTCACACAGATCAGCAATTATAAGGCCATTGTGAAAAAGGACCTTATGTACAATCACAATGTCAGCGAGAAAGTAAGGGCGCTGAGCAAGAAGCTTGAGGCAGCTAAGGATGAGCAGGAGTTCTTTGATGTGGTAACAGGCTTTTACAAGGCATACGGGGTTGGCATGTTTGGTCTCAACAAGGCATTCAGGATTGAGGAGCATCTGGATGGTGGCTTCTCCTTCATGCCAATCAACAATATGGATGCGGTCATGCTCGATGACCTGATCGGTTATGAAATCCAGAAGAAAAAGCTCACAGACAATACAGAAGCGTTTGTACAGGGCAAAAAGGCCAACAATGTGCTGCTTTTCGGAGACAGCGGAACCGGAAAATCAACAAGCATCAAGGCTATTGTCAATCAGTATTATGATGACGGATTGCGCATGATTGAGATATACAAGCATCAGTTTAAATATCTGTCAAAAATTATCGCAGCAATCAAAAACAGAAACTACAGATTTATCATATATATGGATGATCTCTCATTCGAGGAGCATGAGATTGAGTACAAGTTCCTAAAGGCAGTTATCGAGGGCGGTGTGGAGACAAAGCCTGACAACATACTGATTTATGCAACCTCTAACCGCCGTCACCTGATAAAGGAGACATGGAATGACCGTAATGACCAGGACAACAGCCCATTTCCAGAAAGAAAAATATTATCATGTTCGCCTTGATTTATCCGGCGCGGACGCGGCAAGCGAAAGGATTTCGGACAAGGCAGAAGCCGACGCGCTGAAAGGGGCTTGCGAAGCGGAAACGGCGGTATGCGTTTCCCTCACCAGAGAGAAGAAAACCGCAGCCCCGCCGAAGCTCTTTGACCTTACCTCTTTGCAGCGGGAAGCGAACCGCATTTTCGGCTACACCGCGAAGCAGACCCTTGACCTTGCACAATCCCTTTATGAAAAGCGGCTCCTTACTTATCCGAGGACGGACAGCAGCTTTCTTACTGACGACATGGGCGGCACCGCAGCGGGCATTATCGCGCTGCTTTGCGAAAAACTCCCCTTTATGGCGGGCGCGGACTTCACGCCGGAGGTTGTAAAGGTATTAGACAGTAAAAAAGTATCAGACCACCACGCAATCATTCCCACTATGGAGCTTGCAAAGGCTGACCCGGACGCGCTGCCGGAAAGCGAGAAGAATATCCTTACCCTTGCGGGGGCGCGTCTGCTTTTTGCCACCGCCGAGCCGCATATTTATGAAGCGGTTACGGCGGTTTTCTCATGCGCCGGGACAGACTTCACCGCAAGGGGAAAGACCGTACTTGCGGAGGGTTGGAAAGAGCTTGAACGCAGATACCGGGCGACGCTGAAAGATAAGCCCGAAGCAGAGGACGGGGAAAATGAGGGCGTGACGCTGCCGGAGCTTTCCGAGGGACAGAACTTTCCTAACCCCGCCGCAAAAGTAACGGAGCATACCACAACGCCGCCGAAGCCCCACAGCGAAGCGTCGCTTCTCTCTGCTATGGAGCGAGCCGGGAACGGGGACACCGACCCGGACGCGGAACGCCGGGGGCTTGGCACTCCCGCCACCCGCGCCGCCGTCATTGAAAAACTGGTAAAGGGCGGCTTTGCAGAGCGCAAGGGGAAGCAGCTTATCCCCACGCAGAACGGAGCCGCCCTTATATCAGTCTTGCCGGATATGCTCACTTCCCCGCAGCTTACCGCAGAATGGGAAAACAATCTGACGCAGATAGCAAAGGGAGCCGCAGACCCCGGCGAATTTCTGTCCGGCATTGAAGCTATGGCGCGGGAGCTTGTGCAGACACACGCCGCAGCACTGGACGGGAAAAAGGATTTGTTCCGGGAGGAAAAGCCCTCTGTCGGCAAATGCCCCCGTTGCGGTTCCCCCGTCCATGAGGGGAAGAAAAACTATTATTGCAGCAACAAAGAATGTGCCTTTGTCATGTGGAAGAATGACCGCTTTTTCGAGGAACGCAAGACCGCTTTTTCCGCGAAGATTGCCGCCGCGCTCCTTAAATCCGGCAAAGTGAATGTGAAGAAGCTCTATTCCCCGAAAACAGGCAAGACCTATGACGGAACTATCGTTCTGGCTGACACTGGCGGGAAATACGTCAACTACCGTATCGAAGTACAGAAGAACTAAAAACTTGAATAGCAAGCATAGGAAGCGGGTACCCACTTCCGTAAATCCCCGTTGCGACGCTGACGCGCCGGACGGGGATTTTGCTTGTTGGGAAGTTTCCCAAACCCTCTTTTGCGGAGGGCTTCACCCTCTAAAAATTTTTGAGAAATCTTTGGCAGAAATGCGGGCGTACCCGTAGTAGACCATGCAGCCCAAAAATGCAGCTTGTGACGCTGCCCCAAAGAAAGGAGGTTTTTCACTATGGCAAGTTTACGGGACACCGTAAAGGACTATCAAGACGAGCTTAGGGACGGTATCGCATGGGTGGCGTTCTGGAAACAGGGGCGTTCATGGAACGCGGAATATTTTCATCTTGATATGGACGACACCCTCTACCCGGAGGACAGGAGCCGGTTAGAGGAAATCAAAAGCACCGACCCCGCCGCCGTTATCCTAAACGGCTATTACTGCGGGCATTTAGGCGAGGACATGAGCCTTGACGAGCTGACCGCCGGAGTGCGCTACCACTACGAAAACAGCATGAACGACATTGACGGTTTTATCGGGGCGCATGACGACAGGCTTCCCCCGGAGGTTATCGAGGAAGCGAGGGCAGCCGCCCATGAAGCGGGGCTTCCCTTTTCCGAAAAGCCCTACCGGGACGGAGAGGATTTTAACCCCTATGTATTTGACGGGAGCATGAGCATTGAGGATTTTGAGCTTATGCACCGCATGATTGAAAAAGAAAGGAGCGAACAAATGGCAGAACCGATTTTAAGCGGCTATCTTTCCAATCTTGGGAAGTACACCGAGGGCAGACCCGCGGGCGAATGGGTGACGTTCCCCACGACTGCCGAACATCTGAAAGAAGTCTTTGACCGTATCGGGATTGACTTCAAGCATTACGAGGAATGGCATTTCACAGAATTTCAATCCCCTATCCCCGGCTTGGCGGAACATTTAAGCGAGTATTCCCACCCCGACGAGCTGAACTATTTAGGGAAGCTCTTGGAAATGCAGTTTGACGACGACCGGGAGAAATTCATTGCAGCCATTGAATACGGCGACCATGCCGACAGCTTACAGGACATCATCAACCTTGCACAAAACCTTGACTGCTACTGGATTTATCCGTCCGTCCACAATGAAGAAGAATACGGGCGTTATCTGGTTGATGAACTGGAAGAACCCGAACTGCCCGAAGAAGCGAAAAAGTATTTCATGTATGAGGAATACGGGCGCGACGCTTCCATTAACGACGACGGTATGTTTACCGAAAAGGGCTATATCTACAACAACCGCAACACCTTTACAGAATGGTACGACGGGCGCGACGTTCCACAGGAATACCGGGTAACGCCGCAGCCCCCGCAGCGGTCACGCCCCGACCCGGAAAAAGCAGATTTTGACGCAGCCGCGCCGGGGCAGAGAACCGCGCAGACCGCAGAGCAGCCACAGGAGCCGCGCCCGGTTATCCCTATCGTGCTGACGAGCGAGAAGCCCGCCGAGAAATTAAAAGAGATTACCGACCGTCTGGAACAGGGTATTGCGGAACTCTTTGACAGCGAGCGTTACAAGGAATATCTGAAAGTCATGTCAAAATTCCATAATTACAGCTTCCGAAACACCGTCCTTATCGCCATGCAGAAGCCGGACGCTTCCCTTGTGGCGGGCTTTTCCGCTTGGAAGAATAACTTTGAGCGAAACGTGATGAAAGGGCAAAAGGGAATTAAAATCATTGCCCCGTCGCCCTATAAAATCAAACAGGAAATGCAGAAAATCGACCCGCACACACAGAAGCCCATAATCGGCAAGGATGGAAAGCCCGTCACCGAGGAAAAGGAAGTCACCATACCCGCCTACAAGGTGGTATCCGTCTTTGACGTTTCCCAGACCGAGGGAAAGGAGCTGCCGGATATTGCCGTTGACGAGCTGACGGGCGACGTTGACCGCTACAAGGATTTTTTCGCAGCCCTTGAAAAGACTTCCCCCGTTCCTATCGCCTTTGAGAATATCGAGGGCGGCTCTCATGGCTACTACCACTTGGAGGACAAGCGCATTGCTATCAACGAGGGCATGAGCGAATTACAGACCTTAAAGACCGCCATTCACGAAATCGCCCATGCGAAGCTGCACGACATTGACCTCAACGCGCCAAAGGACGAGCAGCAGCCCCACGTTGACCGCCGCACCCGCGAAGTCGAAGCGGAAAGCGTCGCCTATACTGTCTGCCAACATTACGGGCTTGACACGTCGGACTACTCTTTCGGCTATGTCGCCGGGTGGAGCAGCGGGCGGGAGCTGTCCGAGCTGAAAAGCTCCCTTGAAACGATACGCAGCGCAGCCGCCGAGATTATCAATTCCATAGACGAAAATCTTGCGGAGCTGCAAAAGGCACAGGACAAGGAGCAGACCGCCGGACAGGAGCAGCCCACCAGAGAGGAAAAGGCAGCCCCGAAAGAACAGCCGCAGCCGGAAGCCCCGGCAAAGGCAGATACAGCCGGGAAAGAGAAGCCGGAAGCAGCCGCACCGGGAAAATCCGGCGCACAGGAAAAGGCGGGCGCAGCCCCGAAAGAAGCCTTTACCCCGGAAACGATTTACAAGATGCGCCGGAACCCTTACGGCGACAGCCCGGAAAACAGCCACCTCTTGCAAGCCTATGTGACACAGGAGAACGGGCGGGCGAAAATGGGCGACGTGCTTTATACGGGAACGCCGGAGAAATGCCGCGAGCTTATGGGGCAGCTCAAAAGCGGCGGGCTGACCGAGGGCGACGTAAAGCAGCTTTACGCAAAGGCACAGGAAACGGCGCAGACCGCCGGACAGGACAAAGACACCTTTTCCATTTACCAGATAAAAGGCGGGGACGAAACAAGGGATTTCCGCTTTGAGCCATACGACCGCCTGCAGGCGGCGGGAAATGTGGTTGACAGGGCGAACTATGAGCTTGTCTATTCCGCGCCCCTTGCGCCGGAAACTTCCCTTGAAGATATTTACACCCGTTTCAATATCGACCACCCCAAAGATTTTAAGGGACACAGCCTTTCCGTTTCGGACGTGGTAGTGCTTCATCAGGACGGACAGGACGCGGCGCATTTCGTTGACAGTGTAGGTTTCCGGGAAGTGCCGGAGTTTTTACAGGAGCAGAAGCAGCTTACCCCGGACGACTTGGAAACGGGCGAAACTGTCAAAACACCGAGAGGGACTTTCCATGTAACCGCTATGAGCCGGGAGCAGATAGAAGCCGCCGGATATGGCTTTCACCACCAGTCGGACGACGGAAAGTATCTGATTATGGGGAATGGGACGCGGGCGTTTGCCGTTGCCGCAGAACAGGCGCAGCGGGACAATCCCTTGAAAACCGCCGAGCAGACCATAGAGCAGAACGGAAACATGATTGACGGTATCATCAACAACACCCCCACCGTTGACGAACTGGAAGCAAAGGTAAAGGCGGGCGAGCAGATTTCCCTTGTTGACCTGGCTAACGCTGTCAAAGCCGACAAGGAGCGCGGCAAGGGAGCGAAGCCGGAAAAAAAGCCCTCTATCCGGGCGCAGCTTAGAGCCGACAAGGAAAAGGCGCAGAAGAAAAACGCAAAGCAGAAGTCACAGGACTTGGAAAGGAGCTGACCCATGCCGGAACAGAGTAAATTTGAAAACGTGGATTTGTTCGCTTCCCTTGAAGCGATTATGAAGCAGAACACAGGCTTTTACCAGAGCGACTTAGACATTGACAAAGAGATTATCGCAAAGGCGGCGGCAAGCCCCAACAGGGAGGACAAGACCCTTTTGTGGTTCTGCCGCCCGTCCGGGACGCACTGTTTCCGGGAGCGCGACGTTTTCCTCAAAGACACCGCGCCCCACAACACATGGCGTTTCTACATGGAGCAGACAAGCGACCGCGTCCTTGCCTATGCAATCGAGCTGACGGGAAAGGAGCGCGGGAAAATTAAGGGCAATCTGTACGAACTGGACTACGCTAAACATTATGAGCGCGTCAAGGAAAAGGAACTGCCCGCCGATACGGTGAAGCTGATTTATGAGCGAGGGGAAAGGGAGATACCCGCCGGACGGTTCTTCAACGGCAACCCAGACCCGCAGCTTGGGAAGTTTGAACGCTTTGAAGCCCTACCCGACGACCCGGACGCGCTGCAATCACTCTTACAGGAAGAACGGCGCAGCCGGGAGCAGCTTCCACCGGGGGACTTCAAGGCGCATATCACAGCCTTGCGGGACGGGCTGATTGAAACGGAAGCGCGGCGCATTGTGCGGGAAATGAAGCGGCACTATGAGCCGAATAGCCCGAACAAGACCCATTTCATGGCAGAGCTTTCCCCGGCGTTCATGCGGCTTGCAGCCACAAAGGACACTGACCGCCTTTTCTCCATGCTGCCCTATAAGACTCTTTCCTTTTCCAAAATCGAGGGCAGACATGGGACGTATGCGCTGATTGACAAGGGGGAGAACCGGGACAGGGAGATAAGGAAGCCCCGCCCCTCTATCCGGGCGCAGCTTAAAGCAGACAAGGCAAAGACCGCCCCGAAAAAGGCGGCGGCAAAAACAAAAAATCACGATATGGAGGTATGAGCATGATTAGACTGACTGTTGAAGAAACAAACCTTTTGAGCATTTACAACGAGGGCGGCAAGCGGGCTTTGATTGAGAATGTCAACGCCGCGCTGCCCTACATGGACGCGGATATGCGGGAGCTTGCAAAGCGCACCCTTTCCAAAGTGGACGCTTTGACCGAAGCGGAATTTGCAGAGCTTCCCATTTACGCCGCTGATGAAGTATGAACGGGGTTAAGCGGCTGACGCCGCCCCAGAGCCGGAAAGTCAACGCCCTTGTGCGCCGGACGTGCTGCAACTATGATAACGGGAACTGTATCTTACTGGACGACGGAGACGAATGCGTATGTCCGCAGCTCATTTCCTATTCGCTTCTCTGCAAGTGGTTCCGGGTTGCGGTGCTTCCCGCCGACAGGCTGCTCTATGCGGAGCTTTACCAGACAGGGGATAAGAAGAAATGTACCGAGTGCGGCGCGTTCTTTGCGTCAACCTCTAACAGTGTCAAATACTGCCCCGTCTGCCGGAAGCGTATCACCCGCAGACAAGCCGCCGAGCGCATGAGGAAAAGACGCACCCCTGTTACGCAGTAGGCGCGGAAAATCCCTTGATTTACAGGGCTTTCCGGGCGTGAAAATCGGATAGGCGATACTTTATACCTTTATCCCCGAAAATGGCGTTCTACTGCGTAACATTCACGAAAACAGCACCCATAAAAAGACAGGGCGCGGAAGTCATATACCGGCTTCCGCGTCCTGTTCTTTTTTTGCCTATCTGACATTTCCCTTTTCCATTTCTTCAAGTGGGAACTGCGGGAGGGCTTCTATCAGCTTCTTTGTGATAGACTGGCGCATATCTTCGTTGATTTCCTGTTTCGTGCTTCCGTCCGGCTGTCTGACCGCTACCGTCGATAGCCTGTCGATTTCGTCCTTGTAGCACTCCACGACTTTCTCCACCGCCCATTTTTCCCCGGCAACGGCGGCGCGTATGGTTTCATATTCCGGCATTTTCTGGTTTTCCATGCTTCAACGCTCCTGTCTGTATTTGATAGCCTTATCATAGCACAGCGGCGGGGATTTTGCTATCCTTATCCGCGCTCCGGAATATTTCTCCCACCCAAAGTACAAGAGACGTGGCGAGCGTGATCCAGATCCATTCGACCCAAGTCAATGGGATGGTCCTGAAAACGGAACCACCGAAGTTGACTACGAGTATCTGTCCCACGATAATTGCCATTCCCACGGTGAGGAAACCTTCGCTTTTGAATATATTTTTAAAGGCGGAATCATTTGTTCCGAAAGTCTTTGCATTAAACATGTTCCAGAACTGTAACATCACGAATACCGTGAAGAAGATCGTCAGGTTACGAAGTCCTTCCGGTGTTCCGGCCTCAATACCTCCGGCATAATTGGAGAGTACATATAGCAAGCCGAGTAGGATAACCATGAACGTGATTCCGGTGGCTAATATCAGTCTCTGCATTTGAGGGACGATGATAAAGGCATTCGAATTTCTCGGTTTTCGTTTCATCACTTCCGGGCTAGGCGGGAGTGAGGCTAAAGCCCCGGCGGCAAACGTGTCCATGATGAGGTTTACCCACAACATCTGTGTTACCGTGATGGGAAGTTCCGAGCCGAACAAAGAGCCTAGTAATACAATAATCAAGGCTGCCACGTTAATGGTAAGCTGGAACAAGATAAATCGTTGAATATTTTGATATACAGAACGTCCCCACATCACGGCCGTACCTATACT
>OKRY01003900.1_pt1 | contig 10740 bp, 10 predicted proteins | sample 1601121 | NCBI WGS metagenome assembly OKRY01 (sample SAMEA3541546, study PRJEB24748) | human gut metagenome | biome: human gut; feature: human-associated habitat; material: faeces | place: China | collected 2012
TGTTCCGGAGAGTAAACTTCAAGGATGGATACCTAAAGAATGGTGGATGGAGAAAGAGGAAAATGATGCTCTTAATTTGCGCAATGAAACATGGCTCTGCAGTCTGTCGATGGTTCATGATTCATTGCTTATGTGGAGCCATTACTGTTATAATCACAAAGGTGTTTGCATAGGACTTAATATCGATAAAGTGATGCAATCCGCCCCCCAATGTTTGGTACAATATATCTTAAACCGTTTGTTATTAAAGTCCAATACCGAAATATAATAGAGCGCCCTGATGCTCACCAAAGCGCTGAAGATATTTTTCTTTATCAATGGAAAACAAAAGCAAAGGAGTGGCAATATGAGCAGGAGGTCAGATTGGTAATGCAGAATCCAAGTGCTATGTATGCTGCTTTTACACCTGAACAAGCTAAGCAGAATAAAGAGATATGGGATTGGAAAGAGATACGCCATTACATGCCACTGAAAGCTGAGTGTTTTGAGTCCATCTATTTGGGTGTAAATATTGAACAAACCGAAAAAGAAAAAATAACTCAACTAGCAAAAACATTGAACCCTGATATAAAGATTTATCAGATGGAGATAGATAACGATCGTTTTAATTTAATCTCTAAGCTAGAGAGGAATTATGAATTGGCTGATTATATAGATTTATTTTCAAATTTGCATACAAATAAGCAAAATGGGAAGAGTGCTCCTCATAAGGCTATCATGTTACTCAGTGTCATCGATCTTATATCTTCTCAGCATATCACAACAAATGAGATTATTTACAATGAAGAATTGGAAAAATGTTTCTTGAAAAACTGGAAGCGATATGTGAAAGAAGTATCTATATTTAAGCCAAAAGCTGGAACCCCATTTTGGCATCTTAATTCAGAACCATTTTGGCAACTGATTCCATATGAAGGAGGATATATGACTATCGTAAAGCCACAAAAAGGAAATCCATATTCAGCAGGGACAATTCGCAAGTATATCAAATATGCAGTGATAGATAAGGAATTATTTCTATTATTGAGAGATAGTTCTAATAGGAAAATATTAAAACAAGCTTTAATTAACTGCTTGGATATAGCATAAGAATAAATACATTAATCATTAGAAAGCTAGTTGGGATTGAATCGGTGCTAAAATAGAACCTATAATATAAAAATGATGAGTTCAAATGGGAAAATGCAGAGATAGTCTAGCTGGCAAATCATTATGACGGAATTAAACGACAGTCCTTATTTTAGCTAAAAAAATGAGAAATATAGATAAATTACATCTTCGCGATCATTTACTACTAAATGAAGGTGCTTATTTTTATAAGAAAAATGAATTTGCCATAGGGGATGATAAAATTCAAGAAATATTTGATTCTGTACTGACTGAAATTGAATACGAGCTACTGACTAAAATTTGTCGTAAGAAAGAGTCTGTAAATAAACCAGATACACAAGAAATTTATTATTCTTTACTTATTTTCAAATTCACAACTTACCCCTCTTTTTTAGATTTTGAAAAAGAAATATTTCCCAAAAAATTGACAGAAAATAAGCTGGCATATTTGCTTATTGTGGAAATAAAAGATTATGTTGTTATTGTCAAGAAAAACATATCACACATCAGTTCTTTCGTTAATAACTTAACACCCTTACCAACAGACACATTGGCAGGAGTTCTGGTTGACGATAACACAGTCTTTCAGCAAATGAAATTAAGCAATATGAGTATGAACGAAAATGCCATGCGTAATAAATCTTACGAAGCTAATAGCTTGGAAAATACAATGCCAATGTTTGGTTCCAACCATACAGTTGTCAACACAGCACGATTTTCTAATACCGATGGTTTGTGCTCTGTAAACATAAATACTTCAAGATTAGCCAAATTTGGAGCTAAAAAAAAATTTCATAGAATTATTAGAATGGATGAATGTTTTGATTACAAAAATTGATGCATATATCCCACAAGAATCATTCCTTTCACGTTTTGCCAAACCACAATCATGGAAAAAACAGAAAGATAATTTAGAACCGGTATCACTACTGATTGATATATTCATGATTCATTCTTATATTCAAAGTCTTCAATGTAAGGATATTTAAAAAAAAAAAGAAGGCGAAGAATATATCGTAAAAACAGACATCTTTGAACAATATATTAAAATAGGAATAAAGTGTCTTTCTTTGGATGAAAAAGAAACAGATATTTATAAAAGGAAAGGCAAACGTAATATTGGTGTTAAAAAGATGAAATCAGGTTTAAAGCTCGTGCCATGTAGTAATTTATTTGAATCTTTATATTATCGTGAAGATAGTGAGAAGCATATAAAGATTATTGATTTAGTTAACAATTTAGGATGCTTTTCTGTTGGTTTTTCTGATTATTCATATATCTACATGAGCAAGGGACTTTATATGAATGCAGGTGTACAAAAAGATTTTGAAGCTATTCTTTCTATATTATATCCAGTGAATGAGATTGCAACTGTTACAAGTGAAAAAGGTGATGGATATGATGCAACAAGTACAGATTTTAAAGATTACTCAATGTTTAGCGTTGTGGAAAAATACATATTTAATGATGCTGATTTCTTATTTTGTGACGATTTGGGTAATGAGTGGGCGGACCATATAGCCATCAAAAATAATTCAATGTCTTACATTCACTCAAAATGTAATGATGGAAACACAACTCTTTCCGCGTCCAAGTTTCAAGAGGTCATAGGTCAAGCCATAAAAAACATTGGTAATATGAATCCTGATGACAAAGCCATTAAAAAGAAAATGTATGGGATGGATGGTAAATGGAATAGAACTAATATAAATAAATGCAGAATAGGAGTATCAAAGGATTATGAAAGGTTATATAAAAATTTAAGATATAATCCTAATAAAGTACTGGAAATCTGCCTTGCCGTAAACTATCTATCCAAGTCTGATTTAGCTGATGCTTTTGATAAAATAAAGAACGATCAACCTTTTCAACAGAAAAATTATGTCGTGCAACTTACTTGGCTATTAAGTGGATTTATCTCAACCTGCAAAGATGCGAACATTAATTGTCGTATCTTCTGTAAAAAGTAGTGATGAACCTTCAAGATATAATCGCTTTATAATATTTATCTAAAAAGTGTTAACCTAGAATGAAATTAGCAAATATTATTAGAAATAGACACCATCGTTGTATGCCATCTGTAAGATATAAGAACACGATAATTTAATAAGATATTCCGTAGCAATGTCGGCAATCTTTCAAATTCAGCCGGAAGCGACATTCCATAACATTACCGGCCAAAGAGGAAATGCAACAGGCTGTTACCACATTTGATTTTACTATTTTGCCATGTATTCAAATCTATGTTTTATTTTCCGCATTGACACGCTCCACAATAAGCTCAGCCGCCGTATATCGCTAACCTGCAAGCGCTTCTTGTTTTAAGCTTTTTATAAAAAAGAGGCATGTAGTCAGCAATAACAAACTGACGTAGTACGTAAGTACACTACTGACGAAACAGAGTTGCCTGAACAGAATTAATACAGTATCCTACACTGATAATCCCATCAAGATTTAGAACATTGTTTGACAATTTTTCCTATCAGCGGCAATTACCGAGAAAAACTCGGTAATTGAATCTTTACTTAGTGCACCGGATTCAATTTTACAATAACAAGGCAAAGCAATCTGAATAAGATTTGCTCTTTTTATGCAGATTCTTTCCAGATAAACAGTTTCTAATCCATCCGTAATTGAGCAAGTTGTATTATATTTGCAGTACAGTCCCGGCCGTTCCTCTCCCAGCTTTCAGTTACTGGTGATGAATCCGGGTTTTATTTTTTGCATACATGGCACCTTTATTTGTTGCTCAAGTGTCTGTTTTGTGGTTATTAGTATATCTTGAAGCCTAATTCATCGTTAAGCCCTGAATATAATTTATCCATCGCTGATTCTAAACCTTTCATCGTCATATAGTTAAATATCCGATCAAAATATGCAATATCGTTTATCGCGCTTAAAATGCCATCAACAGATTTTGTATAACCGGATATACACTTGGCTCCAGTCTCGGTCTTGAATTTTTCTAACTCTTTTTCACTTCCAAGCAATGTGCGACAACTGCTGAAATGTACAAACCGGTCTTTAAAAACGCCGTCAGATAAGTGCGCCAAGTCAGATAGGCTTAATACTGCCTCATCCCCTTTTTCTCCTTCCAGAAAGATAGAATGTGTATCCCCATGGAATGAAAGATCGATAATTGAATAATTGTCATATTTTGCCAAATTGAACCGTCTCAGATAATATTGCAGCTCATTTTTTGTGGCTACTCTTCGATAAATGATTTCACATCCGGACGATTTTTCAAGAAAGTCCAGTAAAGGTTTAGTATGTATTGAGCGTCTATTTCTTTCGACAGTATGCTCCCACTCTGTTTCAAGACAGATAATTCCATTCTTCTGTTTCATTGTATTATTTTGTTTATTTATGCATGTAATTTCATTTTAATTATAGGGAAAGGACGTCCCTGTACGTCAGATTCAGTCCGTTCATATTCTCGGAAGCCCAAATGCCGGTAAAAGTTTCTGGCCTTCGGATTCTGTTCATTTACATCGACATAGATGCAGCCATAATCCCTGATGGCTATATCCATAAGTCTTTTCCCCAGACCGCAACCGAAATAATCCGGCATAATGAAAAGCATCTCTACCTTTTTGTCTTCAATACCGATTAACCCTGCAGGTGCATTTTTATAATGCAGGACAACAAGGTCTTCCACTGATTTGAGTGTAAGACATACATCCGGAATCAAATTATGGATATCGGATTCGGTCAGGAAGTGATGGCTTGCCTTTACTGATTCTTTCCAAAGGTTGAGTAAGGACAATATCAGCTCTTCCGTATGGGCATTCTTACATATTGCCTGCGGCTGAGTCAGATATTTGCGAAAATAGAGCATATCCTTCAGAATTTTTCTGACTTAGCTGTTGTTGTCTTTGTACCACTATTCTGATTATTCTGATTCTTCTGATTCTTGGTTATCTCAAGCTGGCTTATATATACCCAGCTTTCACCCTTATCTGATGACTGGTACTTTGCTGCTGTCTTTCCATCATTATACGTTCCATCGCTTCCCTGTGTAACATATACTGTAATCACGCCTTTATCGTCAACAACCGGAACAAGCGCTTCCTTATAAACATCACTCCACTTTAATTCATCTGACTGCTGCAGGGAAGATGTTCCTGTTTCTGACCTTGCTGTGCTGTCAAGTTCCTGTTCAGGAAAAACAACCTTAGAAAATGTCTTTCCACCATCCTTTGTTATGTACAGATTGCCATCCATGCCATCTATATAATTAAAACAGAAAAAGCCCACATTTTCATCAACATATATAATACCTTTAAGAAGATAATTGGCAGGACCGCTGCCTACTGTAGTCCAGTTTTCACCACCATTGTCTGTTTTATATATCTTGTATGACTCTTTGTCATTGTCAGTCATGGCATATCCACATACAACCACACCTTTACTTTCGTCAAAAAAATCCACATAATAGTCTTCTGCATTATATATGTTATCAAGTTCGCTTGTAGTCCAGTTAGCACCTTTATCGCTTGAATAGCATATCGTTACAGGCATCTTATCATTAAGCCCCTGCTTCCCTCCATATATAAATGCCGTTTTAGAAGTTGTTATCATGTAACTGCCCTCTTTAAGTGTACTTGAACTGTTGTTTTCATACATAAGATTCTCAACATCTACTGGAACAGTTGTATAATGTTCTCCACCATCATATGTAACACTTAATATATTATCTCTGATAACATATCTTGAAAGAGAATCCGTAGATGTATTAGCAGTATTTTCCTTACCTGCTGATATTCCCGCCTTTTCATTATACTTGGCTATGCCATATTCCTCAGGGCTCATGGCTGATGATACATATATAGTAGCAGTATTATCAGCATGTGCATCAATATAATATTCCATAACCCATTCACATTTCAGCCTTCCATCATCAGTAACTCCATCCCATGAAAGAAAATAATCTGATGAAGCATTTTTTAGAATGAGAGAAAAACTAATCAAAGCTATATGCTCATCTTCATTAAGAACTTCTATATTATCTATATTCATTTTTCTGACTGCCTTGCTATATGGCAGATATTCACTCATATACTGTTCTACATAAGCATTTATCCATGTTCTTGCTATTTTCTCTGTTTTCACTAAATACACATCTGGAACCGCGCTTAAAACATTAGAATCATCATACGATTGAGTCGTTGTCTGATACTGTTCTGTTATTTCATCTCCATATGCATCAATATCAACCGAAAATGTATATCTTGACTTTATATCAAGATCATTCTGCTTGTTTTTTATATAATACGAGCGAATAAAAACTAATGCCACAGCTATGCATAACAAAGCTATCATTACCCTGAATGCAATTAATTTTCTTTTTTCTTTTTCTTTCTTACTTATCTTTCTCATAACTGCACTCCATTTCCAATATCTGCTTAAGCTCTTACTCATGTTTCATATGAACCGCTGCCCTTACTATCTTTCTGTAGTACTTATACCACCATAAGAAATACATCGCTCCAGCACCAGCAATAAGAAATATGACTATAACAAAAGGATGCACAGCATACATCCAGCTATATGATACTCTTCTTGCAAACAAAGGAACTCCATACGCAAGCAATACACATGCTGCCATAATAGTACCATTAAATACGCTTCTGTTCTCATATATCCATATAAAATGATCAAAGGACATAATCGCAAACATTTCTCCTATAGGTCTTACACTTAATGTAAGAATACACAGCATAAACGCATGCAGTGGAGATACTCCAAATATCATTAATATGATAAAATAAAATATGAATTCTGTTACCATTTTATATATGAGCTTGCCAAGGAAATTCATATATGGACTTATAAACATAACCCTTATCATAAGATAATCCCTGTCACCAACCGTAAACAATATATTGTTTGCAAGACTTCCGCATACAATAGTAAGCATGGCAAACATATATATGATAGTAAGTTCCTGGTTCGCCTTTATAAGAGGACATTCAAAACTTATAATTCTATATGGTATATAAATAAGTGCAAATACATATAAAAACTTCTTTATAAACTCCCACAAAACCATAAACAACTGTGCAAATATGCCCACAGCAAGCCTAGCCTTTGAATTCTCAGCGAATGTTTCTTCTTTTATGTGGTTTTTAACGCCTGGTATCATGCCCATATATCTGATTCCTGCATTAGTCCCCTCATAAAATCTTAATAACTTTTCAGCAAACAGCTTTTTAAACAATTTCATTGTCTGCCTCCCCTAATATATCTAATACTGCTTTTCTAATTTCTGGTATAGCCATCGTCTGTTTATCTATATAATTAAACTCACCATTATTAAGAACAATAGTGTCAGGTGATATTCTTAATGATATCTCTAACAGACCCGATGAAATGATAACTATCCTGCCTGATTTAACTGAATTAATCACCTCAATAAATTTTTCAATATATTCATTATCACAGTAATCAAGAGGTTCATCAAAAAGAATTATATATGGATTTATGACATATATTGAAGCTAACTGCAAAAGCTTCTTTTCCTCAAATGTATAATCAACTATCAGCTTATCTCTTTGTCCAATGCTAAATCCGACTTTTTCAAAAACAGCCTCTGGCTTTATATTTTCATCACTTATATCACACAGCATACTGATAAATTCATAGCCTGTTATATATACTGGCAGTATGCTCTGCTTTGATGCATAGAATATCTTAGCCTTAGGTGGTATTTCTATAGTTCCTTCATCTACAGGAACATCTCCACATATACATTCAAACAATGTTGTTCTTCCTGCACCTGCACCTCCAAGAAGCGAATATATATTTCCCTCCTGAAACGTATAATCCACATCTATAAGGACATCTTTTTTATTATATCCTTTTTTTATATGACTTAACTTAAGCATATTAATCTCCACTTCTAATATTCTGTACAGCATTCAATCCCGGCAGACTCCGGTTTTAAATCACTCTCAAAATTCATATACTGATATATAATTATGTGAGTGTCAAAAGCAAATTTTACCACTCACTGATGTATCAGGATTGCTACATTACTATATAATTCACGCAATCATTACTTTATATTATATTAAAGATTACCTACTTTGTAAACACATACCGGCTTTGCCTGATATTAATCACTTGAATTTATTTTAAAACAATGCTATAATTTCCAGACATTTTACATATACTTGATTTTAGATTTCCACACAGAAATGAGGATTATTATGAAAACATTTAAAAAAATATGGTGGCGTCTGCTTTTTGCTTCATACACCTTTATATATCTTCCATGGTTCTTCTTCCTTGAAAGCAAGATAACTATGGACTATCCAGGAATACACATCATCAATGGTTCTATTGATGATATGATACCGTTTTGTGAAATATTTGTAATCCCTTATTTCCTATGGTTTGTATACATAGCTGCTTCCTGTGTATTCATGCTGCTTAAAGCAAACAATCAGGAATTCATAAGCTTTGCTCTTTCACTTATAATCGGCATGTCAGTATGTATGATTATATGCATGATATACCCTAATGGTCTTACATTAAGACCTGAATCAACATCAGACACAATATTAGGAAAAATGGTTGCCAGCTTATATAAAACTGATACGCCAACCAATGTATTTCCAAGTATTCATGTATATAACTCCATTGCCGTTCATGTTGCACTTGTCAAATGTACAGCTTTAAAGAATCACAAGCCAGTAAAAAATGCTTCACTTATACTTTGCATACTTATATGTATGTCAACTGTATTTTTAAAGCAGCATTCATTATATGATGTAGCCGGAGGCATTATCCTTATTGGCGTAATATATCATTTGCTGTATGCACTTCCTGAAAAAAAGGCACAAAAGCAGCCTGCAAGTCAAAAATCCTGCATAAGTGTTGAAGAATAAAATTATTGACTTTTGTACATGTAATGTTATACTAAACAAAGATATCACCTGGGGAGCTTAAGGCTTAGTGCCTGGCTGAGAGGGAACCTGGTTCCGACCCATTACCTGATATGGATAATGCCATCGTAGGGAGTTCTTGTGTATCTTTCTATATAAATATATATTTTTATATTACGATAATACTTTTATAATATATTTTAATCTATCTTATATCTATTTATTTATACATGATTATTCATTTTCCATGGCATTTTACATTTCCCCCTGTATATCTTTTTTATATGTTCAGTGCGCACCTGACAAAATCTTTAACCACACAATAGTGCGCAAGAATGGAGGTTTATTATGGAATACACAACTCAGATGGATGCCGCAAGAAAAGGCATTATCACTAAAGAAATGGAAGCTGTTGCTAAAAAAGAATATATGGATGTTAACGAACTTGTTAAGCTTGTAGCCTGTGGAAAAATCATCATACCAGCCAACAAGAATCATAAATGTCTTGAACCTAATGGTATTGGTTCTATGCTACGCACTAAAATCAATGTAAATCTTGGTACCTCAAGAGACTGTGTTGATCTTAATATGGAGCTTGAAAAGGTTAACAATGCTGTAAAAATGGGTGCTGAAGCCATTATGGATTTAAGCTCTTTTGGCGACACACAGAAGTTCAGAAGAAAACTTACAGCTGAATGTCCTGCCATTATAGGTACTGTTCCAATATATGATGCAGTTGTTTACTATCATAAGGCACTCAAGGATATCACCGCTAAGGAATGGCTTGATATTGTAAGAATGCATGCAGAAGACGGTGTTGACTTTATGACAATCCACTGTGGAATAAACAAGGCAACTGCTAAAAAATTCAGGGCAGATAAACGTCTTATGAATATAGTTTCAAGAGGTGGATCTATCATCTATGCATGGATGGAAATGACAGGCAATGAAAACCCATTCTTTGAATACTATGATGAGGTTCTTGATATATGCAGAGAATATGATGTTACTATGAGTCTTGGAGATGCATGCCGTCCTGGATGTATCATGGATGCTTCTGATATATCACAGATTGAAGAACTTGTTACACTTGGTGAACTTACAAAACGCGCATGGGAAAAGGATGTTCAGGTTATGATTGAAGGTCCAGGACATATGCCTATAAACCAGATTCAGGCTAACATGGAAATCCAGAAAACAATATGCAAGGGTGCACCTTTCTATGTACTTGGACCTTTAGTAACAGATATCGCCCCTGGTTATGACCATATTACATCTGCAATCGGAGGAGCTATTGCCGCTACATATGGTGCTTCCTTCCTCTGCTATGTAACTCCTGCAGAGCATTTAAGACTTCCTGATCTTAACGACGTTAAAGAAGGTATCATAGCAACAAGAATAGCTGCACATGCTGCAGATATCGCCAAAGGCATACCTCATGCCACTGACTGGGATCTTAAGATGGATAACGCAAGAAAAGTACTTGACTGGGATGCACAGTTTGATGTTGCCATCGACCCTGAGAAAGCCAGAAGATACAGACAGGAAGCAAAACCTGAAAAAGAAGACACATGCTCTATGTGTGGAAACTTCTGTGCTGTTAAGAATATGAATAAGATTATGGATGGGGAAATCGTAAGTATCTTTGACGAATAATATTATTGTTGTTAACACACATTCTTAACATACGGACGACAGCATATATGAGAAAAGCAGGTGTGCATACATCAACGATGCCAGA
>OKRY01003901.1_pt1 | contig 10738 bp, 8 predicted proteins | sample 1601121 | NCBI WGS metagenome assembly OKRY01 (sample SAMEA3541546, study PRJEB24748) | human gut metagenome | biome: human gut; feature: human-associated habitat; material: faeces | place: China | collected 2012
TCCTTTGCCGGAAGTATAATGCACAGGAAGCATTGGATATGGGATTGGTGAATAAGGTAGTACCTTTGGAACAACTGGAAGATGAATACGTGCAGTGGGCGGAAGAAATGATGTTGCTTAGTCCGTTGGCTTTGCGCATGATTAAAGCGGGATTGAATGCCGAACTGGATGGTCAGGCAGGTATTCAGGAGTTGGCAGGTGACGCAACATTACTTTATTACCTGACGGATGAAGCACAGGAAGGCAAGAATGCGTTCTTGGAGAAACGTAAACCGAACTTCAAACAATATCCGAAATTCCCTTAAAAATGATAGGCTAATGAAAGACTGATTGTGCAGTAATTAGCAGATTGAAAAGATATTCATTATGGATTGTAAGATAGATATTATTCCCCGGTTGCTTCATTTCAAGCAACCCGCGGGAACTTCCCGGGGAATATATACTACCCGAAAAGTCTGGTATCTTCACTTTACTTCTCCTGACTTTCCGGGTAGAGTGGGAATTGGAGAGTGCGCGCCTTTGCCCGCTTTAAGTTGTGATGATCTCCCTGATTATGAAGATATATTAAAAAGAATTTGTCGGCAAGTAGAGAAAGAACAAGGAATGTGGGATAAGGATGTTTTATGCCAGTATCCTTCCATCTTATTTGGCTTGGAAACGGCTATCTGGCATTTCTTTGCAGGGAGTTGGGCTTTATCCGATACGGCTTTTTCACGTGGAGAGGTAGGGATTCCAATCAACGGCCTGATCTGGATGGGAGATTTTGATCACATGTTATCCCAAATCGAGAAAAAGATGGAAGCCGGATTCCGTTGTGTCAAACTAAAGATTGGTGCTATCGATTTTGAAAAAGAATTGGCGTTGTTACGTCATATTCGTACCCATTTCTCTTCTAAAGAAATAGAGTTGCGTGTAGATGCAAACGGTGCTTTCTCTCCGGGTGATGCAATGGAAAAACTGAAACGTCTGTCGGAATTTGATTTACATTCTATCGAACAGCCGATCCGTGCCGGACAATGGGAGGAAATGGCCCGGCTCACTTCTGAATCTCCGTTGCCGATAGCATTGGATGAAGAGCTGATAGGATGCAACACGCTGGATGAAAAAAAGAAACTGCTGGCAACCATCCGTCCGCAATATATCATCATTAAACCATCTCTCCACGGAGGAATATGCGGAGGGGATGAATGGATTATGGAAGCGGAAAAGCAACATATCGGCTGGTGGATCACTTCCGCTTTAGAGTCCAACATTGGTTTGAACGCTATCGCCCATTGGTGTGCAACATTCAATAATCCGTTGCCACAAGGATTGGGAACGGGTATGCTCTTTACTGACAATATAGAAGTGCCTCTTGAAATCAGAAAAGATTGCCTGTGGTTTTGTAAATGATGGTATTTAGTGGTATTTAAAGGATATTCTGATGATATTTGATCGACAACAACAGCGCTTGCTACTGGAAGGAAAAGAATACACTTTTGAAGATATAAGCCAACTGATAGCAGGAGGAGCAGAAGCTCATTCTTCTGCTTATTGGAATTTATATCTTTTCCTGAACGAATGGTTTAATGATTCTCCTGTTATTACAGTTCATACATCGGGCTCCACGGGTATACCTAAAGAACTGATGGTACGCAAGGATCAAATGATGCAAAGTGCGCGTCTGACTTGTGAATTTCTGAATTTGAAGAAAGGTGAGTCGGCATTATTATGCATGAATCTTCGTTATATCGGTGCAATGATGGTGGTCGTACGTTCATTGGTTGTAGGTTTGAATTTGATTGTACGTCCTGCTTCCGGTCATCCTTTAGCGGATATAAAAGAGCCTTTGAGATTTGTGGCAATGGTTCCCCTGCAAGTTTATAATACGTTGCAAGTTCCCGAAGAGAAAGAACGATTAAAGCAAACGGATATTCTGATTATAGGAGGCGGAGCCGTTGATGAGGCTCTGGAAACGGAGATAAAATATCTTCCGACTGCCGTTTATTCCACTTATGGCATGACTGAAACCTTGTCGCATATTGCCCTTCGTCGTCTGAATGGAGCATCGGCTTCAGAACATTATTATCCATTTCCTTCAGTAAAACTGTCTTTATCCGTAGAGAACACATTGGTGATTGATGCCCCCCTTGTCTGTGATGAGATTTTGCAAACCAATGACATTGCACGTATCTATCCCGATGGAAGTTTTATGATTCTAGGCCGGAAAGACAATGTGATTAACAGTGGAGGAATTAAGATTCAAGCAGAGGAGATGGAGAAGTTGCTCCGCCCGTTTATTCCTGTGTCCTTTGTCATTACTTCAGTTCCGGATCAGCGCTTAGGGCAGGCTGTCACTTTATTATTGGCAGATCAGCCCGACACAGAAGAAATCGGAAATAAACTACATGAAATACTGGAACCTTATTATCGTCCCAAGCATATATTGACAATAGAATCCATTCCGCAAACAGAGAACGGAAAAATAAACCGGGCAGAGTGTCGCATCTTAGCCAAACAAATGTTGATGACGTTTTACCCTCACACCCTCACACCTTGATTCAATCCCTTTATTCATCGGTGTTTCAAGTGTGAGGGTAGAGGTGAGGCCAGGGTGAGGGTAAAAAGTTACCCTCACCCTGGCTCGTCTTGTTCCCAGCTAATTTATACTATATTTCCCTATATATCATACATTGATACTTAGGTATTCTTTTGTTAAGCTCTAATGTTTTACAAGGGCTCACCCATGTGAACAAATCTGTTTACAACCGTAAACGGATTTGTTCACAACTGATAGCTTATCTGTCCACACAAGTAAGCCCCTGCTAACTATTAAGCAGAGTGATATAAACAACAGGACTAATACATATATAGAGTACGACTGTTTTTCAAAAGAAAGGCATATACCAGGAAGAGAACATGAGGATGTAGATTATGCACGAAGAAATAACAAGAGTAATAGTGGCATATACTCCTTTAATTCATTACGTAAAAGTTCCATCGTTTTTTGTTTATATCGATTGATAGACTTCACGCTAAGATTCATCTCTTCTGCAATCTCTGTATGAGTTTTGCCTTCAAAGAAACTTTTAATAAAGACCGTTCGATAGTTTTCGGGAAGTTTGTTTAATGTCTCATACAACATTCTGTATAGCTCATCAAGAGTATATATACTATCCGGTTCTGTTTCATAGACAGGAGCTTTCTTCTGTATATTTTCCGCATAGCTCCATTCATATTCCTGATGTTTCAGGAAATTCAGGCAGCTATTTTTTACGCACATTTTGATGTAAGCTAATGCGGTGTTCGATTGAAGATCAAAAGAATCAGTATCCAGTTTATCCCATAATGAGGTGAATACATCCGAAACGATGTCTTCACGTGTTTCTTTATCATCAACAAACCTTTTTGCATACAAACAAAATGGGGCATAATACTCCTCATAAAGTTGTTTGAAAGCCCGTTCTTTAGTCTGTTTAGAAAAAGATATTTTCATTATTTTGAGGTTCTGTAGTTTTTCATTTCGTTGCAAATATATAATAAGATAATTATCAAAGCCTAATTTTCGATTCTTTTTTTTGCTTTCAACACTAATGAATAGAAAATAATCAGATGAGGCTGTCCTTTTGTATATAGGTTGATTGTATTATATATAAACGGGATTAAAATATGAAAAACAAGTTTTTTTTATTGGCTATAACCTTTTGTTTGCCAATACATTCTCAAGGAGTTTCCAAGTCTTTTATTCCGATGGCTGAAATACCTGCCGGAAGTTTTTATATGGGAAGTGACGGATTAGGCGAAGATTTTGATGAGGCTCCTATCCATCAGGTAATAATCTCTCGCCCGTTTCGTATGGGAATCACTGAAATAACGAATGCGCAATATGAATCATTCCGTCCGGAACATCGGGCATTACGAGGAAAAAACGGTGTTTCGCTGGAAGATGATGAAGCAGTCGTCAATGTGAGTTATTCCGATGCTGTTGCCTTTTGTGAATGGCTTAGCCGGAAAGAAGGCAAAAACTATCGTTTGCCAACAGAAGCGGAATGGGAATATGCTTGTCGGGCAGGCACATACACACTATTTTCTACAGGAGACGGGTTACCTGCAGTTTATCATCGGAATCAAAAAGTGGTTCGTGACTTTGATCCGGTATCTTTAAAAGTAGCCCAGACTCCTCCTAATACATTCGGGCTTTATGATATGCATGGAAATGTGGAAGAATGGTGCTTGGATTGGTATGCTCCTTATTCCGCAGAAAAGCAGAAAGACCCGGCAGGACCATTGGCAGGAGAGTTTCGGGTCACTAGAGGAGGGGGTCATCACACCCCGGAGAAATACTTGCGAAGTGCCAATCGGCTGGCTATGCTCCCGGAAGATAAACATTCCCAAACCGGATTTAGAATTGTGGAAGCAGATACTCGTTTGAATGTATCGGGAACATCTGCCCCTGTCCCGTTCAATCAGAAATCTGTAGAAAATACATCTATAAAATGGAAAAAAGTATCTGCTATCACACCGATGTTTTTGCCTCCGATACCATTTGTGGTACGTCCGGTATGTGATTCGAATACCCCATTTTATCTGCATAATCATCAGCCTGCAGTTACGTGGTGTGATAATGGAGATTTGCTGGCAATATGGTTTTCTGCAAATGAAGAGAATGGGAGAGGGATGGTAGTACTCGGTTCCCGCTTGCGTGCCGGGCACACTGATTGGGATGTGGCTTCTTTATTCTTTAAAGTTCCGGATCGGAATATGACAGGAAGCGCTTTGCTCAATGACGGGAAAGGAAAATTGTATCATATCAATGGAGTGGAAGCATCGGGAGACTGGCAGAATCTCGCAATGGTACTACGTACCAGCACAGATAACGGTGCTTCATGGAGCACTCCTAAACTGATAGCTCCCGAACATACCAAACGTCATCAGGTAATAGCTGGTACGATTCGCACACGTGAGGGATGGCTGGTTCAAGCCTGTGATGCGGGTCCCGGCAGTCATGACGGGGCAGCTGTTCAAATCAGTAAAGATGGAGGAAAAACATGGTGCGATCCTTGGGATGGCGCTCCTTTGCCGGATTTCAAAGAAGGAGGAACGGGAAGTACAATCGCAGGTATCCATGCGGGAATTGTACAATTAGGGAACGGAAGTTTGATGGCTATGGGGCGTGGTAATAGCATACGGAATAAAGAAGGAAAGCTCCGAATGCCAATGAGCATATCAGATGATATGGGAAAGACCTGGAAATATGTAGCAAGCGAACTCCCTCCTATTGACGGAGGTCAGCGTCTTGTTTTAATGAGACTGAATGAAGGACCTTTGCTATTGGTTTCTTTCACAGACCATCCGCAACGTACGCCTTTGGAAGAACGTGGTCTGGAATTTAAGGATAAAAATGGAAATGTGAAGAAAGGATATGGCATGTATGCGGCTCTTTCCTACGATGAGGGAAAAACATGGCCGGTAAGAAAACTACTGACGGACGGTGAATATCGTTTTTTAAACGGTGGAGCATGGACGGGATATTTCGAAATGGATGAAAATCATGCTGAACCACGTGGCTATCTTGCAGGAACACAAACTCCTGATAATGTGGTTCATATCCTTAGTAGCCGATTGCATTACCGCTTCAATTTGGCATGGCTCGAAAAATAAAATAAAAAAAGTTTGTTTTTGCTGTCCTTTTCCAATTACTTCAGTTGTATTATAAGTGTAATTACAATTAAAAGATAAGATTTTGAAAGAAAATATGGAAAATATGAGTCCGGAATCATTGCTCCGTAAAGCACAAGCATTGGGAGATGATATTAAAGAAATGGAATCCATTGATGTATTGGGTGCCTATTATCAAGCACAAACCACAATAAAAACTAATAGAAGAAAGAATATGTATAATCAACTGATGCGTTATGCAGCATTTCTGACTATACCTTTATTTCTCTCTTCTCTGGTTTTGGGATATTTATATTTTAGTGGAACAGAAACCGACGAGAAATATGCAGAGGTGGTAACCGCTACCGGTTCTGTCATACGTTATGAACTTCCGGATCATTCTGTAGTATGGTTGAATGCAGGTAGTACATTGCGTTATCCTACCACTTTCAAGAAAGACAACCGGTTGGTAGAACTGAAGGGTGAGGCATATTTCGAAGTGCAGGCAGACAAAGATCGTCCTTTCTATGTAAATACTCCGAATGGCTTGAGCGTATATGTTTATGGTACCAAATTTAATGTAGCTGCTTATGAGGATGATAATTATATAGAAACAGTATTGGAAAAGGGTAAGGTAAATGTGATAACCCCCGATCAGGAAACAATCGTATTGGCTCCTGGAGAACAGTTGCTTTACGACAAACAGAGTCAAAAGTCGAAAAAAAATAAAGTGGATGTCTATGGAAAGATAGCTTGGAAAGATGGAAAACTAATTTTCAGAAATGCTTCATTAGAAGAAATCCTGAAGCGTCTGGAACGACATTTCAATGTAGAAATTCAGTTTAACAATAGGTCTGGAAAAGAATATAAGTACCGGGCTACTTTCCGGACTGAAACTCTGTCGCAGATATTGGATTATCTGGCCAGGTCTGCCGATTTAAAATGGAAAATTGAAGAACCGCAACAACAGGCAGATGATACATTATCAAAGACTAAAATTAGAGTAGATTTATATTAGAGTAGTAACCCTTAAAATAAAAGCCCATGGAATAACACAAGAGAATAAAAGAAAGGAAGAAAGCTGCTACCAACAGCTGTCTTCCTCCGAATTTTCCAGATTCACGGTACAAGGTCTCGCAAACACTAGCCGGAATCAAACCATAGTTCATTTAGTAATAAACTTTAGTTAGCCACAAATGTATGAAAAAAAATCATTCATTTACAGCATTATGTCCTAAATATGCTTTAAATCTAAAACTTCCTTTAGTTATGAGGATTAGTCTAGCACTACTTTTCGCAGTAGTATTACAACTTTCTGCCGAAGATGGCTATGCCCAGCGAACGCGGGTTGCCATTTCAATGAACAATGTATCTGTAGAACAGGTACTGAATAAAATAGAGGAGACGTCCGACTATGTTTTCCTTTATAATGATAAAACAATTCAGAAGAATCGTATTGTTTCTGTGAGAAACAATTCAGGTAAGATCCTGGATATTCTTGATGAGGTATTTAAAGGAACCAACATTACTTATACAGTGGTTGATAAGCAGATTATCTTGTCTACCAATAAATTGAATGTAACAGAGCAAGATCCGACTATTCAGGTAAAAGGTACAGTGAAAGATACAAAAGGAGAACCTTTGATCGGAGTGAATGTGAAAGTAAAAGGGACAACTACCGGTGCTATTACAGATTTCGACGGAAACTTTCAGATTCAAGCTAAAAAGGGAGCGGTATTGGAGATCTCTTATATTGGATATGCTTCTCAAGAGGTGAAGGTTACAGATAATAAATCGCTTTCCATTGTGATGACGGAAGATGCAAAAGTCTTGAATGAGGTTGTTGTAACGGCTTTGGGCATTAAACGCGAAACCAAGTCTTTGACATACAATGTGCAGCAGATTGGCGGCGACGAAGTGGCAAAGGCGAAAGATATGAATGTGATGAGCAGTCTTGCCGGTAAGGTGGCGGGTGTGAATATCAATGCAAGTTCATCCGGTATTGGAGGCGGTGCCCGTGTGGTAATGCGTGGTACGAAGTCTATATCAGGTAATAACAACGCTCTATATGTAGTAGATGGAGTTCCTTTGGCTAATATATCAGGTGAACAACCCGACGATCAGTATACGGGTGCCGGACAATCCGGTGACGGATTGGCTAACTTCAACGCTGATGATATAGAATCAATTTCAGTACTTAGCGGATCGGCCGCCGCTGCACTATACGGTTCGGCTGCTGCCAATGGTGTGGTACTTATCACAACGAAGAAAGGAGCTGTAGATAAAACCAGATTGACTTACAGTAATAATTCAACTTTCTATTCACCATTCCGATTGCCGGAATTCCAGAATACGTATGGTTCGGAAACTGGAGAGTGGTATAGTTGGGCATCTAAATTGTCATCTCCTACCGATTATGAAGTTAAAGATTTTTTTCAGACAGGTTACAATGTAGCAAACACTGTAAGTCTGACTACAGGGACACAAAAAAATCAAACCTATGTATCCGTAGGTGCTGTGAATGCCCGGGGTATCATTCAGAATAATGACTTGGACAGATATAATTTCTCTGTTCGTAACACGACCTCTATGCTGAATGATAAACTGACGATGGATTTAAGTTTTATGTATTCTAATGTAAAGGAACAGAATATGTTGTCGCAAGGAGAGTATGCCAATCCATTGGTTCCCGTTTATTTATTTCCGCGCGGTGATGATTTCTCGAAATATCAGTATTATGAACGATATGATGTAGACCGTAACATAAAAACACAGTTCTGGCCATTGAAAGAAAATGGATTATCCATGCAGAATCCTTACTGGATTACGAACCGGAATATGTATACCAACAAGAAAGACCGTTTTCTGGCAAGCGGTTCACTAAAATATACGATAACAGATTGGTTGAATGTTTCCGGACGCGTGAAACTGGATAAGGAAACTATCAACTCGGAAAAGAAAATGTATGCTTCCACTTTGAATGTGATTGCTGAAAACTCGGATAAAGGAGCATACGTGCAATCGAACAAGAATACCAGTCAGATATATGCGGATGCCATGTTGAATATCAATAAATATTTCTATCACGACACATGGAATCTGACAGCATCTTTAGGTGCCAGTTTATTGGATTTGGATTATAAGGAGCTTAATTTTGGAGGAGGATTACTGACCATTCCTAATCTGTTTACTTCTAACAATGCGAATGTTTCCGGTAAATTAACCTATAAAAATACGAACTATCACGACCGTACCAATTCTTTATTCGGAACATTCTCATTAGGATATAAGGGCATGGTTTATGTAGATGGTTCGTTACGTAATGACTGGATATCTGCTTTGGCAGGAACAAACCATTCTTCCATATTATATCCTTCTATCGGTGCTTCAGCAATTCTGACTAATATGTTTACAATGAAATCTAACATTCTTTCTTATGCAAAGGTTCGCCTTTCATATAGTGAGGTGGGTAATGCACCGGAAAGATTCAGAGCTATCACTACGTACGCAGTGTTGGGAGGATTGAATACCACTTCTTATTTCCCGATAAAAGACCTTAAACCGGAGAGAACTCATTCATGGGAAGGAGGATTTAATTTAGGTCTGTTTGATAATAAACTGACACTGGACGTGACAGCTTATAAGACATATACGGAGAATCAGCTCTTCAGTCCGGAAATTTCTACAACAACCGGATATTCTAAATTATATGTAAATGCAGGTAAAGTAACGAATAAAGGTATTGAGTTAGCTCTTGGCTTTAAACAGAATATAGGGCCTGTAGATTGGAAAACAACTTTACTATGGTCGCTCAACAGAAACCGCATTGACCAATTACTCCCTGAATATACAAATGAAGAGTTGGGAGTGACAGTACATCTGGACGAAATGGATGTTTATTCATTAGGCGGTGCCAAACAACGGCTAACAGTAGGGGGCTCTATGGGAGATGTATATGTGAATACAATGAGAACTGATGAGCATGGACATATCTGGATGAATTCAATGACGGGTACATTGGAAACAGATAAGAATAATTATGTCTATGCTGGTAATACCAATCCGAAATATACTCTTAGCTGGAGAAATGAATTTAATTGGAAAGGAATCAGTCTCGGATTTATGTTGAATGCCCGTGTAGGTGGTATCGGAGTTTCTGCCACTCAAGCTGTAATGGACTATTATGGAGTGTCTAAAACATCGGCAGAAGCGCGGGATAATGGTGGCGTGAAAGTAAACGGTCAGATGATTGATGCCCAGACATGGTATCAGACTATCGGAGCTAATGGTACAGGTTATGTAGGTTCTATGTATGTATATAGTATGACGAATGTTCGTTTGGGAGAATTGACATTGGGATATGATATTCCGATCAATAAATGGTGTAAATGGATTTCTGGATTGAATGTGTCCTTTGTAGGACGTAATTTATGGATGCTGTATTGTAAGGCTCCATTTGACCCGGAATCTACTGCAAGTACAGGTACTTATAACCAGGGTATGGACTATTTCATGCAACCGAGTTTGAGATCGATGGGATTTTCTGCAAAGATTTCTTTCTAATTGGATAACCTTTAAAAAAAATAATGATGAACATACGTAAGTTTTTTAAAGTAAGGAACTACTACTTACTCCTTGGAGTAATCATGATAAATGTAGGTTGTACGAAGAATTTTCTGGAGTACAATACCAATCCTAATGAAGCAACCGATGAGATGACGGATTGGGATAATGTGAGAACTGGTTCTCTTCTTTTACAGATGGAGCAGAACGTACTGGTGGTAGCACAACCGGGACTTAATATCGGTTCGGACAGATATCAGACTGTGGAAGTGATGGGTGGAGATGGTTATGTCGGCTATTTTGGTTTTCCTGCTCCCAGTATCAATTCTGCCGGTCGTTACAATTGGGATAAAAGAAGTTGGTATGGTGATATGTTCACTACCAATTACCTGACGACTATGAATGCCTGGCGTGAAATAAGAAAAGCGATTAACAATGACGAAGATCCCCGGTTTTCTATGGCGCAGATTCTGAAAGTAGCGGCAATGCAGTGCCGATTTTCCCGATAACATCTACGGTTATGGCGTGCCCGATATGT